>Ga0207422_1001122_pt1 | contig 61313 bp, 53 predicted proteins | sample MarCyaLeptolynsp_FD_187757 | JGI IMG/M metagenome (GOLD analysis project Ga0207422, IMG submission 187757) | Marine cyanobacterial communities from Panama - species 1 Leptolyngbya sp. (SPAdes) | ecosystem: Environmental > Aquatic > Marine > Unclassified | place: Panama: Panama City | collected...
GCCTGAAAATCGATTATTATTACAATTCTAGAATCGGTGCATTCATCAACCTAAGTAATTTATTAAACAGTGATTATGACATCTACTTAGGATATAAGGCTCAAGGGATTAATGCTCTATTCGGCTTTACCTATCGCTTTTAATACAGCAATAGCAGAATCCATTGTAGATTTGCGCCTCTATGAACGAAGCACAAGGTCCTTTTAGTCAGGCTCTACATATCCGTTGGAGCGATTTGGATCCCAATGGCCATGTGCGCCATTCGGTTTACTACGATTTTGCCGCCCAACAGCGAACAGAATTGTTTATCCAAAGAGGAATCAAGGTTGAAGACATGGCCCGCGCCGGGTTTGGTCCAATCTTATTTGAGGAGAAAGCAAACTTCCGACGTGAATTGCATTTTGGTGATCAGCTCATCATGAAGGGCTCATTACTCGGAATCCGCGAGGACTACGGAAGATTTTCCTTCCTACACGAAATTTGGCGAGGGGAGACTCTCTGCGCCACAGTGCAGGTTTTCGGAGCATTTATCGATCTCAAAGCACGAAAATTGACCTTGCCACCTGCAGACTTTATAGATAAGCTTAGTAACTTTCCACGCCACCCGAATTTTGCGTGGTTACCCAATGACTAGATTATAATCAAACCCATGAAATTACTCGAAGGAAAAGTAGCCTTGATTACTGGTGCCTCTAAAGGTATTGGCAAAGGCATCGCCGAAGTTTTTGCCGCCCAAGGTTGTCAAGTGGCATTCACTTTTTTATCCTCTGCTAGTCAGGCTGAGGCTGTAGAACAAGAATTATCAGCTCTTGGCGCCAAGGCTAAAGGCTATCGATCGGATGCTTCCGATTTTGAAGCGGCTCAACAATTGGTTGATGATGTGCTTAAGGACTTTGGTACTATCGATATTCTGATTAATAACGCTGGGATCACTAAAGACACCCTTTTAATGCGCATGTCGGAGGAGGATTTTGATAAAGTTGTACAGATTAACCTAAAATCCATCTTTAATCTTACCAAGGCGGTGCAACGTACCATGCTGAAAGCACGCTCCGGATCTATCATAAATATGAGCTCGGTAGTAGGGATAAAAGGAAACGCCGGACAAGCAAATTACGCAGCTTCTAAAGCGGGTATTATTGGCTTCACAAAATCCATTGCCCTAGAATTGGGCTCTCGCAATATTCGCTGTAATGCTATTGCACCAGGATTTATCGAAACCGAGATGACCGATAAGTTGGATGAGAAAACCGTTCAAGGCTGGCGGGATGCCATTCCTTTGAAACGCGGAGGAAGTCCCGAGGATGTAGCAAATGCCTGCTTATTCCTAGCCTCAGATATGAGTGCATATATTACCGGGCAGACTTTGCAGGTAGATGGTGGGATGTTGACCTAAGGTCTGCGTCTGCATGTTTGAAATTAGCTTTCAATATTCTCCTTGGCTTCTCCTTTTAGCGCTCTTGCTAATTGGAGGAGTTCTTTATTGGTACTATTTTCATAAACCTCAGTACAGCCTTAGTAAACGTTGGCTTTTAGCTTTGTTAAGGGGTTTAGGTCTTTTGTTCTTGGTGTTCCTGCTCTTAGGTCCGAAGTGGATTGAAAGTGAACGTTTTACCATTAAAAGACAGCTACTAATCCTCGAAGATGTATCGCGGTCCATGTCCTATCATCAAGATAGTTTGGCCTTAGATAGCGCTTTGGAGAAATTAATGGAGGAGGAGACTGCCCTAAGCGAAAAATACACGGTACAAAAATTTCAATTTGCCGAGAGTTTAACACAGGATTCTAGTCTAAAAGGCGATTTCACTAATATTTCCTTAGCTCTAAATACAGTTGGTGATCGATTTTATGGGGAGCCATTGGGCGCCATGATATTGATTAGTGACGGTATTTACAATCAAGGTTTTAACCCTAACAATTATTTATCTCAGGACTTAGCTATCTATGCTTTGGCGCACGGGAATCAAGCTAATAAAGCCGACATTGGAATTGCGGATCTGCGGTATAACGACAAACTCAACCTAGGGCGAAAATTGGTAATTGAGGCAGATATTTTTGCCCAAGCCTCATCCGGAGAGTTAATCCAAGTCAGATTGATGAACTCCCAAGGTGAATTAGTGGATCAAAGGGATTTCAGTGTTACTAAGGAATCATGGTTGGAAAGCGCCATATTCGAATTAAGCCCTGAAAAAGAAGGGTTTAAAAGCTATACTTTAAGTATAGATTCAAGGCCGGATGACTTCCCGGAGAATAACAGTCGACCTATTTCTTTCCAGGTTTTAAAAGAGCCTCAAGAGCTTTGGGTCTACAGTCCTCAAACCCATCCGGATGTAAAAGCGATCCGCAAAGCTTTGGAGGAGGATTTAAACTTTGAGATTAAATATAGCCGGCTTAAGGAAAGCATTAACTGGAATTCGGCCAAATTAGTCCTGGCCTTCGATTGGGATGCTGAACTCCTAAAAAAGGCCCAAGAATTAAAAGTACCAATCTTGCTATTCGCTAATGCTCAGTCTGATTTCGAATCCCTGGCTATCTGGGGCTTCGGCGGTGAATGGTCTAATGAGCTTGAGGAACAATATGCTTTGGGAAATAATATTGGTTTATTCCCATGGCCTTTGCAAGATCAGGAAGAAATGCTAGCATGGCCCCCCTTAAACGGGATTTATGGCAGTTTGCAAAAACCGAATTGGTCTGAGACCCTTATCAAAAAGAAGATCGCCAGCATTGAGACCGAGGATCCTTTGGCCTTTTCCGGGGAGAATGAAGGGCATAGAATTGGCTTCTTTGCCGGTCAGGGTCTCTGGCGCTGGCGGGTGTATAATTATCAGCAAAAGGGCAATACCCAAGCCTTTGATAATTTTTTCCAGCAATGGGTGGAATACTTATTGGCTCAAGAGCGAGAGCAAAGCTTAGAGCTGAGCTTTGAGGACCCCATTTACGAGCAACAAAAATCCAAGCTTATAGCTAAGCTATATGATGCTTCGGGTAAAATGGTGAACGATCCGGAGCTTAGACTCAAGTTGAGTGGACCTGACAACAGTGTCTATGAATATAATTTAAGCCGGGAAGGGAAGTATTATCGCTTGCGCTTGGATGGCTTTAAGGCTGGACTCTATCAGTTCGAAGCAATAACTGAATTGGGGGGACAGGTAATAAAAGATGAAGGCAGCATCTGGGTCCAAGAAAATAATCTGGAAAAAAGAAATCTCATCAGCAATCGAGAACTTCTGAAAAATATGGCTCAAAGCAGTGGAGGCAAGTATTATGAACTTTCTGAGCTGGAGATGTTAATACAAGACATCAAAGCTCTTCCAGCTCCTCAAGAAATCCGGGAACGGAAGATTAATATTGAATTATTAAGTAAATGGGAGCTCTTCTTTGTAGCTTTGATATTACTAAGTATCGAGTGGTTCCTTCGCAAATATTGGGGCCACTTTTAATCCAAAATCTTATTTAAATGAATCAAAGAACGACCTTTCTAATTGTAGTGGGCTTCGTTATTTTTCTAGTGGTAATTCTCGCATGGAATTCCATTACATATACGATTGAAGCCGGTGAAAAAGCGGTAATCTTCCGCAAGTTTCAAGGTGGTCTAGACAAGGAGAAAGTCTATGGCCAAGGTTTTCATGTTAAATGGCCTTGGGACGATGTCTATGTATATGATGTCCGCAAGAAGGAAGCCCGCAGTACTATGGAGGTTTTAGACCGTCAAGGTTTATCGATCACTCTTGAGCTTTCCTATCGTTATCTTCCAAAATCCGATCGAATTGGCTTCTTGCACGATGAAATTGGTGAAGACTACCACAGTAATATCATCATACCTGCCATTCGATCGGCAGCCCGAGAAGTGGTGGGAAAATACAGTGCTGAGGAACTGTATTCGACGCGTCGTGAGGACATTCAACGCGAAATTGCTATTCGAACAGCGGAGCCTTTGAACAATAACTACTTGGAGTTAGATGCGGTACTGATCCGTGAAATCAAACTCCCACCAACTCTTAAGGAGGCCATCGAGAACAAATTAAAGCAGGAACAAGCTTCCCTGGAGTATGAGTTTAAGCTGCAACAGGCGCGTAAAGAGGCGGAGCGTCAAAAGATTGAAGCCGAAGGTAAAGCACGGGCCAATGAAATTATCTCTAACTCTCTTACCGATAAGATTCTAAGAGAAAAAGGAATTGAGGCGACCATTAAACTTGCCGAATCAAACAATGCCAAGGTTATTGTGATCGGTTCGGGGGAAGACGGCTTACCATTAATTTTAGGAAATCAATAGATACAATAGATGTCTGAAGAGATCAGAAAACTCCAGCCCCAAGCGGTTTGGAATCATTTTAGCGATTTAAATGCGGTACCTCGTCCTTCGAAAAAAGAGGAAAAGGTACAGGCTTTTATGATCAATTTCGCTAAAGAGCAGGGCCTGGAATGGAAACAAGATGAAGTGGGTAACATTTTAGTTTCTAAGCCCGCTAGTAGTGGAATGGAGGATCGGAAGAAGGTGGTCTTGCAAGCACACCTCGACATGGTCTGCCAAAAGAATAAGGATACCGATTTTGATTTCGAAACCCAAGGAATCAACATGTACATTGATGGAGAGTGGGTAAAGGCTCATGGAACCACCTTGGGTGCCGATAATGGCATAGGAGTGGCCTCTATCATGGCGGTACTTTCTTCCAGTGATATTGACCATCCGGCCATCGAAGCGCTTTTTACGGCCGATGAAGAAGCCGGTATGACGGGCGCACACAACCTTCAGCCTGGATTCCTTTCAGGAGACATTTTAATGAACCTGGACACCGAAGACGATGACGAATTGAGTATTGGTTGTGCCGGTGGTATTGACACCGACGTGGATTGGACCTATCAGGAAGTAGATACTGATTCGGCCAGTGAACAGGCCTTTATGATTAAAGTTGGAGGTTTGTTTGGCGGTCATAGTGGTATGGATATCATCTACGGTCGTGGGAATGCCAATAAAGTCCTAAATCGCATGATTTACGATCCAGCTTTAGACTTTAGTTGGAGCATTAGCTCCTTTGAAGGAGGAGGATTGCGAAATGCTATTCCGCGTGAAGCAGAGGCGATAGTGGTTGTAGATAAAAGCAAAGCTTCTGCAGCTCAGGCCTATTGGGAGGATCTGGGTGCAAGCTTGGTTAAAGAATTTGCCACCACTGACCCTAATGTCACCATTACCGTTGAGGAAATCGAATTGCCTTCAAAGAAGATGGATGCTGATGATTTTCAGCGTTTTACTGCTGCGTTGCAGTGTACCCATGATGGCATTCGCCGGATGAGCCCGGATGTCGAGGATTTAGTAGAAACCAGCAATAATGTAGCCCATGTTAGCTTGGCGGGTTCCAAGATGAATTTAAAGGCCCTTCAGCGTTCTGATCGTGAAAGTGCCAAATTCGATATGGCTGATTCCGTAGGTGCTCCTTGGCGTATTTTAGGCGCCACGGTAGAACATAGTGGTTCTTATCCTGGCTGGAAGCTGGACCCCAATTCGCGAATGCTTAACATGATGAAAGATCTTTACATCGAAAGATTTAATGAAGAGCCTCGTGTTTTAGCCTGTCATGCTGGTTTGGAATGTGGACTTTTAGGGCAGCATTATCCTCATCTTGAAATGATTTCCTTCGGACCTACCATAAAGAACCCACATAGTCCAGACGAGAAGGTTAATATTCCCTCGGTCGATAAATTCTGGGGATACTTTCTCGAGGCCTTAAAAAGAGTTCCGAAAAACTAATTTGTGACTTACTTTCGCGGAACCTCTCTAAAGTTCGCGAAATTGACAACAAATAAAGTTTCTATAGTGGAATGTCCGCGTGATGCCATGCAAGGCTTACACGATTTCATTCCCACTCAAAATAAAATAGCCTATCTCCAATCTCTTTTGGAGGTAGGCTTTCATTCTTTAGATTTCGGAAGCTTTGTCTCCGAAAAAGCTATTCCTCAACTAAAAGACACCAAGGAAGTTTTGGAGGGCCTGGATCTGTCCCAGTCCCAGAGTAAGCTTTTGGCTATAGTCGCTAATCTTCGAGGGGCTCAAGAAGCTAGCTTGTATTCCGAGATTGATTACCTCGGTTATCCCTTTTCCGTTTCGGAGGTATTTCAAAAGCGAAACACCAATAAATCGATAGCTCAGAGTAGGGTACTGGTGAATCAGCTATTAGAACTCAGTGCCAAAACCAACAAGCAATTAGTGGTTTATGTGTCCATGGGCTTCGGCAATCCGTATCGCGAACCTTGGTCTGTGTCAATTGTAGAGGACTTCTCCGCCGCCCTGGCCGACATGGGGGTGAGGATACTATCTCTTTCCGATACTATTGGGACTTCTAATCCCGAGAGTATTAGTCACTTGTTTGGCAAATTAATTCCCGCTTTCCCGCAAGTAGAATTCGGAGCGCATTTGCATACTCATAGCCATAATTGGCGTGAAAAAGTGGAAAGTGCCTACCAAGCAGGATGTCGACGTTTTGATGGGGCAATTAAGGGTTATGGAGGTTGCCCTATGGCTGCAGATGATCTAATTGGCAATATGCCCACTGAAAAACTTTTAAGCTATTTCACCGAACTTAAATTGGATCATGGAGTGAATCCCTTGGCATTTGAATCGGCCTACAACAAAGCTTTACAAACTTTTCCGCAGTAGTAATTTTTTGACGAAAGGCCAATATTGGTATGAAAGATTGGTCTTAGTTTTTTATAGTACACAAATCGCTTATTAACAAGTACTTGTTAAATTTCTTTGTGGTTTTACACCTAGCGTACAGGTGGGTTTTTACACTATCAATTTTTCTTCAATAATCGCGGAAGCATTGATTTTATTAAGGGTTTAGAGGTATTTTAACTTGCTTGTATGAAGTTTCCTTTATAATTTAGAGGCAAAGACCCACTATATGATGAACTTGCTACAAATCGCTTTAGAGGTAAAAAGGTACGTGGAGAATGAAGGTCGGACCTTGGCTATTAGTCAAGGAAAAATGCTCAAGGATAAAGAATTGCAAATGCAATTATTCCTAGATAAACAAACTGCCTAATACCGCTTAACTTTGTCCGAAAGTTGAGTTTTGTTTCAAAAAATATCTAAAACCCAAAATCCTCCCCCTCAGAGTTTGATGATCTTTGATGGGGATTGTTCTTTCTGTAAATACTGGATTAGTTATTGGCAAAATTTAAGTGGCGAGCAAATTGATTTCCAGGCCTATCAGGAAGTAAGTTCTCGATTTCCAGATATCGATATTCAATATTTTAAAGAGGCTAGCCGCTTTATTGAAAGTGATGGAGGAGTTTACGGTGGTCCCGATTCAGCCTATCGAAGTTTATTCGCCATGGGGCGATTTAAATCTCTACATCGATGGTACAGCAAGTGGGCTTGGTTTCGATCAATTAGCGACCATCTATACAATCTAATTGCTCATAATAGAGGCATCTTTTTCAAACTTAGCAAGTTGCTCTATGGGAGCGATCCTACCAATCTTAAACCTTTTTGGGCGATCTACTTGTTTATAATTCTATTCTTGCTTTTATCCTAAAGCTTTTTGCCTTTAGGGAGAATGCTACTTTTGCCTTATGAACGACTCCGAGTGTATTCCTTATAAAGACACTGGCTATTTCACGCCTCTCATTCTTGATTATTTAAAACACGCTGAAAGCCTAAAACCATTTATTGAAGATTTCCCTAGTCTAAAGAGCTTTGAATCTCGAATTCAAGGAAGGGAGGATTTTAGCCATGAGCAGCGCCAAATCCTACAGGAATCTTTGAGGTCGCAATACAAAGCAGCCGGAATCAACATAGAGGAACCGCTAGCGGCAAATATTGATTTACTGGGTTCAAGCAAGTGTTTCACGGTAACAACCGGTCATCAAAATAATATCCTTTCCGGACCTCTTTACTTTGTTTACAAAATTTTAGGAACCATTCGCCTTTCAGAGGAGCTGAAAAAAGCGTATCCGGATCAAGACTTTGTGCCTGTTTTTTGGATGGCTACCGAGGATCATGATTTTGAGGAGATTGCTTCGATTAATCTATACGGCGGAAAGCTTCAATGGCGCAATGATTTAAAGGGTGCAGTTGGTCGCATGCCCACTTTTGGTATGGGCAAGGTTCTAGATGAGTTGGAAGAGCATCTTGGTTCAGGAAAACATGCTCAAAAGATCCTACAGATATTTCGCGCTGCTTACCATGATCATGATACGCTGGCTCAGGCTACACGTTATCTTACCCATGAGCTATTTAAAGACTATGGCTTGGTGATACTTGATGGGGACGATGCCAATTTAAAAAAGGCGATGATTCCATATTTCATGGAGGACTTGCTGGGCAATGGCATACATGAAAGGGTTGAAAAAAGCAGCCAAAAACTTGCTCAAGACTACTTTGCTCAAATTTATCCTCGAGAAATAAACCTATTCTATTTACAGGCAGGTATTCGCGAGCGCATAGAGCAGGAGGGAGACCAGTTTAAAGTTTTAAATACCAATATCAGCTTTAGCGAAACGGAAATTATCAAGGAGTTGAACCTCTATCCGGAGCGTTTTAGCCCAAATGTGGTGCTGCGTCCGCTTTATCAGGAGGTGATTTTACCAAACTTGGCCTATATCGGCGGGGGAGGTGAAATTGCATATTGGTTGCAGCTCAAGGATATGTTCGATTTCTTAAAAGTTCCCTATCCCTTGCCAATCTTACGTAACTCGGTAATGATGATTCCCGAGAAATGGCAAAATAGATTGAAAGATCTGGATTTAGAAGCGAAGGATCTCTTTCAAAAATTGGAAGCGCTTAAAAAGAATTATATCCGCGATCATTTTCCCGAGGATATTGAACTGGAGCGCTTTGAAAAGCAATTAGAAGGCATCTTTACCGATTTAGAGGAAGTGGCGAACCTAACCGATAGGAGCATGCTTGGAGCCGTCAATGCCCAAAGGCAAAAGCAATTAAAAGGAATTCAAAATTTACGTAAGAAACTTATCCGTGCGGAAAAAAGACAACACTCAGCCCACATGGAAAAGCTCGAGCGTATTTATTTTGCTTTATTTCCAAAAGGAGCCCTACAGGAACGGCATGATAATATTGCGGTCTTTTATGCCGATCATGGCCAATCTCTGATTGAAAAAATTCACGATTCTCTCGACCCACTTGATTTTAGATTCACTTTGATAAATCTGTAAGTTTTATCTTCGGAGCTCTAAATCAATTTCATGAAAAGAATCGGCCTCCTAGCCTTGTCAGTGGCGTTTTTAAGCACCGCTTGTCAAGAATTAAATTCTGAAGAACCCACAAACGCTGAAACAGCATCCATGAGTGAAGAAAGCACTGATTTTCAATGGCAAACGGAGCAGTTTGCTGATTTAAGAATATTGAGATATCAAGTTCCAGGTTGGGAAAAGCTAAGCTTACAACAAAAAAAGCTGGCTTATTATCTAACCCAGGCGGGATTGGAAGGGCGTGATATCCTTTGGGACCAATTGTATCGATACAATTTGGAGATCCGGAAAGCCTTAGAGACCATCCTGACCAAATATGATGGTGAGAAAAACTCAAATTGGGAGGCCTTTGAGGTTTATGCCAAGCGAGTATTCTTTAGTAATGGTATTCATCATCATTACAGTCATGCTAAACTGGAGGCGGATTTTGACCAGGCTTATTTGGAATCCTTGATAGCGGCAACAGGCGCAAGTTTAAGTGCTGATGCCATGGCTGTTATCTTTAATGATGAAGATAGTAAAGGGGTAAGCAAGGACCCTAATAAGGATTTATTATTGGCCTCAGCCGTTAACTTTTACGATGCTGACATTAGCGCGGAAGAAGCAACGGCATTTTACAAGGCTCAAATGGACACCAATGATACCCGTCCAATTTCATATGGCTTAAACTCTAAATTAGTCCGTGAAAACGGGGTTTTAGTCGACAAGCCTTGGAGCGCAGAAGGCATGTATGGTCCAGCAATTCAAAAAATTATTTCTTGGTTAGAAAAGGCCCAGGGAGTTGCGGAAAATGAGCAACAGGCAAAGGCTTTAGGGCTCTTAATCGAGTATTATCAAACAGGTGATCTTAAGAAATGGGACGAATACAACATTGCTTGGGTTCAAGATACCGGCAGTACGGTGGATTATATCAATTCCTTTATTGAAGTATATCATGATCCATTGGGATATAAGGCTACTTATGAAACAGTGGTTCAGGTAAAAGATTTAGATGCTAGCGAGAAGATGGCGGTAATCTCTGAAAACATTCAGTTTTTTGAGGATAACAGCTCCATAATGGATCAGCACAAAAAGGAAAAGGTAGTTGGTGTGTCCTATCGAATGATAAATGTGGTAGGTGAAGCAGGAGCAACCACTCCGGCTACACCAATTGGAGTAAACCTTCCCAATGCAAACTGGATAAGGGCAGAGCATGGTTCTAAATCGATTAGCTTGACAAATATTGAGGGCGCTTATGAAAATGCGCGTGGTGAGGGCTTCTTAGAGGAATTTGCTTTCAGTACGGAGGAATTAGAGCGCGCCAAGAAATATGGAGCGGTATCTTCTAAGATGCATACTGCCCTGCATGAAGTAGTGGGTCACGCCTCTGGTCAATTAGAGCCAGGAGTAGGAACACCTAAAGAAACCCTGATGAATTATTCCAGTACTCTGGAAGAAGCCCGGGCAGATTTAGTGGCCTTGTATTTCATTATGGATCAGAAAATCCTTGATTTAGGCTTAATGGAAAGCTTGGAAGCAGGAAAAGCGGAGTACGACAATTACATCCGTAACGGATTAATGCTGCAGTTACGTCGCTTAAAAGTAGGCGAAGTAATTGAAGAAGATCATATGCGAAATCGCCAGTTGGTAGCAGCATGGGCTTTGGAAATGGGCGCGGAAAACAATGTGATTGAGCGTAAAATCATTGATGGTAAAACTTATTTTGTAATCAATGATTATGAGGCTCTTAGAGAAATTTTTGGTCAACAGCTAAGAGAAATTCAGCGTATAAAGTCACAAGGTGATTATGAGGCCGGTAAAAACCTAGTTGAAACATATGGTGTTCAAGTCGATCAAGAGCTACATGCCGAAGTTCTTAGAAGAACGGAAAAGCTCAATATTGCTCCTTACGCAGGCTTTATTCAGCCGGTAATGAAACCCGTAATGGATGGCGAGGAGATTGTAGATATCGTTCTGGAATATCCCACGGATTTCGTAGAACAAATGTTGATGTACGGAACGACCTATTCCAACTTATAATTTTTCGGGCCTGCCTTAATTGGCAGGCCTTTTGCTTTTAGGCTTCAATAAGACTAACAACCATGAGAAAATTATTGCCCCTTTATCTATTAATCGCTTTGATCCTAGCCTCCTGTGGAGGGCAAAGGCCCGTTATGATTAATACCATGCGTCCTGCAGACATTAGCATTGATCCCGCTATTCAAACCGTATTATTAATTGATAGAACTAAACCTCCGCGCCGGAGCAATTGGTTAAACATAGGCGAGGGAATTTTGACTGGTGAATTACCAGAGCAAGATAAGGCGGCAGCGCAAGAATTCTTAAACGGTTTAAAGGATGCTTTGCAGTCCTCACCACGCTATGAGGTGCTTATAGCCGCGGAGCGCTTAGAGGGAAATAGCCTAACGGCCGCCTTTCCTGATCAATTACCAGAACACCTACAGTTCAACATGTTGAACCGCTATCGGGCCGATGCTCTAGTGGTTTTGGAAGTAATGGACTCTGACTTCATAATCACCGAAGGAGTGCGCAAGGTAAAACGTACCGTAGGCAGTGGAGATGATCGACGCGAGATTGAGGTTGATGAATACTATGCAGAAGGAGTGGGGAATATCAAATTGGGCATTCGTCTATATAATCCAAGAAACAAAGAGCTTATCGATCAGCAAATGATTAGTGAGACCAATACTTGGTCTGCAGCGGCGGATAGTAAGGCCGGTGCATTAGCAGCTCTAATAAGCAGATCTGCAGCGGTGCGGGAGCTTTGTCGTCAAATAGGTCAGTCCTACGCGTATAAAATCGCTCCCATGCCTATTACTCTGAGAAGAGTTTTTTACACAAAATCCAAGAATTCTCCGGAATTGGAACAAGGTGGACGCTTGGCCGAGGTGGGTCAGTGGAAAGAGGCCATTGCAGTTTGGGAAGCTGGTATTCCCAAAGCGATTGAAGTTAAAGATGCAGGTAGAATGGCCTATAATATCGCTGTGGCCTATGAGGTTCTTGGTGATTTAAATCAAGCGAAAGCTTGGGCACAAAGCGCCTATGCTCGCTATGGCAATAAAACAGCCCGCAGCTATTCAAAGCAATTGGCCGGAAGAATGAATGATGAACAAGTCCTACAAAACCAATTAAACCCCTAATGGATTTTAGCGCTATCCTAACTACAGAAGGCCTTATAGCTTTCTTAACCCTTAGTCTATTGGAGATAGTCTTGGGAATTGACAATATCATATTCATCTCCATTTTAACCAATAAACTACCGAAGGAGAATCAGGCTAATGCCCGATTTGCCGGGATTTCTCTTGCCCTAGTTTTCCGGGTAGCGATGCTTTTTGGCATAACTTGGATCATTCAGTTAACAGAGCCTTTGTTTACTGTAATGGAGATGTCGTTTACCGGTAGGGACCTAGTTCTCTTAGCTGGTGGCCTATTCCTCTTAGCTAAATCAACTTCTGAAATCCATCACAAAATGGAAGGGGAGGAAGCTAGTGAGGAGGAAACGGGCAAGAAGGTTACAAAAGGCTTTATGGGGATTATTGTCCAAATTGCCTTACTGGACATCGTTTTTTCTTTTGATTCTATTCTTACCGCCATCGGAATGACTGAGGAGCTGGGAATTATGATTTTAGCGGTTATTGTTTCGCTGATAGTGATGCTAATTTTTGCGGGTAGAATAGCGGCCTTTATCGCTAAACACCCCACTTTGCAAATATTAGCCCTAAGCTTCCTTATTTTGATTGGGGTGATGCTTGTCGCAGAAGGCTTCCATCAACATATCAGTAAAGGCTACATCTATTTCGCCGTTGCTTTCTCTTTGATTGTGGAGGTGATTAACATGAGAGTTCGGAAGTCGGGGAAGGCTAAAGGTTAAATCTTGCTTAATTTATGAGGCATTAATAAAATTAATGGCTCCAGCCAGATTTTAATCCTAATTTAGCGGCTTAAACCCTATAAATACTCACATGAGAAAATTTGTACTCTGTATGGCTTTGGCCGGCTTTAGCTTTTTAGCTCAAGCACAAAATGATCTTTCGATCGACATGACTTCTCCTACCGCAAGCACTACCTTGGGGCCTGGATTAAATTTCGACTTTGACGTTACCATCACCAACTTGGGTACCCAAGCGGTGACCAGTAATGATACGGTTCTTTACTTCCCATTATTAAATGGTAATTTATTGGTGACCACCCAAAATGGCATGCAAGTTCCTATCGTATTCTCTATTACAGGAACTACCATGAACACTAATGGAACTGAATCTCGTTCCATTGGCTTTGGAGGTTTAAGCATCGCCAACGGTACCGCGGGAAACATTAACTTCTGTGGAGGAGCTTTGGCAATTGGACCTAATTGGAGAGGTGTTACTGAAACTGATACCACTAACAACACCGATTGCGAGAGCGTAGCTTACGATCCAAATGGTGGTTCTATCGGCTTAGTAGAGAACGTTATTTATTCAGAAGGATCAATTCCTGTATTGGATGGTTCTTATTCTGATGGAAAAACTTTCTACGTTAATGTTTACAACATGAACCAAGCTCAAGCTGAAATCAGCTTTGTAGATCTAACCGGACGTACTATTTACTCTCGCACCTTCCAGGCCAACGGTAAGGAGGTACATGGTGAAATCAGCTTAAACGATATGCCTAAAGGTGTATTGCTAGCTGTTTTGAGCGTGGGAAATCAGCAGGTTAATGCTAAGAAAATTGTGGTAGAATAAGTTCTACCGCCCATATAAAACAAGAAAGCCGTCCTGTTAAGGGCGGCTTTTTTTATGGGTAATGTTAATTAGCATATTCGACTACTACATTAATGGTATTGGCTAACTGTTCACCATAGGATCGATGCCAGCCATCAGCGAATTGCATGGTAAGGGTATAAGTTCCTGGAGCTAAATCTAAGCTATCGCTAGTCTGACCACCTCCGTAATGGATATTCACACTATCGGCTGGAACTGTACCACCAAACTCGATATAAGAGTTATTAATGATAATATGATGATGTCCTTTTCCGGCATTTATCTCACCCGCAGGTTCCACTTCCATGCCTTCAATACCAAACTCCACTAAAAATGGACTCTTTAAAGTATCTCCATCATTCAAATTTGCAAAGAACACCTTAGCACCTTCTGGTGCGGCGGGTTGAGCATTTGGATCAGCTTCCACTACCTCCTCGGTTTCAGATCCGGTCACTACTTCAGCCTCTTCCGAGGTCGCGGCATTTTGGCAAGCGCTAAGGGCAAGTAATAGGGCCAATACAGGACTAATTTTCTTCATAATTGGATGTTTTCCTCAAAAGTAAAGCATGCATTTAGAGTCCCCAAATAAGCAGCATTGAAAAAAAATATCACTTTGTCAATAGTGATTAACAAAAATAACTACTTCTAAATATTGATTATCATATACTTAGGATGCCCGACGATGTATTTTGAGATATTAAAAAATAATTGTTGATATCTAATGAGGCCTTGAATAACAAGCTTTTATGCTCTCATTATTTTTGGTTTACCATGAAGAACAGATATACCTTGATTTTCGCGCTAACAATAGGACTGACTTCCGTCTCTGCCCAGGAACTTCCTTTATTGTTGAATCAATTCGACTATGAAACACCATCCTGGTCGGAGTATTTTTATTTCAAGATTGATGCTGCGCAAGATACCTTTCAGATAGCAAGCGGGCAACTTATAGATGCCCAGATGCGACAGGCCGACCACTATGACATCCTTGGCAATTGGCAAGGGGTGGATCGTTTCATCTGGGAAACAGAGCACAGCCTACGCGTTTATCATTATAATGGGGAAGAGGAGCTGTTTGTTTGGAATACGAATAAGCAGTTGTTAGAGCGCAGTTACAGCTATTTAGGGCGTGAATTACGAGAAGAGTTTGAATACCACGGCGAGAGAATGCACCGCATTAGCCGCACGGAAGGGGAAAAGCTAGAAGAATTCGTATTTGTTTACTTAGGCAAGGACGATCGTCTAAAGAAAGTTAAGTATTTCCTCAACGGAGAGCACATTGGTGATTTAAAACTCAGCTATAACCTGGTGGGAATTTGCATTATGGAAGAGCTCTGGATGTCTGGGAATCTTGAGCAAGTGGTCACTTATTCATACGACAATAAAAAACTGCAGTCTGTATCTCTGGTTGACTTAGGCTTGGGGAAAGGCCAATTAAGGCAACAGCGGAACTACGAATATTTTGATGATGCTAGCTTTGAATTGCGTATTGTTGATTTTAACCTGAATAACAATACGAAATCTCAAGAAGGGCTAATTATATTTGACAAGCAAGGAAGAAAGATTGAAGAACGATGGGAAATATTTGCCAGGCAAGCGCCAAAAGAGGTTCATTTATATGCCTATCCTTCGCTTCAAGATCCTGATGAAGAAACCCTTACCCTTCGTTCCGACGGTAGATAGATTTAAGTTTATATCTGGACTTAGGTATTTTCTTTGGCTGGAAATCCTGCAATTTCCTCTTCACCTTTTTCTGTATTATCAAATCTGGAAAATCTGGCAGGGGAGAGAGGCATCCGTGGAATTTCTAAATACGCTCTCTAGTGCGAGTCGGGCTCTTATCTATTTTTACCTAACAGAAATAGTCTTCTTGATTATTCTCTGGTTGCTCTACAAAAGGACTTTGGTCTTTAGCTTTCCTCTTTTGTTAGCCACCTTGAGAGTACTCTCAATTTTATTCCTTTCCAGTGCTTATCCCGAAAGTTTTTACCCATTTCTCTTGGTTTTTGACCTTGCCTTAATCCTACAATTCCATCGTTTGTCAGGTGTAAATAGTTATAATAGAGCGGATTAGCATATAGTGCTATCCCTGTGTTAAATCTGAGCTTGACTGTTAAACTATAAGATGCTTGAACTACCTTGCGGACGCAAAACGAAGGTTTTGCATTTTCATTATTCAATTAGTTTTATGAACATTTTTGTTGCAAGCCTGGACTACAACGTACAGGAAGAAGAACTCCGAGAAGCCTTTGAAGCTTACGGAGAAGTATCCTCGGTAAAAATTATTACCGATCGCGAAACTGGCCGTTCACGTGGTTTTGGATTTGTAGAGATGCCTAACTCAGAAGAGGGCACTCAAGCCATCGAAGCTATGGATGGCGCTGAGATCAGAGGCCGTGGTGTCGCGGTAAAAGAAGCTCGTCCACAAGAACAACGCTCAGGTGGTGGCGGTGGTTACCGTGGTGGTTCCCGTGGGGGCCGCGATCGTAACTTTGATCGTCGCGACCGTTACTAATATTTTTTAGTCCGCATTTAGAATCCCATTAAGTTTACTTAGTGGGATTTTTTGTTTCCCCTTCCTCATCCCCTAAGAACTCTTTTTGGGTGTGCTCAAACTGCTTTACGCTTTGATTTCGCTTAATCCGCAAAATGGCCAAAACCATGAAAAATGCAGCCTTTGGCACTTCGAAGAGTAGGCTTAGATTTTGCCAACGATAATAGGACCTAGGCACACAGATGAACAGCGTAAATACGTAAGCTGCTAGATAAATATACCACCAGTTATGGCTTGCCTCAAATATCCATGACAAGCCAGCTGCTGCGGCAAGAAGAACGGCAAAGAGAAGCTTGGGTACCAAGGCCGCTTGATACATCTTATCAAAGAATCCAATATTGCCTTTAAACAGTGCTAATAAACCCGGCCAAAAGAATACCCGGAAAGCGTGAAATTGACCCGCAATCCATCGTTTGCGTTGATTGCTGAAATTCTTCCCCTGGGATACTTTTTCATCGTATACTGGAATATCAGGAATGAACTCAATGGTCTTTTTATTTTCAAGAAGATAAAATTCGAATAATTTATCCTCAACTGCCGAGTCTTTATTGATATTCTGAAGAGTCTCTTGCAAAACTTCGGCTTTAAAAAGCATTCCGCTGCCAATTAAAGCGCTGCTAATTCCCAAATTGCGATGACCTTGTCTAAATATGTTGTTCGAAATCGCTTCCGTAATACCATCTAGAATAGCCAGTTTGGTATTACTGTTCTTAGCAGTACGATGTAACTGATAAACTGGGATATCCTCTCGAATTATACTGTTGGCCTGAATTAAGCCATCTTTTTCCATTTTATTATCGGCATCAAGGATTAGGAAATAGTCTGGCCATTTATCTCCCATCTGCGATTCCATCTGCGAAAGCAAATTCTTTGACTTGGTAGAGTGCTCAAAGTCCATTACCACCACTTCGGCGCCCATCTCTCGTAATTTATCTACTGACTCAGCTTTCATCTGATCTGATCCAACCACCACATTCATCAAGTGCTCGGGATAATCTAATTCGAGGGCCTGCCGCGCCGTCTGGAGAATAATTACGTCCTCCTTATAACAGGGGATTAAGACCGTAATCTTGTACTGCTTTTGGTCCTGGGTCTTGATTTTTCGCGGAATATGTGCGGCTAGCGCAAAAATCAAGCTGTAAAATACCTGCATGCCAATTAAGACGAGAAAGAGTATTTCGAGGTAAAGCCAAATGTCTTGCATGATCTTGTTGGATGGATGTTCCTAACAAACCTAAGTTATCTATCGCACAATTAAAATGCCTAGATATATCATTTACCACCAAGGTGTGGGGAAAACTATTTCCCAATACACCTCACAGTGGGTTTTCATGAGGTCTAAACATGCCATCCTAAATTGAATGTAAGTAGAAAGCCGCTTGGCTATTAATGTGTGTTTAAAGAGTCAAAAAAGCCTATTTTTGTATCATTAATTAAACATTATGGCAAATAAAACCCCAACTTTATTACCAAGAATTCAGCGAATATTGGAAGAGCTCGGTGAGAATATACGATTGGCACGTCTCAGAAGAAAATTGAGTACCATCCAAGTAGCGGAGCGTGCCGGGATGGGGCGGACCACCTTATTGAAGATTGAGCATGGCCATCCAGGTGTTGGTATCGGTCAGTATTTGAATGTTTTAAAAGTGCTAGGCCTGGAGAAAGATTTTTTACTTGTAGCTAAGGATGATGAATTGGGTAGAAAATTACAAGATGCGAGTTTAGAAACGGGTAAGCGTGCACCCAAAAGACATAAGCCATCATGAGTAAAAAAAGCTCTCAGAGAGAAATATACGTTTATGCCGATTGGAGGGAATTAAACGGTCCAAGGCTCATGGGTGTGCTTCACTCTGAACTGCTACGCGGGAAGGAGGTTTTTTCATTTGAATACGAACAGGAATGGCTAAAGGAAGACTTTTTCCAAGTTTTAGATCCTGATTTGTCTTTATATACAGGACTGCACTTTTTGAATGATGATAAACCGAATTTTGGTGCTTTCCTGGATTCTTCCCCTGATCGATGGGGTAGGATTCTAATGCGTAGACGGGAAGCCGCATTAGCTAGAAAGGAAGGGAGGAAAGAAGAAAACCTTTTTGAAACGGATTATTTACTGGGCGTATATGACGGTCATCGGATGGGCGGACTCCGTTTCAAATCGTCTGCGGATGGACCATTCTTGGATAATAACAAAGAAATGGCATCTCCACCTTGGGCATCTATTCGGGAATTGGAACGAGTCAGTTTAAGGTTAGAGGGTGAAAATGTGACTGATCATCCCGACTACCTAAAATGGTTGGGTATGCTGGTGGCTCCGGGTAGTTCACTGGGTGGCGCAAGACCAAAAGCAAGCATAGTGGATGAACAAGGAAATCCATGGATTGCGAAGTTTCCTAGTGTCTATGATCAATTTAATGTTGGAGCATGGGAAATGGTAACATATGAGCTGGCGAAAGCTGCCGGAATAAATATGGCAGAATGCAAAGCACAACAGTTTTCTAGCAAGCAGCACACCTTTTTAACCAAACGCTTCGATCGTACAGCTGACGGTCAAAGAGTTCATTTCGCCTCGGCTATGACCATGCTTGGATTTGTTGATGGCCAAGCTGGAGCCAGTTATCTGGATATTGTTGATTTCTTAACCACCTATGGAGGAAATGTAGAAGCTGATCTGGAAGAGCTATGGCGAAGAATTGTTTTTAGCATAAGTGTATCAAATACTGATGACCATTTACGAAATCATGGATTTATTCTTCACCCTGAGGGTTGGGTGCTATCTCCGGCATACGATATCAACCCTATTGAAACAGGGACAGGACTTAGTTTGAACATTTCTGATAATGACAATGCATTGGATTTCAATTTGGCTATAGAGGTGGCCAAATTCTTTAGGTTGACTGATGAGCGTGCTAGCAAAATTTTGGAAGAAGTAACCAATGCGGTTAAACACTGGAGGAGTGTTGCCAAAAAATGGGGTATTTCAAATGCAGAATGCGAGCTTAAGTCCAAAGCCTTTAGGATTACTGAATAAGACCTGGCAACTGCACAACAAATCCGAAACAAACCTCTTGAAAACCGGGACAATTAAGGATAATCAACACCATGGTGGAGAAGCCAATTCACTAAAAGTGAATAGGGTAAATTCTCCTTGGTTGTCAATGATTGGCGTTATTTACCAATACAGAATTTGCCGAAGATATTACCAAGAATGTCCTTGTCAACGTCCACCTCACCAATGATACTACCTAATTCACTTAGCGCGGAACGGATATCAATTGAAAGAAGGTCACCTGGAATTCCCGCTTGCAAACCATCAGCTACTGTTTTTATTTGCTCTAGGCTGCTCTGCAAAGCATTTAAGTGACGCACACTGGTCACAATGTTTTGCGAGGAAACCATATCCCCCCATTGATAAAAACTGGAGATTCGCTCTTGCAATTCTTTTAGGCCAGGATCTTTTTTGGCACTAATGAACAGAGAATCAAGAGAATCTAGATACTCTTTGGTCTGTTGATTTAGCGCAGGCAGGAATTCTTGTTTGGTAATTAAGCTGATGATATTTCGATCCTTGGCCTTTTCTTTAATGGATGCATACTCTTCTTGGAGCTCGCTTAAAGCTTCTTGCGATTCAAAGCGATCGGCGGCAAAAAGGAAAATCACCAAATCGCTCTGAGCGACCTTTTCATAGGTTTTTTGGATGCCAATGGATTCTACCTTATCCTCGGTTTCTCGAATTCCCGCAGTGTCTATAAAGCGATAACTGATACCGTCGATTTGAATCTCATCCTCAATTGCATCTCTCGTGGTACCGGCAATATCAGTAACGATTGCTCTTTCCTCTTTCAAAAGAGCATTTAACAGGGTGGATTTCCCCGCATTCGGCGCGCCTACAATGGCTACGGGAACACCATTTTTTATGGCATTTCCAGTATCATAGGAAGAAATTAGGCTAGCTAAGACTAACTGTATGCGTTCGAGAAGCTCTTTAAATTTACTACGATCGGCAAATTCCACATCTTCTTCTGCGAAATCCAATTCGAGTTCGATTAAAGAAACAAAATCGATTAGCTCGCTACGCAGTTCTCGTATTTCCTGGGAAATTCCGCCTTTCATATGTTGGAATGCCACTTTATGAGCGGCCTTACTTTCAGAAGCAATTAGATCTGCAACGCCTTCCGCCTGGGAAAGGTCCATTTTTCCATTGATATATGCCCTTAGAGTATATTCTCCGGGATCGGCCATCCGCAGGCCCTTGGAGATCAGCAATCGTAGAATTTGCTCCTGAATAAAGGTGGAACCATGACAAGAGATTTCAATCACATCCTCGCCGGTATAGGAGTGGGGACCGCGAAATAATTGCATCATTACTTCATCAATAACTTCCTCTCCGTCTACAATGCTTCCAAAAACGCTTTCATAGCCACCGTGCTTCTCCAGACTATGTTTGGCAGAGAAAGGTTTAAAAACTTCAGAAATAATTGGAAAGGTTTCGCTTCCACTAATCCGTATTACGGCTATGGCGCCCATACCCGGGGCAGTTGATAGCGCGCAAATTGTGTCCTCCATTCGCATGAGGCAAAGGTATTTACTTCAAGCTTAATCCCGAGCGATCTGTTTTAGCGGTTATTTCCTTGATTACAGAATCCATTTCGCCAGTAGATTCTTCAATGAAATGTAAGATTTCGGCAATATTTGGATCCAGATTATGGTTTTCCTCTTTTAAGAGCTCAACTAATCCCAAGACGCGGGCTACTGGGGCTCTCATCACATGTGATTGCATCCATGCAATGTCCTTTAAATTCTGATTCTGTGACTCAATCGTCGACATGTAATTCACCGTTTCGGTATTGTCAAAAGAGTAACATGCCACCCCGGTTATTATTCCATCGGAGTTATAAATAGGGTAGAGGCTTATTACAAATACCTTGGTACCATCCGGTCTATCGTCTTTTATCTCTAGTTGGATCCTTTCTCCACCAAGGGCTCTGCCATATAAGTCCCGCCAACGCTCATTATGTCCCTTGCCTAAGACGGGATCTAAAGCGTCGTCCTTAATAGTAAAATCTCTGCCTCCAATGCGTTTGAGGTAATTTAGATAGCTCTGGTTTGCACTCAGTAAATGAAAACGAGGGTCGACCGACCACATGTGGTCTTGGGTATTATTGATCAGAGCCTGAGTGTTTAAGCGAACTTTATCTAATTCAATGCGTCTTTTTTCCGTTTCAGTAATATCCCAATTCATGCCAACCACTTTGGTGGGATTACCTTGGGAGTCGCGGAAAATTTTAGCGATTGCCGAAATGTATTTTAAGCCCGACTTCGTAAATGCTCTGAATTGAGAATTGAACTCTTCTAGATCGTTTTCTATGGCGTAAAAGAATGATTCTGATTTCGGAACTCTATCCTCCTTATGAAGCATTGTTAACCAGGAATCCATATTTACTTTAAACTCTTGGGGATCTACTTCATATAGTTCATACATGTTGTTCTCCCAGCGGATGGAATTATCAGCCGGGTTCAGTTCAAAGATGCCTATTTTGCTAATCCTAGCGGCTAATTCAAATCGTGTAATCAAGGCCTTGATTTGCTCTCTTTGCTCACGTTCTTCGGTAACATCGCGCTCAAGGGCAACGAAATGCGTTAATTGATTTTCTTGATTTACAACCGGTACGATAGAGATACTGACATAATAAGGGTTGCCATTTTTGTGGTAGTTAAGTATCTCAACTTCAATGGCCTGCTTGTTCTTCAAAGCTTGGCCCATTCTTTTCGTCTCATGAGGGTCAGTAGCGGGACCTTGAAGGAATTTAGGGGACCTACCAAGTATTTCTTCCAATGTGTAACCGCTAATCTTTTCAAATGCCTTATTAGCATACAAGATATAAGGGCCATTGCTCCCAATATCCTTAGCGTCGGTAATTAAGATGCCCTCATTGGCATTCTTAACCGTGGACTCCAATAGAAGTAGTTGCTCTTCCCTATTGACCCGCTGGCTTACATCCATCCGAATACCCACAATTTTCAATGGAGCCCCATGTGCATCACGCTCTATAACTTTTGCTCGGTCTTCAAACCATTTAAACTCCTCGTTAAAGGCTCTGAAGCGAAAGGTGTTTTGGTAGGTGTCACTTTCAGAATTAACAATTTCCACCATTTTGTCTATGGACTCCTGCTCCAACCTTTCACTTAACTGATTAAGGGACAAAGGTTTATCCCAACCTTTTTCAAGCCCCATTAATTGATAAAGGTTTTCATCGCCTGAAAGGGTATTCTGACCAAAGTCATAAGTCCAAATTGCGGAGTCGGCCGCTTCCAATGCCTGGTTTAGGTATTCGGTAGTAGAGTCTAATTCTTTTTTATTCTCCAGGAGCTCCATGATTGAACTGCCTTTGTGAATTAAGACTTCAATTAATTCATCAGAATAATAGTCGGGAGTCCCATAAGGGAAGAACACAAAGAAGCAGCCATGAAGTTTTTGGTTTACATAGATGCCAATAATTCTTAGGTCGCCTAGAGGATAATTCTCATTCAAGATCTTTTCATCCGTCTCATCTAAAAAGGGAAGGAGTGAAATTAGTGCGCCATTAGCTCTATGCACGAGGCCCTCTTTAAGAATTGAAGCCGTGGTACAGATATCACGGTAGTTGGCCTTTTGGTCAATCGCCTTAGTAAGAAATTCGAATTCCTTTTTTAAACCTTGAGGAAGACAAAAATGCTTTCGTTCGAAATTTGCTGAATCTCCTTGATAATCGATCCTACCTGACCCCACAATGGCCTTTTTATCTAGCCAGCTATATAGGGTTCCACACAATTCACTATACACTCCAGCAATTGTTCTTTGGGAAAGCATGATAGGTCCTCGCGAGGCTAAGTCCATAAAGAGACTTTTCTGCTTGTGTTCTTTTTTTTGGGCCTTGACTAAATCACTTACATCTTTTAGCACCCCTCTAGCCTTAACTACTTTTCCTTGCTCATCCAGCTCTGGGCTAAAGCGACATTCTAACCAAATATTTTCGCTTTGGGAATTCCGATATTTTACCAGAACCTGGCTTTCGGTTTTTTCTCTGGTAACGCTTCTTATTGCATTTAATACTAAATCTCGGTCTAAGGGACTCAGATGTTTAATTAAGCCCAAGAGGGCCTTTGGTTTTTCGGCTTTCTTATGATGACCTAAGACTTCATTGATATTATTCGACCATACAAAGTCACGCGTCTTTAAATTAAATTCCCAATCTGCGACCTTGGCTAAGTTTTGTGCTTCGCGTAATCTTCGGTTTGCGCTTTTAAGACTGCGTTTAGCCTTTATTCTATCTGTAACATTTTGGGAAACCACATTTGCTCCAATAACCTCATTATCATCAGAGTAGGTGGGGAATATACTTACCTGATGCGCAATATCAAATCCATGAACTTCCTGGCTGTATTCATCGATATAGGTATGACTTTTGCCCTTAAAGGCTTCTTCATATCGCCCTTTCCATTCATTTAAAAAATCTTGCGGAAACACCTCTATTTCTATCATGGACTCATCAGGTATTAATTGATGATTCCATAAGGCCTTCATATCCTCTTCAAAGGTCTTGTTATAGGTCAGGAGTTTAAAGTCCACATCGATCGACCAAATTGAATTAGGATTACTGTTCATCACTTCCCGGAAATTCCTGGAGCTGGTTTCCAATGCCCTTTGCGTTTCTTGAAGTTCAGTGATATCGGTCCTTAAGGCGATGAACTCCTCTAGCTCACCGGCTAAATCAAATCTTGGAATGATGGTGGTAGCTAACCAATAGAGACTTCCGTCCTTGCGTTTATTGCAAATATTACCTTGCCAAACTCTTCCCTCTAAGAGGGTAGTCCACATATTCTTGAAAAACTTATCGGAATGGACATCAGACTTTAACAACCTGGTACTAGCTCCAATTAATTCTTCCTTGCTATAGCCACTAATGGAGCAAAATTGATCATTGGCGAATTTTACCACCCCTTGCAAGTCGGTCACCACCACCATATTGTGATTATCAATGGCAAATTGGTGCGCCTTAAGCTCTTTAATTACGGATAAATTCTGCTTGTTCGATTCCTCCAGGAGACGCAATGATTCCTCCTCGTCCGTAATATCTCTGGCAATACCTTGCAAGTAGGACACTTGCTCCGTTTTTTCGTCTCTTACAGGAATTAGAGTTAGATCGTATTTCTTGGCACGTCCTTTAGCATCAAAAACTTCAAAGGGGCGTATTTTTATAGGTTCCCTTTTCTTGAGGAGATTGTCCATATCCAATCTCCGAATTTCTTCTTGCGCTCCTTTAGACATGAATTTCTCGAAACTAAGCGCACAAAATTCATCAGGTAAATAGCCTAATTGCCTTTTTACTTGTGGACTGATATAATCGATCCGGTCTTTTTCTTTAACATAAAAATATAGGTCTGGGCCATTTTCGATGAGTAATTGAAAACGTTCCTTCTCATAGTTCAACAAGCTTCTTTGCTGCTGTTCATGTTCCAGACTTACCAGCACACCCATTATGAGCCTTTCGCCTTCATGCATATAGGAAGAAAAGCTTAAACGACAAGGTATTGGCTCACCAGTTTTGCGATTTAAGAGACCCTTAAGGTTTCTGATATCTTCTTCCTCTGAAAGACTAGTAAGAGTCTTAGCGATTGACTCCGCATTAAGCCATAAGCCCAATTTCTCGAGGGTTTTTCCTTGGCATTCTTCCAAAGTCCAACCGAAAGTTTTCGTGAAAGTCTCGTTTACCGAAATCAAGCTGTCGTCACTAAAGCGATAGATGATAATACTTTCGGGGTTTATATTAAAAAGACTTTGGTACTGAACTTCATTCGACCTTTTTTCCTCTTGCAAGGCAATTCTTTGCAAACTGAATAGTATAGCCTTTTCCAGCCGCAACATGTTCAGGTCTCTTTTTAAAAGAAAATCCTGGGCGCCCATTTCTACCGATTCAAACATCAAGTTTGAATCCTCATTATTACTGACTATTAAATAGGCGAGATTTGGCGCCACCTTTCGTAAAGACTTTATGCTATCCAAGCCTTTAGAGTCCGGCAATTGCAAATCAAGTAATACTAAGTCGAAAGCCTCATTTTGAAGCATTAATACCCCCGAAGCTAAATCCGAAACGCCCGACAGGGAAACATCAAACCTAGTCATCTGCGAAAGCATGGTTTCTAGTAGCATTCGGTCACCCGAATTGTCTTCGATATGTAGGATTTTTACAGTAGACCGCATGAGGGAGTAGATGGTACTGAAAAGAAATCGCTGGTTACAATCAGCGATAGTCTATGTCCGGTTTCGCAATAAAGTTAGTGGATTTCTGAGAATCTAAGTCTTTATTTCGGTGGTATTTGCACCTTAGAGCTTTCCAAAGAGAATAAGCTTAGTTCCATTATTTAAAGTATTAAGCACAAAAGAAACGCGGCGATATACACCGGACTTTGTTTTTAATTCAAGGCTTAGATTCTTTAAATCACCGGGCTTTTCATGAAGATGCAATTGCTTCAAAATTTCCTCCAGCTGCCTGACTTTGGGGAGGTCTTCTAAGAGCACAAAATCCCTCAGCGGTTTGCCTTTAAGTTCTTCGGCTAAGTAACCTAAGAGACTAGAGCGTTCAGAGCTGTATTCAATAATAGCTTCTTCCTTTAGAATGAGGGCCAAATAGGGGATGTTGCTGATGATTTCCTGGACCGGAATATTGAGCTTGCTTTCTCCTAAACTGGCGCTTAAGGTATTGGCTTCAGTGAAACTAATTAATCGGCAAAATTCACCTTTAAGGTAAACTAATCGTGCATAAAGGATAAATTCCTTATAGTCCGCAGGAGAAGTTTCCAATTCACAAGAAATCCCATTCAATTGTGCTTTGAGCTCCAAATCCGCATTAAACTGTTGAGATTGTTTAGGATCGGACCAAAATTCACTAAAGGCTCTATTTTGCTGATGATGGAAAGCTTGATCGATGTTTAGTAATTGGCATGCGCGTTCATTAATTTCTACAATGGAAGAACGTTCAATGTTTTCAATAAGCAGACCAAAAGGAAGATGATTCATTAATTCTTGATAGAATTGGACCTCTTCGTGTTCTCTTCGATTTTCTTCGAATTGATCACTGATATCACGACCAATGAGAATTAATTCATCCTCCGGGCTTCGATTAATGGTGAAATCAATTTTAAGGGTCCGATCATTTGAACGGGGAATGTTAAGGTTTAGATGAGGCTTTTGATCTTTAAGGCTGAGGAATTTATCCCATTTTTGTTTGCTTTCAATGTCCAAGTGCTTTCTAAACTCCGTATCTAATAGCTCGGGGACTGAGCGCTTAAATATTTCTTCAAAACATCCCGAAACGAACTGAATCATACCCTGCTTATTCAATATGAGATAAAGTTCATGTTCAGAATTTAGAATCTGTTTTTGTCTCTTTAAACTCAATTCTACCGCGTGTTGAGCTTCTAATTTCGAACTTAGATCGAAGCCCTGGCATTGAATTTCAATGGGCCTTCCTTGGGCGTCGCAGAGACAGATAAATTCCCAGGTGGTTTTTAAGACGGTTCCAGGTAAATAGCCAGGTTTACGCAAATCTACTTTAAAAACCTGCCCCGGTTCTTGCATGCATTTAGCTACTATTTCATAGGTTTTAGCATGATCGTCCTGCATTATATGGTGCAAGGAAATCTCCCCAATTACATTTTGATCCCCATGTAAAAAAGTACGTGCGAAAACATCGTTATAATAGGTGTATCGGCCTTCTAGGTCGGTACGTAAAACATACACTTTAGGATTCTCTATTAGTTCTTGGTAGCGCTCTTCCTTTTCCAAAAGGCCTCGATGGATTTGGCCTTTCTTGAAATAAAGTTTTTGGCGTTCTAAGGCAAGCTTGATTCGATGCTCGCAATTCTGGCTATTCAGTTCTTGCTTAGAAATTACATCCTGAAAGCCCCAGGCTATCAAATCCGCGGTCGAAATTTTTGGACTTAAGCGGCCAAGAGCAATCATACATGTAGCCTCGCTGCTACGGTGAATTAGATTTATGGCCTCTTGACTTAAAGCTAATGAATCTTTAAAGTCGACAAGCAATAGGTCTAAATCATTGAACTTTAGATGATTTAAAACTGACTTCTCATTTTCTACCGTTTCAAACCTACTAATTTCAAGAGTGCTTCTTTCAAAAAAAGCTTCCACTAAAACCTGATCGGCTTCACTTGCTCCGAGATACAAAATACTCAGCCCCTGCATCACTAAATATTTATTGGATTTTTTATTTCATGTAGCCAAAATCGCAAGCAATTTGAAAATTGGGTTTCAAAGTCTTGGTAATTTAATGGCTTGGATAAAAAGGCATTAGCCCCATTTTCATAGGCCTGAGCAATATCCGCTCCGGCATTGGAGGTACTTAGTACGACTATGGGAATTATTTTTTGGGGAAAGGGTAAGCTTCTGAGCTCGAAGATGAATTCTAGACCATCCATACCTGGAAGATTTAGATCTAATACGATTAAGTCCGCAATTTCAGGCCTTCCACCAATAGTTAGCAAGGCTTCTTCGGCATTCTGAAAAACTTCTAGTGCTATGGGCAAAGGCTGTTTGCTCAATACCCTTCGAGATAATTCAATATCACCTAGATTATCCTCAATAAGTATGAGTTTTTTGTTAGGCATTAATCCAGAGGTAAATAAATGAAGAAAGTTGTACCTGATCCGAGTACAGATTCCACCTCAATTTTACCCCGGTGCTTATTGATGATTCTCTTACAGACGGCCAGACCAACTCCATTACCAGGGTAGGTATCTTGACTATGAAGGCGTTGGAAAACCCCGAAAATTCGATCGAGATACTTTGCATCTATGCCAATACCGTTATCGCGTATCGAAATTTGGTGATACAATTTCGTCTTCGCGTAGGAGATTCGAAGTTCAGGTTTACGAGTATTGTATTTAAGCGCGTTGTTAATCAAATTTGAGAACAATCGCTCCATTTGTGAAGGGACCGCCAAAACCTCTGGCATTTCCTCAATACTAATCTCTGCATCAGTGCTCTTAATTAAATCCTGTTGATTAATTATGGCCGCTTCTAAGGGCTTTCGTAGGGCAATAAGTTCTTCAGAGTCCCTATTCGAGTTAACTCTAGAGTATTCAAGAAGGTCAATCAGCATATTCTGCATCCGCTGAGCACCATCGGTTATAAAATGAAGATATTTAATCTGCTTGGTCTCTAATTGGCCTTCTAGGGACTCCTCTAATAGCTGAATAAAGCTATGTACCATGCGAAGGGGCTCCTGCAGGTCGTGAGAGGCCACGTAAGCAAACTCCTCTAACTCCTTATTGGATTTTAGGAGCTCCTGTGTTAATGCCTCTTGATCTCGTTTAAATTGATACTCCTCGCTTATGTCCTGGATAATTCCCCAGGCCTTAATGACTTTGTTGTTCTTAATGTGAGGATTCCCAGTTACTCTTACCATTAACTCTCGTCCCTTGGCGGTTTTAAAGGGTAGATCCAGATCAAAGGATTTACCCTCGGAGATTACCTCTTCCAGTTTTTCATTCAATTTAGCCTGGGCATCAGGTGGGTAAAATTGCAATCCCTGATTAAGATTTGTAAGAAAGTCATCCTTAACCTCATGAATGGCATAAACTTGTTTAGTCCAAGTTGTTTTTCCGGATTTTAAATCTAGCACCCAACCGCCAAGATTTACTGCGGCGCCAGCTTCGTCCATTAGTTCATTAAGACTTTTAAGCCGCTCCTGCATTTGGCTGGCAAGACTTACATCCATCATCCCAATGCTCAAGTCAGTGGTATTTGCAACCGCTTTAATGCTCAAATCAAAAATGGCCGACTCCTTACCAGAATTATGATTAAGGCTAAGTCGCACCCCATTTTCAGTAGCTTGAGCCTTACGTGAATCGTTTACTATTTGACCCACCCAGTCCTTAGGAAGATATTTAAGTAAACTTCCACCAAGCTTTAATTTCTTCTCAACTAATCTGTTGAATACTTTGGCAGCATAAACGTTGAACTGCTTAATCTCAAAATCTTCATTAACAAGAATGAATCCTTGTAAGTCATTGTTTAGTAGACTTGTAAGTTCCTTGTTCTGATGTTCTTGTTCAGAATCTTTTCGCTTTAAAACATCATGAAGATCTCGTAATTCCTGATAGGCAATATGCATCTCCTCATTGGTGGATTGCATCTCTTCATTAGAGGTTTCTAATTCTTCATTTACACTTTGTAATTCCTCATTGGTGGACTGAAGTTCTTCGTTCAGGGCCTGCATTTCTTCATTTGCAGTCTCTAATTCTTCTATATAGGATTGGAGATGCTCTCGAGTGGAGTCCAATTCCTGCTGCAATTCAGCAATTCGAATGCTCTCGAAGTCTTGATTGCTCTGGTCTTCAACCGCTAGTAGATTTTGGTCCACATTAAAGCTTTCGAAAATCACTAAGAATTGGGTGTCTTTAAAGTGCAGCATCGGTTGACAGACAATTCTAAAAAGTAAATTTTCATCCTGACCTTTAAGTCTACGGGGTTGTGATTGGTGAGGTTCTAGACTCTTTATGGTGGATTGGATCGTAGTATGAAGTACCAACTCGATTTCACTATTACTCTGCTTTAGCAAATTAGTTGTCATCGAACCTTGATTAAACTGAAGGAATGGGCTTACATCCCCAGCTACATACATGATTTCAAGAGACTCATTCACCACAACATAGGGGTGATTGAAGTTTAAGAACAAGGTGTTTTCCACCCTTTCCGGGATGGTTTTAATCTCAAAGCTTACCCTACTACTTCGATTTCGATTAGGATGAGATGGTTTCAAGGGCCTAAAACGTGGAGCACTAGTTTTAGCGCCTGCTTTTCGGGTCCAAATTTTATGCTTCTTATCCTTTGGGCTAAACAAATCCGTATGCACTCCGAGATTTTCAGATTTCCCCAGAAACAATAAGGCATCATTATCTAAGGCATACTGAAAAACTGGAATAACCCTCTTTTGTAAATCAATATTGAAATAAATGAGGAGATTACGGCAGCTTATTAAGTCTAGCTTCAGAAAGGGTGGATTATTAGTTAGATCATGGCGCGAAAAGAGGATGAGACTCCTCAATTTCTTTTGCACTTCCATAATCCCGTCTGAAGTCTGAGTAAAGTACTTTTTCACCCAATCCTGATCCATTAATTCTAGCGCCGCCTTTGGATATTGACCTTTGCGGCCTATCGCGATAGCATCATCATCGATGTCTGTAGCGAAAATCTGAATATTCCATTGAGGCAAGTCATTACCTAAAATCTCACTTAAAAGTATGCTAATCGTGTAGGCTTCTTCGCCAGTTGCGCAGCCAGGCACCCATATACGCAAGCTCTGATCGTTTTTATTGCGAATGTGTTCTTGCAGTAAGGGGAGTAGGGCTTTAAAGGCTAGTGGGTCTCGAAAGAAGTGGGTAACCCCGATGAGCACATGATTAAACAATTCACTTACCTCTTCAGGACTTTCCTCAATATACTTTAAATAGTCACTCAAGGAGCTAATATGTAAATGAGCAATCCGACTTTCCAAGCGCCTTTGGATGGTGCTCATCTTATAATTGCTGAAATCGACCCCCGTTTTCTTTTCTAATAGATCAAAAATCTTATTTAGGTCAGTGACAATCTGTTGCTCTTCATTAGATGGTCCGCCTGCTCCATCTAATTTCAATTTCCCGGTGACCCATTGACCTAGAGATGTACCGATCTCCTCTGCTGATAAGATAAAATTCACCTGCTGGGTCTCAATAGCCGACACTGGCATGCCGTCATATGCCGCCGTTTGAGGTTCTTGACTAAAAACCGAGCCCCCAACACCGTTAATGGATGCTACTCCTTCGGAACCATCCCGGCCAGTACCGCTTAGCACTACACCGATGGACTTTGGACCGTATTCTTGGGCGATACTTTTAAAAAGGAGGTTTGCATTAGGTTTGGGACCAATCTCAGCGGGAGGCTTGCTTAATAGCATTAATCCGTCTTTAACCACTATATCCCGATCGGGTGGGGTGATATAAACCTTATTATTTTCAATGCTTAGCTTGTGTTTGGCCTCTAAGACTTCCCAACTGGAATTCTTGGAAAGCAATTGCACCATGTGGCTCTTATGGGTAGGACTTAAATGCTGAGCTACCACTATCCCTAATGGGACATCCTCCATCGGAAGGCTATTCAGCAGTTTTGTGAGCGCTTCCAGCCCACCTGCCGAAGATGCAATTCCTGCAACGTAAAGGTCTTCACTCAAATTATTATTCTCCTTTTTTACGGCAGGTCGTTCTTTGTTGGCCATTATTAATCGGGCTTGTTTGTGGGGCTAATTAGCCTAAAGGTACTACCAAAATCCGCTTTGGAGCTAACTTCTAATCGAGAATTATTGCGAAGTGCTAAATTCGAGGACAACATTAAACCTAGGCCTGCGCTCGCTTCACCTTCGGTTCCTGGTCTACCTATTCCTTTATTTCCTGTAAACAAATGAGGGATGATGCTATCAGGGATCCCTATGCCATGGTCGCTTACCTCCAAGCTAGAATAAGCCTGTGAGGGAATACACTTTAGATGGACTTTGCTTTGTCGATGACTAAATTTGATGGCATTGGAAATCAAATTTCGAAGAATGCTTAGATAGGCTTGGCGGTCACCATAAATATGCTGGTCTTCTGGCACTTGTTTAATTACCAGCAAGTCCTTTTGCTTAATCTGATTGGTGAAAAACCCTAAAGCTTCTTCAAAAAGCTCCCCTACACTTAAGGTTTCAGGAAGGGCTTTCATCAGACCAAGCTCTAGACGCGACCATTCTAAAAGATTGCTTAGAAGAATCGAAGCCTTACTAGCAGAATTCTGGATTAGATCAATTTGCTCCCTAATGTCGGCACTTTCATTCCTGGCTAATTCTTCATTTACAATTTCAGTTAGGCTCAATATTGCGGCAAAAGAATTACGCAAATCATGGGCAATTAAGGATAAGAGTTTATCCTTGTCCGAGTTAGTTCTCTGTAATGCGCGGATTAGTCGATGTCGCTCCAAACTAGTTCTAATGGTTCTCTCTAAAATTGCCGGACTCAGATCCTTCTTCTCCAGAAAGTCCATCGCCCCATTTTTTAAAGCCTGCTCCCCCAGTTCAGAGAAGCCTCTTCCGGTGAGTACGATTATCGCCGACTCTGGCACCTTGTTCAAAACTTCATCTAAGGCATCCAATTCTTTAAGCGGAGGGAGGCCTAGGTCCAGTAAAATCAGAAAATCGATATCTGCCTTTAATTCTTTACAATATTTGACACCACTCTCTAAATCAGGAAACTGCTGAAGTTTGGCCTTCAAATGAACTTTAGTCAACAAGTCCTTTAAAAGAAGTCGATCGGCGATATTATCTTCAATATGTACGAGTAACATAAGAACCCTTTAATCTATGCTCAAATTAGCACAGAATGGCCTCCTGGACACTGATATTTATCAGTTTAGCTTTGTTGATTTTAAAAAGAATGAGTTCATTTCCTTCTCCTGAAAATCTACCAATAATAGTCAAGACATTAGGCCGAAATTCATGATATACAGTGTAATTTAGCTATAGAATTAATTAACCATGAACAAGATCCTTGTTGCCAATCGCGGTGAAATCGCCCTGAGAATTATGAAGTCTGCCCGAGAAATGGGCATTAAAACGGTGGCTGTTTATTCTGATGCTGATCGGAATTCTCCCCACGTGAAATACGCTGATGAAGCGGTGCACCTTGGACCGCCGCCCTCGGCCCAGTCTTATCTCCTAGGTGACAAAATTATTGCCGCCTGCAAAGAATTAGGTGTTGATGGAATCCATCCCGGTTATGGTTTTCTTTCTGAAAATGGAGATTTCGCAGACGCCGTAGAAAAGGCAGGAATAACCTTTATTGGCCCCAAATCTCAATCGATGAAGGTAATGGGCGATAAACTGGCTGCTAAGGAAGCCGCCAGGGAGTTCAATATCCCACTCGTACCTGGAACAGAGGGAGCGATTGAAGATCCTCAAGAAGCCATGCAGATTTCCCGTGAAATTGGCTTTCCGGTACTGATCAAGGCTTCTGCTGGAGGAGGGGGAAAAGGGATGCGCGTCGTTGAAAGGGAAGAAGAGTTGGAAGAACAAATTCAAAGCGCAATATCAGAAGCAAAAAGTGCCTTTGGTAATGGGGCGGTTTTTATAGAGAAGTATGTTGGGTCACCTCGACACATTGAAGTGCAGGTGCTTTGTGATAGTCATGGTAACCGGGTACATTTATTCGAAAGAGAGTGCTCCGTGCAAAGACGACATCAGAAAGTTATCGAGGAAGCACCATCGGCAATTTTAAGCGATAAGCTCCGGATGGAAATGGGAAGAAAAGCCGTGGATGTTGCTCGCTCATGTGATTATCTGGGGGCTGGCACCGTAGAGTTTATTATGGATGAAAACCATAACTTCTATTTCATGGAGATGAACACCCGCTTACAAGTGGAGCATCCTGTTACCGAAATGATCACTGGCCTTGATTTGGTGAAAGAACAAATTCGGGTGGCCAGAGGAGAGGAGCTAGGTTATTCTCAAGATGACCTAAGTATAAATGGACATTCCATCGAAGTGCGCGTCTATGCCGAAAATGCCCGGGAAAACTTCATGCCTGATATTGGGAATCTACGGGTCTATAAACGCCCACATGGAGTGGGTGTTAGGGTAGACGATGGTTTTGAGGAAGGCATGGATATCCCAATTTACTATGATCCCATGATCTCCAAATTAGTTACTTATGGTAAAGATCGGGAAGAAGCACGGTTGCGAATGATCCGGGCGATTGACGATTATAAGATTGTAGGACTACATACTACAATGGAGTTTGCTCGTTTTGTTATGGAACACCAATCCTTTATTTCTGGTGATTTCGACACCCACTTCGTGAACAAACATTTTAGTCCTGAATTACTAGATGCTAGTCAGTCGGATGAAGGAGAGGATGTTGCCGGAATGATTGTGGCTAAATTGATGGCCGATCATGGTAAAAAGGATGAAGTAATTAACTCCAACGGTTCTCCGAAAAGCCCTTGGAAAATGAAGCGCCAATGATGAATAGGCCCAAAGCCTTAAATATTATACTAGGGATCCTTTTAACGGGATCCCTATTTTCACAACCTGTTCAGCAGGCCCAGAAGGACACTACAATCGTGTCTTATTCGAGCTTGGACGGTAAGGATATCCTCGACGCCATTGTGGTTGATGGCGATACCATACCCATCTTAATTCTCGACGAAGTCCTACTTTTTAATGAGCCTAGTTTCGATTCACGAGAGGCCCGTCGTCGATATTATATTCTCAAGCGAAAAGTAATGAAGGTCTATCCTTATGCGGTTATCGCCGGAAATAAATTGGATAGTTTGAATTTGCTTTTAGAAGGTAAGAGCAAGAGACAACGGAAAAGACTAATCAAAGACTTTCAAGATTATCTACGCGAGGGCTTTGAAGAAGAGATAGTTAAACTAACGCATAGTGAAGGACAGATACTCAGTAAGTTAGTGGGTCGAGAAACCGGTATTCCCACCTATGAGTTAATTTCTCAGTACCGAAGCAAGTGGTCGGCCTTTTGGTGGAATTCCATTGCCTACTTTAATGATATGGACCTAAAAACTCCTTATCGCCCTCTGGAAGATGAAGAGGACAAGCTCATTGAAGGTATCCTACTAAAAGCCTTTGCCGAAGGGCGTCTAAAGGAACGAGTGCCGATTACATCACTTGATAATGACTAAAGGTTAATTACTCCTTTGGCAATCAATAACCCCAAGCTAATCCCCAAGCTAAAGGCATAGATAGATGCGCTTAAAATGGTGATAATCAAACCTTCTAGCAAGGCCCTTATCCATGATTTATTAAATAAATCGCGATAATACCAGGCAAAGTAGATTATGCTAAGCACTAAGTAAATGATGGAGGATACGGTGGAGATGTCCAGGTAATAACCTAAGGCCATAATTACCGAGAACACATTTACGATTGAAGTATAACATGTGTTAAACACTACATGCTCAGCATAATTAAAGCCTCCTTTTCTGAAATTAAATAACCAAGAAAAGAAGCTAACCACCGGGATATAAAGCCAGATGAGAATATTGTAGTATTCCTGGAAAAGCTCGAAAATCCGTCGACTAATCCTGCTTGCCTCGGCATCGGCCTCTGCATCCCAATTTTCTGCAGACCCTGATGCTCCAAGCTTAAAACCCTCCTCGAAATCTTTGGAGTCTACATAAAACTGCATGAGGATAAGCAATAAGGCTGTAGTGATAAAGAGCAAGCGAAAAGGGGAGAAGAATCGCAATCGGCCCTCTCCTAAGTAGGATCGGGTGCTCTTTCCGGGCCTCAGGATAAATTCTTTTAATGTAAATAACAGTCCATACTCCAAATTAAAGGCATCCAATAAGGAGCTTCCAATATTGGTCAAGCTAAACCGCCTAACCTTACGCTCTTGGGTAACTTTAAACCTTACTTCACTCATATCGATTGTTTACGCACTGAAATTAAACAAAAAGTCCTGCGATTTCGGAAGTGATCCGCTTAGGTCGCATACTTTTTGCATCCAGCATAATCCACTGACTTAAACAGCTGCAAACCACTTGGTCACCCTTTAAAATCCGCACTCTACGAAAACTGCTAATACCCTCCATGCCTTCAACCCAAGTTTCAAGCATTAAATGATCGTGTAGGAAAGCGGGAGCGAAGTACTCTATTTCGTGCTTTCGTACCACCCATTTAAGGTCCTCTACATCTGAGGCAAGGGCAAACCAATGTTCAGCCGCGATATTCTGCACCCATTGGAGATAAACAACATTATTAACGTGTTCTAAATCATCTAAATGCTCCTGTAGCACCTCAATAAAGGCCTGATGCTTCTTCATGCATCAAAGCAACAAAATATTCGTTATTACTGTTATATATAGAGGATTTTATCTACCAAATTAGGCAGTAATTAATGGGGCTTGTCAGACGACGATTCCTATGTACCTTTGCCTTCTATTTCATTATCTATGAATATTGTAATTGCCGGTGCCGGTGCTGTAGGAACCCACCTTGCTTCCTGGCTATCAAGCGAATCACATGCCATTACTTTAATTGATCATGATCCTGATCGATTACAGAATGTTGACCAAAATATTGACGCTATTTTCCTTTACGGGGAGGTGACGGACTTCAGTCTGCTGCAAAAAGCCGATGTGGCTGAAGCAGATTTGTTCATTTCGGTTACCTCGGTAGAAGAGGCGAATATTCTCAGCGCTATTTACGCTAAGCGTCTCGGAGCTAAAAAGACAATTGCCAGAATCAGCCAAATGCAATACCTCACGGATGCGGATATCCTCAACATTCGAGATTTAGGTATTGATGAATTAATCTCACCAGAATCTTTGGCCGCTCGAGAAGTACGTCACCTGATCAATACCAATGCCGCTTCAGAATCCGTTGAGTTTGAAAATGGTAAAATCAATCTTCTTGGTTTAGATATCGAGGAGGATGCGGCTATTGTAGGAAAAACCATGGCCCAAATTGCGGCCTTAAGCGAGCAAAGGGATTACATTGTAGTAGCCATCCGCCGTGATCAGCAAACTATCATCCCAAAAGGGGATACAGTGGTGCACGCTAATGACCACCTTTTCGTGATTACCCACGCTGAAGGCATGGAACAGGTCTTAGAAGTTACAGGACGCCGAAAAATCACCATTTCTGATATCATGATTATCGGTGGAAGCCGCACTGGTCGACATTTGGCCAGGAAGCTCTGCCGAAACTTCCACGTAAAATTAGTGGAGGAAAACTCAGAGAAAGCCGAAGAAATTGCTAGTCTCCATCCAGAAATTATGGTTCTCAATTTCGATGGAACTGATGTCGAAAAGCTAGAGGAGGAAGGACTAAAGAATACGGACGTTTTAGTAGCCGTTACAGGTAACTCCGAGACCAACGTTCTCACCTGCCTTGTAGCCAAGGACCGCGGAGTTAAGAAAACCATTGCGATGGTGGAGAATATTGAATACTTGTCTCTTACGCAAAGTATTGGTATTGATAGTCTTATCAATAAAAAGCTAGCGGCGGCAAACTTTATTTATCGTTACATCAGGAGTGGAGACTTCGTTACTCTATCCACCATTCATGGCATTGAATCTGAGGTTATGGAATTTAATGTTTCTGATCAATGTGCCGTTACTGAACGCTCTATCAAGGATCTTGATTTACCAAAGGGTTCTTTGGTAGGTGGAGTAATTCGCGACAATAAAGGACTTATTCCAACAGGGGATTTTATGATTCAGCCTGGTGACAAGGTGGTAGTATTTGCCAAAAATGAATGCGCAAAGAAAGTTAGTCGCTACTTTCGCTAGATATGCATCTCTTTAATCCCAGAATGATTGCCGCCTTAATTGGCACCCTATTGGCTATTGTGGCCATGATGATGCTGCTCACCGTAGCGGTGGCAATTTATTACGATGAAGACTGGCAGAGCCTATTACTTTCTTCTGGCATCACTTTAGCCACAGGAGCCGTACTCTACCTCGGAAACGTCAAGAACAATAACCGCGAAGTTCGCAAAAGGGATGGTTTTCTCATCGTTACCTTAGGCTGGATTGCCATGTCTATGCTGGGCTCTTTACCTTATGCATTGACGGGATCGATTGACAATATAACTGATGCCATCTTCGAAACGGTAAGTGGCTTCACCACTACTGGAGCTACCATACTCACTGATATCGAAGCTCAGGACCATTCAATTTTGTTTTGGCGAAGCATGACGCATTGGATTGGTGGCATGGGGATAATCGTACTCACGGTTGCTATCCTGCCCCTCTTGGGTGTAGGAGGGATGCAGCTTTTTAATGCTGAAGCGCCTGGTATTGCCCCAGATAAATTGCACCCGCGTATTACAGGTACCGCGAAAAGGCTTTGGCTAATCTATTTCGCCCTAACCATTGCAGAGGCAATCGCTTTATACTTTGCGGGTATGGGATGGTTTGATGCCATCAACCACGCTATGGCTACCATGGCTACCGGTGGTTTTTCTACCAAGAATGCGAGTATTGCCGCTTTTTCCTCGCCTGCCATACACTATATCATTACCATCTTCATGTTCCTAGCCGGGGTAAACTTCACCTTGTTATTTATGGGCTTCAGCGGTAGATTAAAGGAAATACTCCGGAATGAAGAATTTAAAGTTTATGCTTGGAATACATTGATTTTCAGTGTTATTGTGGCTTTCGTCTTGGTGGTATTCCAAAGTTACAGTCTTGAGGAAGGCTTAAGAGGAGCCTTCTTCACCGTCATCTCCATCATGACATCAACTGGATTTATAACCGAAAACTACCTCCTTTGGCCCAACTTCCTAATCTTCTTAGTTTTTGTGCTATTCTTCTCCGGCGGTAGCACGGGAAGTACTTCAGGTGGCATTAAGATTATGCGCCATATTATTTTAATAAAGAATTCATTTTTGGAGTTGAAGCGTCAGATTCATCCCAATGCTATTATTCCGGTTCGCTTTAATGATCGGGCAGTGCCGCAAGGAATTACCAATACCGTTGCCGCATTTATTCTTATTTGGCTGATAGTATTCTTCATCGGTGCCTTTGTGATGTCCATGTTTGGATTGGATTTTATGTCGGCCGTCGGTTCGGTAACTGCCACCTTGGGGAATATTGGTCCTGGTCTGGGCAGTGTTGGTCCAGTAGATAATTTTGCTCATCTGCCGCAAGGCGCTAAGCTATTTCTAAGCTTTTTAATGCTCTTAGGTAGACTAGAACTCTTTACAGTCTTGATTTTATTCATGCCTTATTTCTGGCAACGACGTTAGAGGACTAATCTAATAATCGACTCAGGGCTTCTAGGAAATCCAGATTTTCTCGCTTTCTCTTTATGATCATTAGCGGTATTCGGCGATTTTGGTTTATGAGTTCTTTTGCGAAGGAGCCCATTAGTACCGATGCGGAAGCCGTTCTACCTTTAGAGGATAAAATGATTAAATCACTGCCGAAATGCTCCGCCAGGAAAAGAGAATGGGAGGGAGCTTCGCCACGATTTTCAATCATCTCGCATGTCCATTGAACCGGTAAGGAAAGTTCCTTCTTAAAACGATGCCAGTCTGAAGTGGATTGATCTTTAAGCGCGATTCGTAGTTCTCTTTCTGCCTCGGCATTCTTTAAAAAGCCTTTCGCCAAGGCATAGAAGTGAATAGCGCGAACTTCAGCGTCCAATTGTTCAGATAGATCTTTAGCGAAGTTTAAGCTCCGCTTAGAAGCCTCACTAAAATCCAAAGGGAGAAAGATCTCATTAATCTCCATATTGGTCCGTGTTGGCACTAATAAGACCGAACAGGGCCCTTGTTCCGAAATTCGGGCCCCTAATTGAGAGTGATCCCTATCCTTGGGCTTTCGCCCCATTATTATAAGATCTATATCCTTTATATGCGCCTGTCTCAAGATTTGCTCAAAGGGTTCACCCTCTAAGAGTACCGTTTGCACGGCATAGGATACGTTTTGCCCAAATGTGTAGTTGTAAAGCTCGGTAAGGTACTTTTCCAATTGCTCCTCTTTTGGAGGAAGTAGATCCGCATATTTTTCCCTGATCTCCGCGGGGAGGGTTAAATCCTTACTTACATGACACAGAAATAGGTGATCTACCCGCAAATAGGAGAGAAGATAAGCGGAATACCTTAGAATGGTTTCATCCAAGATTCCTCCTTCAAGGGCAATTAAAACCCGACTATAGGGTTTGGCACTTTCCATGGTCTATAGAATACCACGAATTAAGAAAAGAGCGGCGAAAGCAATGATGGCATATAATTCGGGGAAAACCGCCAGGATTAAGGTTCGCCCGAAAACATCATTACCACTGCCAATGGCATCAATTCCACTGGCGCAAACTCTTCCTTGGTAAATTCCAGAAAATAGGCCGGCCAGTCCCAGGGCAATTCCACCACCAAGGATACCTGCACCTTGTAAAATAGTTATATCAGGACCAATGAATTCTTGCAGAATAAAAAACCCAGCAAAACCATATAATCCTTGGGTTCCTGGTAAAGCGCTTAATACAATGAAAGAGCCAAAGGCGTCGGGGCGTTTCTTTACTGCACCAACGGTGGCCATAGCGCCCGCAGCGGTTCCCATAATACTTCCAGTTCCAGCAAGTGCAATCAGAATACCAAATCCGATGAATGCTAATATTAGGGCAAGATTTACTGTTTCCATTTTTTTAGTTTAAAGGTTTAGATCTTTTAAAGGGGCGAAAGACGAGGCCTCCACCTTCAAATTGAGCATTATTATAGAATTCAACAAAAGTTAGTCTTAAGGGGTGGATAAAAGAGCCCAGTGCCGCTAAAACGAAGTTTAGCCCATGTCCGAATAGCAAAAATGCGCCAGCACCAATCCACGACCACCAATTTTCGCTTACCATCCCCATTCCTATCTGATTAACTACCAGACCTAATACGGCTGAAGTAACTCCTAGGGCAAATAATCGTACGTAGGAAAGCACATCGCCTAGAAGACCGGTAAAAATGAAAAACAATGGTAAAATGCTGCTACCTATTCGAGCGAACAAACCTTGACTTAAGTCATGGAAAAACATAATGCTTAAGATTCCCAAGAGCAGGAGAATTTGAAAAAAGCCTAATCCATTGGCGCTTAAGTCTAGGGTCTCAGCCATAAATAAACTGACAGAGGAAGTGACAATCATGAGTTTCCCCCAATGGGAAATAGAAGCTTTAAAACCCTCATAGTACCAAGCCTTGGCAATAGCAATAAAAATTCCAATCAGAATTTGGAACACCCCTATCAGTAAAGCTACATTAAAAGCATTGAAAAAGAAGCTGTTATCATCTGGGATAATGACCAATTCGCCTAATTTTGAAATCAATGGGACTGCGGAATTTACTTGTAATGCGACGCCAAAGAGGCTGCCACTTTTAATAAGTCCCATTATAGTTGTGCTTAGGCCTAAAACTCCTACGAGGGCGGCTATACTTCTATTTCTCTTTAAGAAGCTAAACCAACCAAGGACCGCAACAAGAGTCATAATGGCTCCATAACCCGCATCCCCTAAGCAATAGGCAAATAGGATAGGGTAGAAGACAGCAATTAAAGGGGTAAGATCAAATTCGAAGTAATGGGGTAATTGAAAGATCTTAGTAATGGGTTCAAAAAGTTTAGAGAACTTGGTGTTGCGGAGTTCAATGGGGACCTTATCAGTCTTTTCTGGTTTGCTAATTCGGTAGGCTATGGCCAGATTTGAGGTGGCCTCTTTGAATTTCTCTAAGTGGTTCTCGGATATCCAGGCTCGTAAGCTTTGAAATTCCGTTTCTTCTACATCTTTCCATAAATCAAGGCCTTGCTCAAAATCCCATACCTCCGCAATCTTTTGCTCCTCCTGCTCTAATTCATGCATATGGGTTTTACAAATAGCAATTTCCCGATGCAAATCTTCTTCCGCCTTTTTGAGCTCAAGCTTTAGCTCAGTCGCCCGTCGGAGATCTATGCTTGGAATAGATACCTCGTCTAGTCTAAGACTTTGCAAAAACTCCAGGCTTCCAATAAGGCAGAAGTAAATTCTGTTATCCAGTTGATTTATCATAAAGCCGGTGTCCTGATGAGCCAACCAATCCTTAGTACTCCCCTCAAAAAGGCCTAGATGAAGTCCTTTGGACTGAAGTGCCAGCCAAGGTTCTTGACTAAAAGATCCCCATACCTTCCAGAAATCCAAGGTCTTTTCCAATTCATCCTTCTGATGATTAATCTTGCTGGCGCGGGCTCTTAATTCATCGATATAAGTAAGAAGATCTTGGTCATCTTCAAGCTTTGAATAGATGGGTTCGATATTTTGGGAATCAATCCAGGCCTTGGTTTCAGCGAATTTCTTCCATCGAGAATCACCATTTAAGCTTTTCCCTTTGCCCAAGTTTTCAAGATGCAAGAGTCCAATTTCTTGGAGGCTCAAACTAAGCTCTTCGGTCTTATCCACTGGAATCAATAGATCCAATTTTAACATCGGGCTTTTCATGACTCTGAAGACTTTTTGTTTTTGGCAATTTTCTTGGCCGCCGTTGCGATATTCTCTTTATCCTCTAAGAAGCGCTTAATCCTCTGGATGCCTTCTTCATAGTCAGGAATCTGTACTTTTTCATATAGATTCACTTTTTGAGTTGTCTTCTTACGTGCTAATTCTAAGGCATTTATCTCCTTCCTGACAAAGTCTAACTTTAATTTTAATTCAATAATTCGTTGCAGGCCTTCCAAAGCGGCTGGCATCCAAGCAGGTTCATAAAGAGGATTTAGTTTGAGTGGCTCGAATTGGACCGTTTGCAAACGAATTACCTTGGTCCCAGCGATATTTACCTTTTCGGTTAGGAGGGCTTGAACCTTAAGAATGGAGGGCAGATCATTCCAGATGTTTTCAAAAGACTCTAATCGATTTCTCTCTCGTTCGTATTCCTCCTCTAATTGTCGTAAAAAAGGTTTTTGATTGGCGATCACCTGCCTTAATGCAGTTTCCTTTCGCATCAATACGGGAAGTGCCTTTCGCCGCACATTTAATTGCTTGCGAAACTCTTGAATAGTACTCTTATTATAGGATATAGCGCGAATCATGACAGGCTTTTTGGCCAATATTTATCAATGAAGTTCTGTCTAATTCCTAACTCAAAAGGCTCAAAGTGTCGGGCCATTAAGCTCCAACCGCGGTCCAGCATTTCATCAATGCTAATGTTCAGCTTAACATCTAATAACTCTTGGGTGTAAGCAGTGGCATACTTTAAGCTCCTTTGGTCGTACTCGTTCAAATCGAAGCCATTTTCCTTCTTACTTCTGGCTTCAGCGGCGTCCGCATAAAGCCTAACCAAGGCATTCATTACCTGCGGGTGGTCTTCCCGGGTCTTGGTGCCAATCACGTTCTGCTTAAGTCTAGAAAGGCTTCGGAAAGGGTCAATAATGGTTAGGCCTGTTTCCGGGTCTCTTTTTAGATACAATTGCCCTTCCGTTATATAACCCGTGTTATCCGGAATAGCATGACTAATATCTCCGTCATTTAAAGTCGTAACGGCAATGATGGTAATAGATCCACCTTCTTTAAATTGAACGGCCTTCTCATAAATTCGGGCTAAATCAGAATATAGTGAACCGGGCATCGCATCCTTTGAAGGAATCTGATCCATTTTATTAGACACGATTGCCAGTGCATCAGCATAAAGGGTCATGTCGGTAAGGAGAACTAATACCTTTTCATTTTTTTCAATAGCAAAATACTCGGCCGTGGTACAGACTAAATCTGGGATTAGTAAACGTTCTAGAGGGGGGTCTTCTGAGGTGTTGATGTAGCTCACAATCTTGTTGGCGGCGCCACTTGCTTCAAAGCGTTGCTGGAACATAAGAAAGTCATCATGGGAAATGCCCATCCCACCTAGTACAATCCGATCAGAATCAGCGCGCAGGGCCACTTCGGCCAGAATTTGATTATAGGCTTGATCGGGATCGGCGAAGAATGGAATCTTTTGCCCCGTTACCAAGGTGTTATTTAGATCAATTCCCGCAATACCCGTTGCCAAAAGCTCTGAAGGTAATTGACGTCGAACAGGGTTTACCGTAGCCCCCTTCACGTCTGTGGCTAAGCCCTTGACCTCTGCTTGATTGTCAATAGCTTGTCCAAAAGCATTAAAATAACGACCAGCAAGGAGTGGGCTTAATGTTAATTGAGGTGCTTTACCGGAAAAAATCACCGAAGCCTCCGTACCCAGACCCTCAGTACCCGAAAAGACTTGCAGGGTAACCAAATCTCCATCTACCCGAATCACCTGAGCGGTTCTTCCATCGACCCAAGCTAGTTCATCATATTCAACTCCAGTGGCTTCTAGAGTAATAGTGGCCTTGGTTAAAGCTTTTAGTTCGGTATAAACGGGTTGAAATGCGGTTGCGATCATGAGATTAAGCTTTTTTGATTCTCGAATACTTCATCCAGTTGTGAATTGAAATCTTGAAAGGCTTCCGACCTAAATGCGCTATAGTTCATTTGCTTAAACAGGTTGATCAGTTTTTTATAGAAGCCACTTACAGAAGAAAAGTCTTGAAAATCAGAATCTTTTCCACAAACTTCAAGTACTCTGCTGAGCATAAAGGCCTGCCTTTCCATGCTTGAATTCATGTCTGTTTCATCAAAGGAGTCCTGCTGGATAAATGCAAAATCTATTAATTCACTTTTCCAAAAGTCTCGATGATAGTCCAGAGGCACTGAATCATCACCCAAAATGGAAATTTGATCACGGGCCTCAATTCCTTTGGCCAAGAGGTTTTTAGCTTTCTGAACCTTTGAAATCCAATCAAGCTCAATTTCCTGCTGGGTGTATTCTTGAAACTCCTCGTAGTCGAGGTAACGACTGTAGGAAAGGAGGGGATCAATGGCCGGATATCGCTTAGCATCTGCGCGCTTTTGGGATAAGGCGTAAAAACATCGGGCAACCTTGGAAGTTGATTCGGTTACAGGTTCCTTAAAGTTCCCCCCAGCGGGTGAAACGGTGCCAAGAAAGGTGACCGAACCTTTTTCCCCGTTTTTTAGCTCAACCTTTCCCGCACGTCCGTAGAAATTGGCAATCACAGCCGGTAACTCCACTGGGAATGCATCGGTACCTGGTAGCTCCTCCATCCGATTACTCATCTCTCTTAAGGCTTGCGCCCATCTCGATGTACTGTCTGCAAGTAAGAGCACTTTATAGCCCATGCTGCGGTAGTACTCTGCCATGGTCATACCAACGTAAACCGAGGCCTCTCGCGCGGCAACTGGCATATTGGAGGTATTACAAACAATGGTGGTTTTGTCTTTTAATTTTCTTCCTGTGGCCAAATCCTCTAATTCAGGAAAACTGTGAAAGATTTCCACTACTTCATTCGCCCTTTCCCCACAAGCGACAAGGATTACGACTTCGGCCCGATTATTTTTGGCGATTGCCTGCTGTAATACGGTTTTCCCCGTGCCAAATGCACCTGGAATATAGGCTGTACCACCTTCGGCAATTGGATTTAGGGTGTCGATAACCCTTAATCCAGTTTGAAATATTTCGGAAGGCCTTTCCTTTTGGCGATAGCTTTTTATGGCCCATTTAACTGGCCATTTCTGCGACATAAACACCTCGCGTTCCAGGCCATCTTCATCTACCACTTTCGCGATAACATCCTTTAAAGCATAGCTACCAGCAGGAGCAATGTATTTAAGTTGGTGCTGGCCTTCAAACTTGAAGGGCAACATGATTTTGTGAGTCAATGCATTTTCGGGTACTTCACCCAGTATATCTCCTGCATGCAGGAAGGCTCCGACTTCGGCCTTGGGCGTAAAATCATGCATTGATTCGGGGTCAAGGGCTAAACTTCGCTGACCAGCCGCAATAAAATTACCGGGCATTGCTTCGAGGTCATTTTGCAGGCCATCAAAGTTCTTACTAAGCAGTCCAGGCCCTAAGGTTACCTCTAAAAGGTCACCACTAAACCTGACTTCATCTCCAGCTCGCAAACCACTCCCAGCTTCAAATAGCTGTGCGAATGCTACTCCAGAATTAATCTTAATGACCTCGGCCATTAATTCGCGACCGCCTTTGATTACATAGCAGATCTCATTCTGTTTGGCTGGCCCTTGCAGTTTAATCTGTAATAGATTACTGAGGATTCCGATGATTGTGCCTCTAGTCATTATTCTTGATATTACTGAGGGCTTCTTGAACCAATACGTCCAGACGCGCCTCGGTTTGATTTTCTTCTAGCTGTTCTCTGCGATAGAGCAGAAATAACTTTGCGCAATAATTGAGCAGCGCAAATGAATCAAAGTAGTGTCCCTTAGTTAGGCGGTCTGCCTCATCCCAAAGAATTTGATGTACCGCCAAGCTTATTGTAGATGGATCCTTGGTGTCAAGAGCCTTAGTAAGTGGTTCTAGATAAGGCGTTTCAAGTACAATCTGCGGACTTAATTGTAAAGGGGATCTTTGTAAAGTCTGTCGAAGACTCTTTTCTAGCCATTTTTTTTCACCATCAAGAAATTCATACCTCGACTGATGATAGGACGCAATAATTGCTCTTAATTGCTTTTCGAATAGAAAGTAATCACGCACGAAACCCGCTTCCAAACCCTCAACTGATTTGAAAAACACCTCATGTAACTCAGTTTCAATTCGATTAGGCTTCCAGTGCCTAATTGTTTCCTGATGAGTCTCATACCAGCTCTGCAGATAATTGGGTAGAACCCCTGAATGCTGCGCCAATTGGCTATAATCCTTTCTATTTATGGAATAAGGCTTTCTAAAGGGCCTTTCCAATAATTGATCAAATTCCGTTTGCCAATATTCAATTAAGTTATAGAGATCATTGCGAAAAAAGAACCAATGTAGATTTTCCAGATCAGCACCTTGGACCTGTCTTTTTATCAAATCCACGGCTTCATCCAATTCTTCTTCCACAGGCCTTTGATCTAATTTTAGATCAGGCAGGGAGCTCAATATGTAATAGAAATTAGTCATTTTGGAAAAGTAGGGGAAGCAAGTCCTCGCTGAAATAAGCCTCTAATAACTGCTTGAATTGGTCTTCGCCAAATTGGAATTCCATACCCTTATCGGTGGTTTTGAGACTTAAGCTCGATCCATCACCGATTTCAATTCGCCAAGCTTCAAGACTAGTTCTCAAGCCTTCGAGCCAGACACTTGGCCAGCTCTTAGGCCAAATGATATGATGACTTTCGGGGTCGAATTTTTTCACTAGTTCCATAATTAACTTGGCCACAAAATCTTCCTTTGAAAAGCTTTCACTAAGTCCTTCCTGTATTAAATCTTGTTTCAGAAAGTTTTCCAAGTTCCCTTTGATAGCCTCCTGCATTAGCAATGCTTCGCGCTTGAGGTTTTCTAAGGATTTTTGATGCTCTAAGCGAATTTCTCGCTCCGCCGCTTTACGCATGGCTTGAATTTCTTGCTCCGTAGCTTTTAGTAGCTCCTTGCGCTCCTGCTCCGCAGTTTGCTGCAATAGGTCTATTTCAGCCTCTGCTTCAGTGATTAACTTCTGGTATAGCTCTTGGCTTAATTGGTCTAAATTCTGGAAGGCTGTATTCATCATTTTAGAATTAAAAGGGGAAGGGGACTTTCAAATATCATTTTGCGGGAAACACTTTCGCGAAAGAGGGATTCCAGGAAATGGTAATCACGTGGCATGATTGCAATCAGTGAGGCCTCATGCTTGACAGCGTAGTTTATTATCCCATCACCAATCTCAGACTCAAAATGGTGACTGAAACGATGGGGCAGGTCCTGTAAGCGATATTTCAATTGCTTGCGAAGAATCTTTTCTTGTCGACTTAATTGGCTCTCTTGCTGATTTATTGTCAGAACCTCAATTTCCGTCTTCATATGATCTGCTAGGTGCAGTAAAGGACTTAGTCGATGGTGGCAGCTATCTTCGGAGTAATCAACCGCTAAAATGATGCGCTTAATTTTCTCCAAGCTTGCGCCGTAGGGTAGCACGATTACGGGAACAATCGCATCACGTACCACCGCTTCAGTCTTACTTCCCCATAATCGATCGATCCCTTTAGCTCCTTTCGTAGGCATAATGATCAAGTCGCAATCAACCTTGTCCGATTCTTGAAGAATTAAATCTTTGGAAAGCTTAAACTCCCAATGTCTTTCATATTTAGCTTCTGGCAATAATGGACATCTGGCTATAAATGCATCAAATGCCTCCTCGATGGCCACCTTATCAGCATTTAGGGCTTTTCTCTGACGTTGTGCTGCAAATAGTAGAAGGAGCTTGTTTTTTCCTGCATTAATAAAGGGTAAAACGGCGTTCAAACTATTGGCGCTTTCGGGAGAGAGGTCGGTTGGAAAAAGGATGTTTCGATTTTTCACAGCGAGCAATTTCTACTACGATATTAAGACCGAAATCTCGCTTTTGGTATGATAAAAGTCAGGCTTGAGAAGAATAAACATTTTGGTAATATTGAAGAGATTATCATCTATGAAAAAGCACTGGTCCTTTTGGGAAGATGCCTTTTACCGGCAAGAAATTGACTTGATCGTGGTAGGAGGGGGCTTCGCTGGAGTTTCTTTGGCTTATCATGCCAAGCTCAAGCATCCCCGATGGAAGATTCTCCTTCTGGAAAAGGATGCCGTAGGAGGAGGGGCGAGTACGAAGAATGCCGGTTTCGCCTGCTATGGCACGGCCGGAGAAATATTAGACGACTGGTCAAGCATGGGTGAAGATGCCAGTCTTAACTTGGTGGAGGAAAGAATTGAAGGTTTAAAATTCCTCCAAGAGCTCATTCCTGCCAAGGATATGCATTGGAAGAATTTAGGGGGAAATGAGCTTTTTGTACAGGGTGAACAAGAAGTTTGGGAACAATGCCAAGGACGATTGGAGCATTTGAATGCTCATTTTAGGTTTAAGGCAAATCAGGAAAACTTGTTTCAGGTGATTAATGAAACGGTCAGCCCAAATCAAATTGGTTTGATTCATTCCCCATTAGAAGCCCAATTAAATCCTGTTCTCGCTCTACTTACTTTACGTCAGAGGGCTATGGCACAAGGAGTTAAATTCCTACACGGCATAAAGGTAGATCAATTAGAATCCCATAAAGGATGGCTTATTCACACCACTTCTGGTACTTTCAAGAGTAAACAAGTGGTTTTTGCCACCAATGCCTTTGGCGTACCTGATCAAGCATTGGATATAAATCCGGCTCGAAATCAAGTTTTAATCAGCAAGCCCTTTAAACATCAATTGAAACCGGGGAATTATCATGCTCAAGCGGGCTATGTTTATTTCAGAACGATTGGCGATCGAATTCTTATAGGAGGAGCAAGAAATTTAGATCTAGAAGGGGAAAGCACCTCGGAATTTGGTCCAAATGAGGAGATATTGAATTATTTAAGAGCTTTTATGGATAATCAACTAGGTTGGAAAGGTCGTTGGGAAGAGGAGCAAAATTGGTCAGGCATTATTGCTACAGGGTCATCTAAGCAAGCCATTATAAAGGAACTTAGACCTGGGCTTTGGTATTTAGGACGTTTTGGAGGAATGGGCCTTGCCTTAGGGGCGATTTCGGGAAAAAAGGCGGCGAATCTACTAAATGCTAATTAGCTTATTCTTAACGGCATAGAGGGCTAAACCAACCCTTGACTTCACCTGCAATTTCTCAAAGAGTTTAGCGCGGTAACCATCGATAGTTTTCTCGCTTAGATGCATCCTGTCTGCTATTTCCTTGTAGGTCAATTCACTGCAAGCAAAAGCCAAAAATTTCATCTCTTGATCTGATAATTTCACCCGATTTGCGTCTTCTGGCTGGCGAAGAATGTTGATCAGGGTGCCACTAACTTGTTCGGTATAATGGAAGCCTTTCTGATAAACTTCATGTATAGCTGCCTTCAGATCATCCGGTTCCACATCTTTGTTTAAATAACCATTTACTCCTGCTTTAAGCATCTTAATTAAAGATTGCTCATCATCCTTCATAGTAAGCATGATAATGCCTAAGTCTGGATAAAGTCCTTTTAACTTTAGGGTAGTCGCATGACCATCCATAATGGGCATATCTAGATCAAGGATAATTAAATCCGGTAGCTCTTTTGGATTCAAGACATCCAGTAAGTCTTTACCATTAGCCGCCTCCAAAACCACTTCAAACTCAGAGTCAATACTATGAATTAAATTAATTAGGCCTTTTCTGAAAAGACTGTGATCATCAACAACGGCAATGTTTACAGGCATATTAGTTCAAGTTAATTACAATACTAGTTCCTTGGTTTGGCTCCGAGCTTATATTATAAATGGCGCCAATCATTTTACAGCGTTCCTTAAGATTGAGTAATCCATTGCCACTCAAACCGCGTTTATCCGTTTTGAATTTTTCCATCGGAATCCCCACACCATTATCGCTAACTTCCAGATCCAAGTTTTTCCCTTCACCCTTTAAAACTACTTTGAGCATTGTAGCTTGTGAATGTTTTAAGGCATTATTCAGTAGTTCTTGGAACATTCGATAGAGGAAAATGGCTGTTTGGGAATCTAGATTGTCTTCCTCATATTTCTGTTGGAATTCTACTTCCAAGGCGCCACTTCGTTTTACTCGCTCTAAATCTGAAGCGATCATTTTTGAGAGTCCTTGATTAGCGACTGTGTCTTCCGATAGAGCATAGGAGAGGGCTCGGATGTCACCAATTAACTTCTTCAAGAGGTCCTTACTTTCGTCCACCCTAACTTGATCCTCTTGGCGTAATTCAGGGCTTAATAGATTCAAGTTTATTTTTATGAGTGAAGCGATTTGACCAAAATTATCATGCAGATCTCGAGAAATATTAGTCAAAGTCTGCTCTCTTATTTCAACCTCTGTTTCTAGCAGGGCTTGATGTAAGGCTTGTTTCTCCAATTCAAATTTCAATTGTGAACGCCGGTAAAGAATAATTACGATGATAATAAAGGCAATGAGAGAGATTGTGAGCGCGGTGCCCAAAATCATAAATATCTCTACATCCTTAATATTCATGAAGCAGTTCGATTATTCTCGGCATTAAGATAAACACTGATTAAATAAGTAGCATATAAAAGAAGGTTGAGTATATATATGGTGAGACTCGTCCATTCAGGAAAGTCTAATTCCGAACGAATGATCCACTCATACAGGCCAAATACCAAAAAGCTACCGGCAAAAAATATCAGATTCCCACTGGCAAACCAAAAGCTTGGTATCCTAAATAAAGCCAAGTCACTCGGTTTTAGAATGAGATAGAAAAACAGGCTCAGTGAGCCTAGAATCATGAAAATGCTGAGAAGACTAATATTGAAAGATGGGAATTTCAGGACTTCGGCCGAGCTGAAAATGGAAATGAAGATGGAACTTAAGCCTAATAGAAAACCTAGCACTAAAGGTAGTTTAGTCTTAATATAGGGAGCTAAAAGCCCCTTGAATATATAGCCATAAAACACAGCTTGGATCGGAACGAGAATGTGGTAAAGAATATGATTGCTATGGTCTTGAGATCGCAGGATGCGCGATACCACTTCCGACACAAATATATAGGCGCAAAGAAAAACTAGCTGACGAAAGGGTTTGTCAATAGTCTTGAAACTTTTGAAACCCAAAAAAACACTGGAAGCAATCAATAAGGTATAGAAAAGGTATCCTGCTCCAATAACTAAAATTATCGGCTCAGGATACCAGGGGGGGAAGGAATAATTATCAGGATTGCTCAATCCAATATTTTATAAGTGGCTACTTAAATCTGCACAATCGGCTGGACAGGGATCTAGGTAATCATAGGCGGGATCTAAGACCATTTTACCATTTCCATCTACTCCAACAAAAACCAAATTCACCTGCTTTTGTCCATCAACTGTTTTCATGCCTAAAATCATAAAAAGCTTGGCGATTTCATGATCTTCATTATTCAGGATCTCTAATACATGCTCGGCGTCAGCCATCCAACCTTTAAGCTTCTTATTGCCTACAGTAGGAATGTGCAAGGGATCAGATTGATACTCTTTGATCATGGCGGCTGCCTCAGCGCCCCAATTGGTGATTTTGGTTGACATATATTGTTGTTTTGCTTAATGCTAAGGTAGGGGCAATTTTCACAGAAGCAAGGCTGGAAAGGGATATTGGAGGATTTACCAAAAGAGGAAGGGGGGATTTTCCCTGTTTTTAGGGGGATTCTCCTCTTGTTAAAGAATGAGGTCCTAGGGAGATTTGTATAATCAACTATCCCCCATGACAGTAAACATTAAAAGTTCCAACCCAGTAATTGAGATTTGCAGTATTCAACTTAATAAGGATCAGCAAAATAGAACCCTAAAAATTTCCGCCATTGGTCAGGCGCCGAATAGCGGATGGGAAAAACCAAGACTGAAATTACGGGACTCAAAAAGGCCACCCTACGATGGAATCTATGAGTTTGATTTTTTCGCTAGAGGACCTGAACTTAATAGTAAAGGGAGCATGGATTCGGTGATAGCCATTTTTAAATGGGAAAACTATCCAAGTGACCTAAGAGGAATTAGAGTGTTTGCCGAGTCCAATAGTATGCTTATGATGTTATAGTTATCCGCTTATATCTACAACCTTATCTAATGGTTGATAGGGATTTACTCAATGGTAAATCCCTTTTTTTATGCTTGAAACTCGCCTAATTAGTACCACGAGGCATTTATATGCCATTTCTTTAATAAGTTCGAGTATGAAAATCAAGCAATTCGGAGCTCGGCTTAAGAAGGAGCACAAAGAGCAGTATTCCAGGTCTAAACATTGGAATGGAAAGATATTCGAGAACATTTCCATCACTACCATGGACATTAATTTGAAGACCCTGCCTGGATTTATTCAAGAAAATTTTAAGGGTAGACACGATCGTGATCCTAAGGAGAAGCTGCCGCTATTGGCTTTTAATCCCCTTGAGTTCCCTAAAGACGGGCAAACGAAATACGCCTGGTTTGGTCATTCTGCCGCTATTTTACAAATCGCAAATCAGAACCTACTCATAGATCCAATGCTAGGACCAGATGCATCACCAATTGGTCCAGTGCGCACTCGACGTTTTTCCGAGAACAGCCTTCAGATAATTGATCAACTACCGGTAATTGATGCGGTTTTCTTGACTCATGATCACTACGACCATTTGGATTTGGCCAGTATAGAAAAGCTGATTCCCAAGGTTGATACTTGGTTTGTGGCCTTGGGAGTAGGTCGACATTTAATAGAGTGGGGGGTAGCACCTACTGCCATCACAGAATTCGATTGGTGGGAACAAGCTTCATTAGGGGACTTGGAAATTACCTTTACTCCTTCACGCCATTTTTCTGGCAGAGGCCCAACAGATAGAGCCAAATCCTTTTGGGGTGGCTGGGTAATTAAGTCAGGGACTGAAAGTATCTATTGGTCAGGTGATGGTGGCTATGACGCTCATTTCAAGGAAATTGGTGAGCGTTTAGGGCCATTTGACCTAGGTTTCATGGAATGTGGGCAATACAATGAGCGTTGGCATCACATTCATATGTATCCAGAAGAGGCGGTACAAGCCTCCTTGGATGCAGGGGTGAATCTGGCTATTCCAGTGCATTGGGCCGGCTTTACTTTGGCTTTACACAATTGGAAGGACCCCATTCAAAGATTTAGCGCTAAGGCTGAAGAAATGGGTTTAAAGTACCAGAGTCCCGACTTAGGACGCATCTCAAGGTCGAATAGCCAATCTAATAAGTGGTGGGAATACTACACATAGGCGGTAATCCTATTTGACATAATAAGTTGCTTCAAAAAATCATATCACTGATAGCAATGGATAGTGGCCTCCGGGTAATTCGAATAGATAAGCTAAACGTTTAACCGAAAGAATTATCTCAACTGGAGCTAAGATTAAGAAGAATGACAGTAATCCTGCAAAAAATTTCGCCGCAGGATCTAGGGTTAATTTTTAGGATAACTGGATTGCTCCATTCAGAATTCAGCTAAAAAAATTACAGGCTCTAAACATATCAAGCTTTAGGCATTGAAATATGTCTTTGGATGTAACGGGAGTGAAAGACTATTTGTTTGATTAAGGTTGAGGGGCTCAATAAAGCCTAGAAAGTCTTAATTAGTTTTCTATGGCCTAAAATCGCATAATTGACTAGTTGTTATTCGACTCACTGGAAAGAAATCAATTTTCACGAAAACTTTTTACCTGATAATGTATTGCGTTATGTTACTTCGCTTTGGTTAAATGGGTGATTCCCCGCGACCGGAGGGAGTAGGGGAGTGATCCCATTTAAAACAGGGGCAAGGTAATGCCCCATTTCTTTTTTAAGCGGGCGGCCAAGGGAGGCCGCCCAAGAGAGGGGTATAAAAAATTATTCTTTCTTTCTGGGGGACCTGGTTGGATACTTGACAAAGCTTTCCTTAAACTCCAAGATCTCATCTTTCAGCTTCTTGTTGGCGTTTGCTATAATCTCGTTTTGCACTTTCATAATGCGCAGCAGATCATTCATTGCATTTAGGTTCTCTAATTGCGTAAACACTATCTGTTCCAACTGTTCCTTTGTATATCTGAGTCGACCCATTCATCCGATTTTAAGTTAAATAATTCCGATTATCGGATCAAATATAATGACATTCGGACCGTCTTCAAAATCAATGTTCCGATTTTCGGGATAAAGTGTCTAAATAGCTATTTTTATAGTCTGAAAATCAGATAAAAATGACTGAACTAGGACTTTATCTATCCAAGAAATCTGTCAATCGTTCGGATGTCTCCAGGAAGACTGGAATCAGTAAAACTAGACTAAGTGAACTGGCAAACAATTCTAAAACCAAACTTAGAGTAGATGAATTGTATTTGATTGCCTTAGCGATTGATGTGAACCCTTGTGAAGTAATGAACGAAGTCTGCAAAGAAATACAACTCAATCAATAGAAATACGAATGAACTATGTGAGCTTGTATTCAGGGTGTGGTGGTGCAGATTTAGGGTTCCACAAAAGTGGTTTCACTAACATTGGAAGTTTTGATATTAACAGCCCTGCACTAAGGGTGTTAGAGGAAAATCTAAATGTACCGGTCCATAATGTTGATTTATCCCAGCCAATAGATTTTAATGACTATATCCAAAATAAACCTGTGCAAGTGGTGTTCTCAGGAGCACCATGTCAAGGATTCTCTACCGCTGGAAATCGAAAATACTCTGATCCAAGGAATAATCTGCTTGTAAGAGGTGGTGAATTGGCATTAATGCTAGATACTGATGTTTTTGTATCTGAAAATGTCATGGGGTCTTTATCTGGTAAATTGAAGGATTACTGGGATGAACTTAATAGTCTATTTACAAACCAAGGTTACACCACTGATTTTGTGAGAGTTAATTGCCTAGATGTAGGGATGGCTCAAATGAGAAAAAGAGTACTTTTTTTTGCATGGAAGGACTCTACGAAAAGTATCCTGTGGCCAAATAAGGTCAAGTTTAGAAGACTATCTGAGGTATTAAAAGATGTTAAGGCTGCTCCAAACAATGTGGGGTATGAGATAGGGTCTGATGATGAAAAGATTAAAATAGCGAGGCACATCGGGCAAGCTCAAAAGCTAAGTAATGTTCGTGGAGGAGAAAGGGCCGTTGCAACATGGAAAATTCCCGAGGTATTTGGTGAAATTAATTATGAGGAAGAATCCATCTTGATATCCTTACGAAGCCTGAGGAGGCGAAATCGTCAAAGGCAAACCGGAGACGCAGATCCAGTTGATTTAAGAGTGTTGATTGAAGAACATGGAGATGAAGTGGTGCAGCACCTTGAAAACTTAGTACGTAAGGGCTATGTAAGACATCAAGGGCAAAGCAGGTATGATTTAACTAGGACATTCAACGGGAAGTATAGAAGAATGTCGATGCAAGAACCCAGCACAACTGTAGATACACGATTTGGCAATCCGGTATACTTTTTACACCCTGAAGAGAATCGCGGGTTTACGGTAAGAGAAGCGGCAAGAATTCAAGGTTTTCCAGATGATTTTGTTTTTAGTGGTTCTCTGGTTGAAATGTATAAAATGATAGGGAACGCAGTACCCCCACCATTATCCGAGATTGTTGCCAGTGTTGTGAAGAACCAATTACTATCCCATGAATAATCAAGTTGAAAAGTGGGTGAATGAATGGGCAATAAGCTCAGGTGATAATGTTTACAGGGATATAAATGCCCAGATTAATTTCTTTTCCAACGAGCTATTTCATGACTACCAGCCTGCTCAAAGTTTAGCCTCTAGCTTCAAATCGAGGTTGGAGAACTGGTTATCTAATATCACCAACGAAGATGATCGGAAAACGCTATTTAAAATTCTACCCCACATATTTTATGTAGGGAATAAAGAATTTAATAATCTTTTCAGGGTCGCTTACAATGAAATTTTAGCAAAGTGGCTAATTGACACTGATAACATTGAATTTGATGATTTATTGGAAGCCAAAAGGCAAATAGGCAATAGTCTAAGGGAATGCTGGATTTGCCCAATTACGGATTTCGACATAAGCTCTTTTTTTCACATCAATAATATACCCAGTACACCTTGGAATGAATGGAGACCTCTTTGGGAAAAAGCAGCTGTCAATCGCGACTATTGGCAGGGTTTGTTAAATCACCTTAATCACTATAAGGTTAAAAAACTTGTACTAGTTGAGGATTTTGTGGGAAGTGGTAGTCAATCTGGAGGTATGGTCGATTTTGTTTTAAGTCAAGGCTTAGACCTTGATGTATTATTACTGCCTTTAATTAATTGTCCGGTAGGCAATAGGCTTTTTGCAGACATGGCCGCCCATTATGATCGACTGGCTTACAATGCAGTTTTGAAACCTTCAAATAACTGTTTTATTACAAGGGTAACAAAACCTGATGAGCCTGCAGGGTTTGCTCAGATAAGGGATTTAATTGAAAGGTGTTATTTAGAGGTTAGCGGGGGAGTTCCTCCTTCTCATCTTAAACCATATTCTCCCTATGGGTTTCGTGAAACTGGTGGTTTAATAGTTATGTATACTAATACACCTGATAATACTATACCTTCTCTGCATTGGAACTCTGACACTTGGGACCCTATATTTCCTAGACACTCAAGAAACTAGATTATGGAAAATAGAAGAAACCCTTTTCATGAGATATATCTTACGGAGTCTATAGGCTCTGAGAAGTTTGTTAAGCTTTTTAGTCCATTTCTAGTTGACAAAACAGTTGCACTCTTTGAGCCGGGACATGTGATTTTGAAGGGGCTTCCGGGTTCAGGCAAAAGTATGCTTTTAAGCTTATTAAAGCCCACAATAAGAATAGCGTACTTTGAAAATAATGTAGATTTTCCAGTACCACCACACTTGAGTAGATTCATTGGGGCAGGAATCAACCTCAAAAGGAGCGGGGTCAGTGATTTTGGGCAGCGACCGGTTGATGAAAAGAAAGGTTTTGAAGAATCACCATTCTACTTTGCTGATTATTTAAATTATTGGATCGTCTTGGATATCCTTGACTCAATCGAGGATTTGGGGGATAAAAAGAGAGCCCTATGCAAAGAAATTGGTATTGATTTGAACGAGCATCAACTAGATTCATTTGCCAAGGACTTAGCCGCAGATCCATGCTGGAATGGTTACCTATCCGATGTAGATAATTATACAGGCTTAAAATCTAAGTTGGATGCACGTATAAGAATCTATAGAGACTTTCTTAATTATAACACAGATTTTGTGCCGGATGAGGTAAAATCAACAAAAACGGTTATAGGCTTTCCAATGACAGTCCTAGCAAAACTTCTCAGAGGACACAGAATAATATCCAAAGAGACCGAAATCTTTGTTAGGATTGATCAATACGAGGAGCTTGCCTGGCTTGAAGATATGCCTGATCATCCAGAACGGGCGTATCAACAAATGATACATAAACTCCTTGCTATGAGAGACACCTCTGTCTCCTATAGATTAGGAACAAGGCATTTTGCTTGGGATGAAACTATAAATATTTACGGTACCTCAGCGAGGCTTGAAAAGGGGAGAAACTATATTGATATTTCAATTGACTCTATTTTAAAAAGAAAAGAGAATCGAAAAACTTGGGTTTTTCCAGAGTTTACCGAAGATATACTTTTAAAACGAATCGAACTTTCAGGCCTACAATTCAAAAAAAGTAAAACAGGAGTTTTGGGAGTAGTATTTGGCCGCAGTGCAACTCCTAATGAAAAAGCGAAACTTTATGTAAAAGCTAACTCCACTAAAGCAATTAAACTCGAAGAGTCCTGGCCAGAGGAATGGAAATCTTTTTTGCGTGCACTTGCAAAAAGGGACCCTTTCAATGCTAGACTAGGTGAGGCCTGGGTACGACAAAGGGGGAGCAGCAAAAAGGATGTTATGTACAATGTACCCTCAGAAGACAATTACCCTTGGAGTAAGCCTTGGTGGAGAAAAGAGCGTGTAGGGCAGGCATTACTTCAAATTGCTTCAAGAAATAATCAACAACTTATATGGTTCGGTAAAGATGATATTATTTCACTCTGTGGTAGTAACATTCTAGCGTTCTTAAAAATATGCAGAAGCGTTTGGGACGTTTGGATACGAGATACTCAATCGAACGAAGACCCTGGTACACTTGTCTCATTTGACCCTGAAATACAGTCGGTTGGAGTAATAGAAGCAAGTAACTCTTGGTACAGTAATATATCCAATGAGAAAGGGGGGAAGTACCGTCAGGCGTTTATAAGGTATCTTGGGGCTCATTTATATAAGACCCTGGTAGAAGATATATCAATGTCTAACCCAGGCCACAATGGTTTTTCCTTAGATGTCGAGGAGCTAGAGAAAGCGCCACAGCTCAAGAAATTCTTAAATAAGGCAACAGATTATGGTGATTTATATGATGCACCGCATACCTCAAAACTCAAAGACAAAAGAGAAAGAATTAAGTATTATCTGAATCCTATACTTTCTCCAAGATTTAAAATTCCGTCAAGCCATACTAAAGAACCTATTTATTCAAATACCAAGGAGGTGATTAGATGGGTAGATGTTTGTATTACTAGTGATTCGAACTCAACTCCAAGTAAAAGAAAAAAAGGAGGCGGGTCATCTAGTCAAACCTCTTTGAACTTCTGATTTTATGCTTGGAGAGAGTTTTAGACCTTGGGGCGAATTAGACTGGTTGATGTCTAAAAGTAGAGCTGAAAACTGGCATGTGGTAGGCTGTGCCTCTTTTGAGGAAAGATGTTATGGTCTTCAATCTAGGCTTCCAGGTGATTCAGTAATCAGTAGTCTATATTTCAATATTCTACCTCCTGAATCCAGTGATAGATCGAATCAGACTAAAAAGCTTGCTAGATCCATTGACCAGCTAAAGAGATCTGGTGTCAGTGAAGACCAAATACTTGAAGTTCAGCTACATGATAGCATTAGTAATTTTATTAATCCATTAAGTGAGTTTTTAGCATCCACAAACGGAAACATCATTCTTGATATTTCTAGTCAACCTAAGAGGTTTTTCTTCCCTATACTAAAGAGAATCATGCAGTTCTCTGAACTCAACAATTTACTTGTCTGCTATACAAAACCTGAAAAGTATGCTGAAGGAGAATTATCTTGGGATCCGGCTGATTGGAGTCATCTCCCTATGTACATGGCAAAGGACTATAGGGACTCGAGAACTCAATTAGCGATAATTGGAGTAGGGTTTGTACCTCTTGGGCTACCTGACTTGTTAATTGGACAGTATCAAGATGCAGAAGTGAAATTGCTTTTCCCTCATCCACCGGGACCTCCAAACTACCAAAGAAATTGGGATTTTGTAAGACGAATTGTTTCTTCTTATCCCACACTGTCATTGAATGACATGCAAAGGGTACATGCATTGGATATGTCTGATGCTTTTGATAAAATTTGCCAGATAACTAATAATGGTGCTTACAAGACAATTTTGGCTCCGTATGGTCCAAAACCTATGTCACTGGCTATGGCATTATTTGCTATTGAAGAAGGAGTACCTGTTTACTATACCCAGCCAAGTTATTACTCAGCTGACTATTCTAGTGGAATTAAAGAAACGTATGCATACTGGGTTGTAAAATCCAAAACAAAGCTTTTTACAGTCCCATAATATTATGTAAAATAGAAAGGGCTGCTTCAAAGCGCTGTGCGCTGGCCAGAAGAAAATTCGGGACTGGGCTGGGGTGAATTGGTGGCTGCGAAAAGAGCCATCGTCCTGGGCTTTGAGGTAGGCGCGTTCAGCGCCTGTGGCCCTGCCACATAGCCACCGAGAGCGCGTTGGCAGCTTATTATCTTCTTGATCTTTTGTTTCGTTTTGCATCAAGGCAAAATGAAAGAAGACAATTTGAACCACTGACAAAGCAAGTGTATGGAAATTCTATAGCAGAGTAATTTTATACTCTTGCGCATACCAGAACGAGAATGTCATAGAAAAAAATTTAACGGGCATCTTATCGTACCCGCGAGTTTCATACAGAATCGAAAAGCGAGCTTTTTTTGGCGTGGGACAATTGGAAGGACCCCATTCAAAGATTTAGCGCTAAGGCTGAAGAACTGGGTTTAAGGTACCAGAGTCTCGACTTAGGACGCATCTCAAGGTCGAATAGCCAATCTAATAAGTGGTGGGAATACTACACATAGGCGGTAATCCTATTTGACATAATAAGTTGCTTCAAAAAATCATATCACTGATAGCAATGGATAGTGGCCTCCGGGTAATTCGAATAGATAAGCTAAACGTTTAACCGAAAGAATTATCTCAACTGGAGCTAAGATTAAGAAGAATGACAGTAATCCTGCAAAAAATTTCGCCGCAGGATCTAGGGTTAATTTTTAGAATAACTGGATTGCTCCATTCAGAATTCAGCTAAAAAAATTTCAGGCTTTAAACATATCAAGCTTTAGGCATTGAAATATTTCTTTGGATGCAACTGGAGTGAACGACTATTTGTTTGATTGAGGTTGAGGGGCCCAATAAAGCTTAGAAGGTCTTAATTAGTTTTCTATGGCCTAAAATCACATAATTGACTAGTTGTTATTCGAATCACTGGAAAGAAATCAATTTTCACGAAAACTTTTTACCTGATAATTAATATTATGTCAAATAAGTTTTTGAAAAGAAAGGAAGTCTAACTGGGACTCCCTTCTCAATACTATATCATAGTGTCTTATTCCTCCAACAAAGCTTTAGCCTTGTCATACATTTTTAAGGCACGATAAACTTGGCCTAAAGCATTCTTTACTTGCTCATCATCAGGCTGAAGTTCATAAGCTTTCTCCAAGTAAGGCAATGAAACTTCAAATACCTCTTT
>Ga0207422_1001126_pt1 | contig 61054 bp, 53 predicted proteins | sample MarCyaLeptolynsp_FD_187757 | JGI IMG/M metagenome (GOLD analysis project Ga0207422, IMG submission 187757) | Marine cyanobacterial communities from Panama - species 1 Leptolyngbya sp. (SPAdes) | ecosystem: Environmental > Aquatic > Marine > Unclassified | place: Panama: Panama City | collected...
TTTGCGATAGACAATTGCACGCTGACACTACAAGGAAATGAAGTTGAGACTGGTTGTGATGTAACTACAACATTGTCGAGGGACTCTTAACCCGAAATTATTTTGATGGTACTTTTCAAAACCTAATAACTGTTAGGTTTGTCAAAAGGTATTGTGACTGACAAAATATATAGACAGTCTCATCAATCTTTGCATCAAAATAATCAACCATGAAAAAACTGTTAACCCTTAGTCTACTTGCCTGCCTAATGGCTTGCCAAGGGACAAAAAGCGAATCTGAAGTAAAGGATGAACCCCAAGTAGTCCAGCCTTCTAATACCAATCATCACGCAACATCAATTGCCAAAGTATTCGATGCACATGGTGGTTTTGACAACTGGAGTGCCTTAAAGACGCTTTCTTATGACAATGGCGGTCAGCATACAATCGTAGAGCTACAAAACCGATACACTAGAATAGAATCTGAAAATCAGATTGTGGGTTTTGATGGTGAGAAGGTATGGGTGAATCCGCCAAGTGAGAATGCTGCTAGACAAAGAATGAGATATAACCTCATGTTCTACTTTTATGCTTTTCCTTTTGTAGTAGGAGATCCAGGGATTAGTTATGAAGATTTAGAGCCTATCGAGTTAATGGGTAAAAGTTATAATGCTGTGAAGGTCTCCTATGGAGATGGAATTGGAGACTCACCAAAGGACAATTATATTGTTCTATCAGATCCTGAAACGAATCAAATGCATTGGCTCATGTATACGGCAACATTTGGTAGAAATGAATCGAGCGACAGATTTAGCTTGATCAAGTATGATGGTTGGCAAGAATTTGAAGGGGTCATTTTGCCAAGCTCATTGCAGTGGTACCAATACAACGATGGCGTGGTTGGAGAGCCCAGAGGTGGCGCCCGTGTTTTCGAGAACATTCAGGTGTCAAAGGAATATCCGTCTATGGATAATTTCAGTATGCCAGAAGGTGCTCAGGACGTAACGAACCCAGCGACATAGTATTTAGATATTCAATGATTTTTGAAGCCTTGATCCGCGAGATTGAGGCTTTTTTTGATTTTGACCCTTAGAAACTCCCCGATTTTCTTAAAAAGGGTAAAAAAATCATGTTTTTGGCTTACCGTTCGATGAATCCATTACAACAGTTTCAGATTAAACCCGTAAATTTAGAAATCAGTTTAAATCTGATAAACCTATCTCAGACCCGTTGGCATTGCTGCTGAATCGGGTTGATCTCTACGGCTCAAGTAGAGTACTCACTGTATAGCATATTAAATATAAAAATGAGTTGCACACGCTACTTATTCAAAACTTATAACAGATGAAAATTAAAGAAACATTACTTTTTAATTCCTTCAAGGGGCTGGCCTTTGTCGGAGCTATTATTTTAATGACTGCTTCTTGTAAAAGCCAGAAGGCAGTGGCAGATGTAACTCCTGAAGTTCCTGAAGAGGTGGTTGTTGTGGAAACCCCAGAACCAGAGCCAGAACCAGAGCCGATCGTAAAGCCTAAAGAACCGAGCGCAGAGGAGAGAATCACTGGTAGTTTGAATTCCTATTTCTCAGGTATCGCCAATGCATCATCCACCAATGCAGCTAACAATAGTATTCAAGAGGCACTACGTATGTTCGGTAGTTCTGATGCACCCGTACTGATTATCTTTTATGCCGCAAATGGTCAAGAAGATTTTGACGAGCCAACAACTATTTCTAAGTACTTGAACTACCTGAAAGATCAGGGGAAGAACCCTCATAAGGTGAAAGAATTAGTACTTGACGCTCAAGGGAAGGTCAAAGAACTAGTGCTCGTTAAAAAGTAATTCACGTTTATTGAAGACATCATGAAAAATTATATAACAAGACTATCTATCACATTAGTATTTATCTGTTTTCTAGGCGTTCATCTTTCTGCCCAAACTGCGGTTGATCCAAACAGGGAAAAGGCTATAGATTCTTTGGCCCTCGAAAAAGTGAAGGACTTGGGCAAATACATTAGTATCATCGGTAACAAAGACACTCCCTTCTCGGAAGCAACCCGAGTAATGGATCGTGCTGAAGAACTTTTCGCGCCAGGAAGTGAAATGGGTGTTTCTTCTTTGGCTTCAGAGGAGATTGAGTATTACAAAGTTCGCGAGTACTTCAAGCGCCTAATGGCCCTGAACTATGACAAGGTGACCATTGAATGGTATGATGTTCAGTACATTTCTGATTTGGAAAGACAGCCTGATGGGAAATATGTTGGAGTTGTGACCGTTTACCAAAAGTTCGAAGGAAAGAGCGGTGATCTTCTCAAATACAAAGACACAACCAAAAAGGATATTACCATTTATGTCGAAAAGAAGTCTACTCAAATTGCCGGTAGAACGGTAGAGTTTTGGGATGTGATTTTGGGAGATATTAGAGTATCAGAAACCTCTGTATGATTCAGAAATTAAGCGTATTTATAATCCTATTATGTGGTGTTGTCAATGTTGGCAACACCCAAGTGCTTAATGACGACTATGACATTGAGCAACAATTATTGGCCAGTACCAAACAGTTGAATCAGTTCTTTAAGCGCTTTAATGGCGAGGAGAACAACAAAGGTGTTGAATTGGAGCCTGGCGATCGTCAGTATCGGAATCCGAGATTGAGAAAACGGTATATCGGTATGCTTTTCGATGAGGAGTATGCACAAATCTCCAAGGATTTAAAAAGTCGATTTATAAGCTATACTACCAAATCCGATCAGCCTAAGTTTTTGGGATTGAGATCAGAAGAATGGTTTGCTGTTGTGAATACCACGTTTGAATACGAAGGCAGAGAAGAGGCCATCACGCTTTATATGCAAATGCAACAGGAGGGCTTAGGCTACGAGTGGGTGATTTCTAAAGTGTCTTTTGGTCGATATAAAGAAATGTTTGACAAACAACGCGGTGAGACCAAGGAGTTCTTGCACCCGATGAGTCACGAGCTGGATTTTATGAACCTGAGAAAAGCGCTGGTAAAGAATGGCAGTCCTGAATCGTATACATTAGCAGATTATGAGCCCGATTATTTGACGCTGTTCATTTATGAGGTAAAGAAGGGCTTACTGAAGTTTAACACTGTTAATAGAATCAATTTCCACTTTTTCAGTCTTGATGGCTGGTACTTTTCTCTAAATAATTTTAATCGTGCCGGCTATAATACCGGGTGGTTAATCTCTGACCTGACCGAGATCAATAAGCCCCAAAAGGAACAGCTATTGAAAATAATCTATGATCAGAAATAGGGTCCTTCTTCCAATGGTCATGCTGTGTGTTTCGATCTGTGCTTTTAGTCAGACAGAAACTCCTACAGATACTTTGCCCGATCCTGAAAAGGAACAGGCTAGGGCAATGATAGAGGCAGTAGAATACTATTTTAACTTATTGGGTTCTAAGCGAACTAAAACGCGCGAGAAGGAAACTATTATTAATGAGAGTTATAAAAAGCTCTTCTTGGATGATCGTGTTCAGGTGGAGGATGATCTCCAGGAAGATCGTTCAACACAGATATTCAAAGATATCCAGGCCTACTTAAAAGATATTGATTTCTTCTTTAAGGAAGTTGTCTTTGACTTTGAGATCAACGCTGTAGAAAGACTCTACACTGCTGACAGTACTCCATACTTTAAGGCCGACATTACACGCAACCTCAATGCTATAGGCATAGCGGATGATACGCTTAAAATCTCAGGGCAGCGATTCATCGAACTCAATTTTGATGGTCCTCAAAGAGAGGTAAAGGTAGCTAGTATTTACACTAACAAAATTGATAGGGAAAGGCAGTTGAGGGCTTGGTGGCAGAATTTGTCTGTTGGCTGGAAGCAGATTTTTCAAGATGAGATTGGCATTTATGATGATAGCCTTACGGTGGATGAGTTGACAAGAATTGCCGAAATGGACTCGCTGGACCTTACTGACAACGATCAGGTAGTCAATCTTGATCCAATTTATGTATTAACGGACTTGTCCTACTTAAAGCTTTCGAACTCGTTTATCACTGATCTCAGTCCATTGCTTTCAATTAATCGCTTGAAGGTACTTGACATAGCCCAGACATCTGTTCATGATCTAAGTGCATTGAAATATCACACTGATATTGAAAACATGGTTTTGCACAGCAGCCACGTGACTGATTTCTCAGTGTTGGGGTTCTTCGAGAAACTGAAGCGATTGAACTTGATGGGTTCACAGTTCGATGACTTGTCTTTCATTTCAAGTCTGACAGCGCTGACGGATCTCAACTTGAACGATGCAACTGGAACCAATTCCATTGACTATTCTGGACTGTTAAATCTCCAGAGGCTAGACCTTGATGGAAGTGATATCAACTCATTGAATGGATTTGAAGGACTTTCCCAACTTCTAGAACTCAGTCTTGTTGGTACAAGCGTCAATAGTGTCGAAAACCTGGCCGGACTTCAGGGCCTCGCCCGTTTGAATATTTCTAACACACAAGTCAATGACATAACTCCACTTGTTGGTATCAAGGCTTTGAGTCGAGTTTATATAGAGGGTTTGAGTCTTGAAGGTGCTCAAGTCGATGATTTCGTCAGCAATAATGATGCACTACTCATTCGGGACCTTGCCGTCCTGGCTGCCTGGTGGGAGGGACTTTCGCCTGAATGGCAAACGCTACTGGCCACTCAGCTGAATAAGACTAATCCTTCCACTGAAGAACTCGTCCGTCTGCTTGACATCGATAAACTAGATGCGAAAAGTGCTGGAATCCGATCGCTGGGACCTGTGAGTAGGTTGACCAAGCTTATAACATTAGATGCCAGCGATAATAATATTGCCAGCTTAGCAGGAGTGGATCAACTCACTGAGTTAACTAATATCCGTTTTAATAATACCAATGTGACTGATCTTAGTCCTTTAAAGTTCTTAACTAAACTAGAGACAATTGAAGCTGAGAATACTCGAGTGAGAGAGGTTAGGGTATTAAACGGCTTGACAAAATTGAACTACCTCAACGTGGATGGGGCATCATTGTCTAAGTCAAATGCCAGTGCGCTAATGAATGCTATTCCAGGCTTGAAGTTACAATTTCAAACCGGGGCTTTAAGGAGTTGGTGGAATGGACTCAGTGAAAATATGAAAGGTGTCTTTCGCCAAAATGCATCTATTGCTGCTCAACCAACTTCAGATGAGCTACATGCTTTGATGGGTATTGAATCGATAGAAGTAAATGGATCGATTGATGCGAGTGACCTTAAGTCTTTGGAAGAACTGGTGAATTTAAAATCGCTGATGCTTTCCAGGACTGGTTTGACTAGTCTGGCGGAGCTTCCAAATATTCAAACCTTAACCAGTCTGAGCATTACGCAAACTCCATTCAATGACTTGAATTCCGTGCTGAAGTTTGAAGCGCTGACAGCACTCAATATCAGCAATACAGCCGTTACTGATCTCAGCCCTTTATCCGTGATGATAAAGCTAAAGAAAGTGAATTTCTCGGGCACAACCGTAAAAAGGCTTAGGGGTCTGGAGAGGCTGGTAAACCTTGAAGTAGTAGACTGCTCCAATACCAGGGTAACTAGGCTAGATGGCCTCTTTTTACTCCCCGAGTTGAAGCAGGTCATTTGCTTTAATAGCAAACTAAATGGCAAGGACATACAGTCGCTGAAATCAGCCCAACCCAAGGTGGAGGTTGTATTCTATTAAGCTTTGTACTTCTTGAAAATTGCTGTGGCAATATGCCCTCCAAAACCAAAGGTATTGCTCATCGCATAATTGACCGTTCTTTGCACCGCTTTGCCGAGGGTCAAATCATACTTATCCACCCAATCTGGTTCAACCTCTGTGGTGTTAATTGTAGGAGGAATCATATCATCTACTGTCGCCATAATGCTGGCAATGGCCTCAATAGCACCAGCAGCACCCAAAAGGTGGCCTGTCATTGACTTTGTAGCACTAATGTTCAAGTCTGGATTTTCTCCAAAAACTCTGGCTATGGCTTTTAGCTCACTCACATCTCCCATAGGTGTAGAGGTGGCATGCATGTTGATATAGTCAATGTCATTTGGCGTAATTTCCGCTTCTCGCAGTGCTTCGTTCATGCCGAGGAATGCACCTTCACCATCAGGGTGGGTACCTGTAAGGTGATAGGCGTCTGCGGCCATTCCGCCACCGACTACTTCACCATAGATGTGTGCTCCTCTGGCTTGAGCATGCTCTAAGGATTCCAAGATCAATGCACCAGCTCCTTCGCCCATAACAAAGCCATCTCGATTAACATCGAATGGCTTTGAGGCGCCAGAAGGGTCCTCGTTGTTAGTTGACAGGGCTCTAGAGGCATTGAAGCCACCGAGACCGGCAATGGTAATTGGAGCTTCGGATCCTCCAGTAACGATCATGTCAGCTTTACCCCAACGAATATGATTAAAAGAATCAATGATTGCCGTGGTGGATGTTGCACAGGCTGAAATTGTGGTGAAATTAGGCCCTCTGAGTCCATATTTGATTGAGATAATCCCTGAAGCGATGTCGGCAATGATTTTGGGAATGAAGAAAGGATTGAAACGTGGAGTTTCGCCATTCTTAACGAAGTCAATCATTTCTTCTGTAAAGGTTTCAATACCTCCATTACCTGAACCCCAAATGACACCTACTCGATTTCGATCCAGCGTTTCAAAGTCAATTCCACCGTTCTTGATGGCCTCTTCAACGGCTACCAGCGCATAGGAAGTGAATTTATCGTACCGTCTTGACTCACTCCTTGGAATATAATCATTCAGATCAAAGTCTTTCAATTCACAGGCAAAGTGTGTTTTGAACTTGGATGTATCGAACCTTGTGATTGGAGCCGCTCCACTCTGACCTTTCTTTAGGTTTGTCCAAAAGTCTTCGAGATTATTTCCTATTGGAGTCAATGCTCCCATTCCTGTTACAACTACTCTACGCATGATTGTTAATTTCTAAATTCGATTGAATGAACGTCAGTAAGCTATTTGTTACTTCATTAAAGTATTCTGGCGTCTCCATTGTTTTCGCAATCAGAATGCCTCCTTCCAGCATAGCAATGAAGGTGTTCGAAAAACTGGATGGATCGACTAAAGGATTGATCTCCATTTTACGCTGACTTTCTACAACTATACTTGTGATTTCTTTACGCCATAGACTGAAGGTTGTTTGAACCTTCTCTTTTAATAAAGGGTGGGCATCATCAGTTTCAATAGCACTGTTCATTAATGGGCAACCGCCATTTTCAGTTACGGCATTATAATGCTGCCGATAGAAGTTCACTAAAGCACCAAGTTTATCAATTGCGTTACCGTTGATGGCGATGGACTTATAGAGCCCCTTTTGAAGAAATCTCAGATTGTACTCAAAGCAGGCCAATGCCAGTGCATCCTTACTGGTGAAGTTGCCATAGATAGCGCCTTTAGTCAGGCCCGTAGCATCAGTCATATCTGATAAACTAGTGCCATAGACTCCTTTTTTGTTGAAGATAGGAGCTACCTTTTCAATGATAAATGCTTTGGTTCTATCTGATTTTTTCATTTCAAGTATAAAAATATACCAATTGGTATATTATAACAAATAAAACTTGATTTCAATGCACTCGTTATAACAGAATGTTTTCCACAGTCGCTTTTATATCGATGAGGATTATCTCGTAATTATTTTACTAAATCCATCACATGAAGATCAAAACACTTACTCTTACGATTTTTTTATTTTCAATTGTCAATGCTTCTTTTGCGCAAGACAAGAAATGGGCAAACCCAATCATCAAGGATTATGGTAGAATACTGGATTTAGAGAATGTAGCAGTGACTCCGGATTCTGATATGGAGTATAAAATTCTCATAGAGATAGTCCATGATATGAAGAAGCCTGGTCGCTTGAATTTCTATGCGAATAATGTGGCACGCTTGATTAACCTACATGCCATTGGCGGGGTGAAACCAGAGAATCTCAATGTAACAGTAGTCATTCACGCTGCTGCCACTAATTCTGTAATCAATGCAGAGGCTTATGAGAAGAAGTATAAAGTAGAGAGTCCTTATGTGAAGTTCTATGAGGCATTAGAAGAAGCAGGAGTGGAGATGATCGTGTGTGGTCAATCTTTAAATATGTTTGGCCATCGACCTGAAGATGTAGTTCCTCAGGTGAAAATTGCAACTTCTGCTTTGACCGTGATGAGTACTTATCAACTCAAGGGCTACTCGTTTTTTAAGATGGGTGGATCTTAAAAAAGAATGATTGATTAAGTCTTGAAAATTCGCTCTATTGGGTAATCAAGATAAATCAATCATCCTATGATCCGTATTAAGCGAACTCTTCCTGTAATTGCCTTTTTATTTTTAGTCAATGCCACGGTAGCACAAGAAATGGTAAACCCAATCATCAAAAGTTACGGAGGTATTTTTGATGCACCTCATGCTACTGAGAAACCTGACCCTAATATGGAGTATAAGGTGATCATAGATGTGGCTACTGGTTCTTCAAAAATGGATGATCCGTTTTATTCAATCACCAATGTAGCCAGACTCCTAAATTTACATGGCATGGGAGGTGTGAAAAAGGAGAACATGAAAGTAGTCCTAGCCATTCATGGCGGAGCGGTTTGGTCAGTGTTGAATAATGAAAAATACAACGAGAAGTACGGTATTGATAACCCTCATATTCCTTTATTCAAAGAACTCCAGCAAGCTGGTGTCAAAATCTTTGTTTGTTCTCAATCCATGATGGGCAGAAATATAGACCATACAAAACTGGCACCTGGTTTGGAAACTGCAACTTCTATGCTTACCACAATGACAACCTATCAATTAAGGGGCTATGCTGCATTGAAATTTTAGACCAAAGTCACTTACTCTATAAAATAAGTGCCAATTCATCAAATCTCTCCGAGTCGGTAGCTTTCTGGGGGAGGAGGCTTACAGGCTTTGATACTTGCCCTGCTTACTGTGATAGGTCAGACTTATGTTGCTGCAAGAAGGAATCCGGTTGAGTCACTGAGGTATGAGTAGAAATAGTAGGGTATAGATGTAAACAAAACGTTGGACGCAAGCAGTCAAGCAAACATGTCAATAGCACTGTGAATATTTGAATAATGTTTATACATTAAGGGTGATTAGTGGGCTGTAACTAGTTAGTATTCAGTCCTCAACCAAAAACACACCCTATGCCGCTAATAAAACCCTCGAAGAGGTCTACTCGAAAAGTCAATTGGCTTTTTTGGGGAGTCTTTGCATTTGTGGGTCTCGCTTATGCCTATTACTTTCTGGTTTATATTGAAGACAATGAGAGGTTTCTAAACCTGAGAAGCTCACATGAATTGCAGTTGTTTATGCAAGGAGTCGAGTCTCGAGATCACTTTTTCCAAACTGTAGCTGAGAGCAATGTTAAGACAAATTGTCATTATCTGGATAAAAGTTTTACTACCAAATTCTATTGTCCATCGGAGCTTGAGATAAGTACGACTGATGAAAGAAAGGGGATTGACTTTGACACCATTCAGAATGAGTATCTCTATAATTATCATGCGGTATTTGACAAAAACTTAGACAATAGTAAAACCATCTCTTTCTATGTCTCTGCCAATGACTTTTTTGATTCACTGGCGAGAGAGCGTACTTTCTTTGACCGGTACCTAGTCTTAGATTCAACAGAAGTCTTTTATACGGATTCTTATTTTCAAATAAGTGATCCTAAATCCATTCTGGATTCACTGAGTAATGTGGGGGGATATGAGGTCAAGACGGCAGATTTTAGTTTTAGACAAAGGGATTATAAAACATTTGTTTCAAGCTTCAACCTTAGAGGGCATAACTACCATGTAATCGGGTTTAAGGATAAAACAGAATGGCTGGCCCTGAAACGAGCAGTAGATCCAAGGTTGTCTATAGGGTTTCTGATTGGAGTTATTCTTTTGATTATTCTTATTCCTCACATAAAAATCAACAACCTGAGTTATTCTGAACGACTCAGTCACAAAGACATTTTTAGGGTGTCAACTTCTTTGTTTTTGGTCATTGCCTTTATTACAATCACTGCCTACTTCGTTTTGAGTTTTTTGCAAATCAGATTTAAATCACATGAGCAACTTTCGGATGGTCTTAGTCTGGTTGTAGACTCGCTGACCAGCGCTGTAGATAAGTATGACAACTTGCTTCATAATGATTCGATAAGTGCCTTGCCAGGGGTCAATGAATTGTTTTGGGCTACGCCACATGGTTTGGTCCAAGAGATTGACGTTTGGCAGGGGAGTGCCGACTATGAGGTTATCAGCTTGGCAGAGAAAGAACATATAGGGAATTCCTTAGGCCATAGGGACTATATTAAAAGGTCCGGAGCAGAGAGCCTTCCTACAAACAAGGTCCATTTAGAATTTGTCAAATCAATAACATCTTCCAATACAGAAATGGTGATGGCGCAGCGTGTTTCTTCAGATTTGGTTGGAAAGACATGTGATTATATCAATGTGGTTACTTCCATACCATCTGCCTTAAAGAAAACCGAAGTTGCAGATCGATTCTTTTATCAAATTATTGATAGAGAGGGTAAAATCTACTTCGACTCAAGACCTGTCAGTGGTAGCGGAAGCCTAATCGACTATACATTCGAAGATGAGAGTATACAAGGCTTTCTCAGTAGTGGCAAGACTAAGTCTAAGGTCATGTCCGTCTTTTTCGAAGACAGGGAGTCTTTCATCATCCTGGAAAAGGTCAATTTTAGTAAGAACAACGATCTGATTGAACCTGTTAGCGACTACTATGTCTGTGTACTCTATGATTTCGAACAAGCCAATCGTTTTCTAGCAGCCAGTTCCATCGTGACTTTCTTGGCTAACATCACTTTATTTGTCATTCTTATTGCAATCGCATGGTTGGTACGAAAAGCCTATCATAAAAAAAGCTCTTTAGCCAAGAAAAGGTTTGGGTTTCCATGGCTTTTACCTAGCCCGAGTAAAGACCTGGAATACTATTATTTAAGTTTGATTTTCTGTGTGTTGATTGCTATTCAATTGGTCGTGCTCTTTTTACACGAAGAATTGACCTTTAGTGAGGTGCTCATTTTCCAAATCTCGATGGTATTGGTAAGCTGTTTCAGCAACTATTTCGTGCTCACCAAATCCACGATAATAAAAGAAAAGAAGCCAACTTGGCAGTTTGCCAGCATCGTTGCTTTGACACTTCTTTTTACCACCCTGGTGTTTCTTTCCATTAAAATGAACATCGCTCTGGTGATTGCTTTTTATGCATCCTTCGGAATTGTCCTATATGCACTTGTGACCAAGGAAAACCTTATAAGTAAGCTTAAAAAGTCTGACGTATTTGCGAGTAGGCGATTGTCTGTCTATGGCTTCTTTATTAGTGCTTGGGTTTTGGCAGCTGCTTTTCTACCATCGATTAACTTTTCTTATACCTCAGGCGCTTATGAGAAATCCCTTGCTGATTGGATTCATATTGATCAGGAACGACAAGAGGAAATATCTACCGATTTAATATATAATGCCTTTAGAGCAGAGATATTGGCTGACCTTGGTGATTCAAAGCTGATATTTGATATCGATTGGAGTGCTGATAGGCTTGATAGTGCTACTGCAAGTGCTGTGATTGATGATAGCACAAAAGTAAGAGTCAAGTCTGAGGGTATGGAGGTTAATAATGTTGAGAAAAAGTCGGCAATCTTAGCCCCTCTAATATTGGAAGCCGGTGAAAGTGAATTTGATCATTCTTATGTTTTAGCCATCGTCTTAATTCTGGTCATTGTTCCAGGAATGTGGTATTACATTCACGTGATTCGGATTAGACTGTTTTTCCATAAGTACGACTACCCAAAGAATATTGAAAAGTTGTCAAAAGAAGTAGATACACTTCATTCTTACCTTGAAAAGAGGAGTAACTGCATTCTACTAGGTCTACCGTTTTCCGGGAAGAGTCAAATTCTGGAAGCCCTTGTCAATAAATATGACAATGGCGATGTACTGGAGTTCGATATGATGGCGATTGAATCTCAAAATGAGAGTGAAGCGGGCGCCACTGAAAGTTCTGGTACGGGGTCGAATAATGTCTTCTCTATTACTGGTAAGCCAAAACTGATTATCGTTAAGCAGTTAGGCTACATGATTGAAAATGAAAATGTAAGTAAAGTCAAACTTGCACTTTTGTCAGAGATCAAGAGACACAGATATGCATGCAAACGTGATGAAAAGCCTGTTGTACTGATTACCTCAAATGTCGATTTGGGTTACATTTTGAACAAGTACGATACAGAAATTGAGAGGAGAGAAGATACGCGAGAACTAGAGCTGGACCGTGATCTTTGGAAGTCGATTTTATATGATTTTTATGTCCTTACTACAGCCTTGAAGGAAGAGCCTTTCAGCGTTGATGATGAAGATAAGAGGCTTGAGTTGTTTTTGAAGAATGAGTTGTATCATGGGCGGTATCTTAAAGGGTTGTACAATCGCTTGTATAAAGAATCACTGGCGGATTATAAAGACGATTTCAATCAAAACATACGAGAGAATCTGGTTTTGAGAATTCAGGAAATTGCTACGCCATATTATATGTCCATATGGAAATACTGTAGTAAGGAAGATCGACTTGTGCTCTATGATTCTGCAGAAGATGGATACCTCAATTCATCTAACAGAGCTGTGATCAATCGGCTGCTCAAATCGGGTTTGTTAGTACAAGGGGAACGCGGTCCGAGATTGATGAATGAAAGCTTTGGAAATTTCATTCTTTCAATGGCTAACAGTGATGAGGCATTGAAGCTAGAGTTGGAAGCTAACCGCAGTGGTCGATGGAGCTCCTATAGGATGATTACCATCCTGGTGATTATTTCACTCCTCATGTTTTTAACCCTGGCGGAACAGCATATGGTAGATAAGGCAATTGCCATCTTAACAGCAGTGATAGCCCTTGTGCCGGCAATTATCAACGGAGCCAAGAACTTCCTTTTTAGTAAGTCTCCAGCTTAGCGTTATTGGAAACTGTTAATAACGGTAACACCCTGACTTTGGAATTCATTCATCTGAGGAAGGAACTTGGCACCCGTATCTAACGAAATCAGATCTCCAATGAGCATTTCTGGAGCCAGCTTACCTGTCTTAATTAAGTCAAGCATCTCAGGGTAAACATGGGCTTGCATACCATGACTACCGATAATTTCGAGCTCATTGGCCACTACCAGGTGCATCGGAATTCTGGGATCGTAATCATCTCCAGCCATGAGTCCGACTTGAATATGTTTCCCTCTTTTTCTAAGGTTAGCTATGGAGTTGTAGCAAGTAGTTTTATTTCCTAATGCATCTAAGGATATATGTGCACCTCTTTCGGTCAATGCTTTGACAGCTTCGACTGGATTGACGTCATTCGCGTTGATGCAATGATCTGCACCAATAGATTTGGCCATTGCCAGGGTTTCTTCATTGATGTCAATCGCGATTACCCTGGCGCCTTTTGCCTTGGCAATCATAATGGCAGAGAGCCCAACGCCACCGCAGCCATGCACCGCCACCCACTGATCTGTTTTGACCTGCCCTTGATAGACCACCGCTCGGTAAGAGGTGATAAAACGGCAACCCAAACTGGCAGCAGTTTCAAAAGTAATTTCATCTGGAAGATGAACGAGATTGATGTCGGCATAATGAATACCAACGTATTCAGCAAAGCTACCCCAATGGGTAAAACCTGGCTGAAACTGATGGTCGCATACCTGGTGATTGCCCGAGTCACATTCATGGCACTTACCACAACCACCGACAAAGGGAACGGTGACTCTATCTCCAATCTTAAATTTTGAAACATCTTTTCCAACTTCGACTACGGTTCCGGCTAGTTCATGCCCTGGAACATGAGGTAATTCTATATCACTATCGTGTCCCATCCACCCGTGCCAATCAGATCTGCAAAGTCCTGTGGCTTCCACTTTGAGCACAACACCGTCTGCTGCAGGCGCAGGATCTGGAAGATTCTCAATTGAAATAGGGCCCTGAAACTTTGAATACAGAATGGCTTTCATAGATATAGTATTTACAGCACTTACAACTTAGGTTTTCGGGATGTAGGTTGCAAGTCTAATTGTGATGGGTGCTAAAAACCTGAAGGGAATTACCGCTGTAATCTTGAATCATAAAGTGTTCTTTTCCGACCATGCTATTGTTGGTGGAACTCAATGGGAAATCAAAAACGACCCCCTTAGACTTAAGAGAATTTTCGAGTTGCTCAATATCTGATACCACAAAAGATAGTTTTTTAATGCCATGTATTTGAGTGTTGCTTAAGCTGTCTGGGTTATCAATTTCTTTGAAATCCGTATATGCTTCAAATTGACCTATTTCCACTATGAAACCATTAATGTCTAAAAGTATTCTCTCATTACCTGATTGTCCAACTTTCGGTGTTATGATGGTGGCATTTAGATGCTTAGTATACCATGATATGGAGGAATCAATATCTGATGTTGCCAGTCCCATTAGAAAGGGTCTAATTTTCAGTTCCTCCTCCTGCGCGCCCTCCTTCGTAGAAAAAAACTGAATGTAATTGCCATCTGGATCTGATACTAGAAAGTATTCTTTAGGCCATGGATAGTTGTTAATGGGAGGTAGCTGATCCAATGGTGCGACAATATCGACTCCTTGATTCTTAAGACCGTTATAGAGCGAAACTATCTGGTTTGTTTGAAAACCCATCTTAAAGAACCCATTCAATTCGGTTTTTCCATTTGGGAGTTGTAGATCACTTATTGATTGACTACTATCGAACAGTACTAATTCCAAGAAGAAGTCATCCTGATGAAGCATTCCCACACTCAGACCGTAGTCGGGGTAACTAACAATAGTATCTTGTTCGAATTTGAGCTTTTCAGTGTACCACTCCATTGATTTGTCCATATCTGATACTGTCATGGCAAATACTTTCGGCTTGAGTGTAAGCTGTGAATCTTCGTTCCTCGAGCAGGCGAAGAGTGAAAAGATTGCCAATAGCATAGGTACCCAAGGAGATTTCATAGCTCTTTGTTTCTCATAAGTTATGGCAGGCCCCTTCAAATCCCAAAACACTTAGATGAATTGACTATTGGGCATGACGGAAAGCAAGGTTGATAAATTGCTTCATGCAGATTGGCATTTTGTTTCTATTTTCGCTTAACCAAAAAATGCTCTTATGTACAATGGACTTTTACACATGCATTCAGGCCTAAGATGGGTTGTGCTTGTTCTATTGATTGCTGCTATCTATAATGCTTTTTCTAAAAAGAAGTCAGGCGCTTGGACAGCCAAGGATAAGAAAATCACGCTGTTTGCAATGGTGTTTACACACATTCAATTGCTGGCGGGTTTAGCACTTTATTTTACCAGTGAGAAAGTGCAGTTTGTTGAAGGGTTTATGAAAAACCCGGTCTATCGTTTCTATGCGGTAGAGCATGTCACATTGATGTTGATAGCCATAGCCTTGATCACGGTTGGTTATAGCAAGGCAAAAAGGGCAGCAAGCGACACAAAGAAATTTGGTGCTGTAGCAACTTTCTATCTTATAGGCTTAATTCTGATTTTAGCTTCTATTCCTTGGCCATTTAGAAATTTAGGTGCTGGTTGGTTCTAATAAGAGTGATTCGAAAAGGGTTAGTCTAATAGCTTAAGATTGCTTTTTAATTTTTGCTAAATGCCGAATAACTTGAGATGGGAGGCTAGTCACAGTATGTCGGGTCAAAAAAATAATCAGTATTTGGCCAAGACTTCTTTTATTTCGCTAAGGGTAAGGTCAGAAATAGTCCACCATTTTTTAATGTCACCATCTTTTAACACTATAAAGAAATTTTTAGACATATAAAGTCCATGCTCATATGTCTCTTCAAGAGTAAGACTGAGAAAGTTTTGATTATTCTCTTGGGCTTGAATTGGCGTTGTTTCTTGGCAGTTTTCATTACAAATGATCAGTGTGGACAACTTTTTTGTTCTGAGAATACGATGTATTTCTTGAGTAGCTTCAATGCAAGGAGAACATGTTTCACCTAACCTTAGCAAGACAAAGTGTTCTCCACGAAGGTTCTTTTTAGGTATTATAGTAAGTAGTTTCGAATCTCTGAGAACGTCCGACTTTTGGTTAGTGCTATCAATGCTTTCAGGGTTAGAGCAAGAGTTGATAATCACTAATATTAGAATAATACAGCTATTTTTGAACATACTTATAGGCGTATAGTTTGATTTCATTTTCGTTTGAATATTTAGTTGGGTCACCCCACAAAAGAATTCTTCCATCATGGAGCATGGGGGAGTCTGGGATAACCTCATTTCGATTTAGTTCTTGCTCGGCAATTACTTCATGGTTGGCATTCCAGACTGTCATAGAAGCAGGTTTGGTCAATAATGAATTGAAATTGCCATTAGGGTTTTTTAAATCTTGAGTATTCCATTGGACTCGATAATAGATTTTGTTTTGACTTTCAAAAAAAACCGAATTGAACCTGCTCTCGGTTATTAAATATTCCTCGATAGGCCTGTTTGTCAAATCATATGGTTCTACTAAATTCTTTGTAAGGTTAGATGCTCCCCCGAAAGATTGTAGGCCATTTTGAAAATCATACTCGTAAATATTAGCCTCGAACATGTAGTTTAATAAGAGCTTGTTTTTAGAAAATGTGATATTAGGGTTTAAGTCAGAAGAGAATCCATCGTTAACGGTCTTGGCATATTCTGAATAATAAACAGGTAAAGTTTTAACTATCCCAGTCGAAAGGTTGAGAGTGCCTATTATAGGCTTTTGAAAGTTAGAGGAGCTCCGAATTACCGACCTATTGCCCTTAAGTACAAAAGGCTTTAAATGGAAAATCAAACATTTGTTTGATTTGTCATAATGAAACCTGGATTCATTTATACTCATTGGTACACCATACGAAACATCATAATCTGAGTCCTCTTTGCCGTTTATTCCGTAGATTCCTCGAATTGTTCCGTTACCATTGATGAGCTTATATGCTCCAGATGAGTCAAAGAGGAATATGGAATCCAGGCTGGCGACATGTAGTTGTCTGACTCGACTGACCATGTTTGGACCTTCTTTGTTTAATGGAATGCGCTCGAAGAAGTTCTTAGAGTTAAGACTGAAAATATCAAGTGAATGGAACTTATTGTTGTATCCAATTAAGAAGTCCTCAGAACCGGATTCCCATATTGTTGACTTGGAATAGTACTGAATGCTGAGGTCATCAATCTCAAGTGATATCTCTTCTTTTTCAATCACAAATTCACTGTCCTGATATACGGTAGGTATTAGGTAATCTATAGTGTTCTCACAGCTAATGACGAAAGTTGAAATCAATAATATGTAAAGAAAAGAGGCAAATGCCTCTTTTCGACTTGTGTGTGCTAATTTCATTTTGCCAGTCATTTTTAACAAGCCCAATAAACTATGCACTCTACTCCGGATGAACCTAATCCATCACAATAGAACCCTTGGACAGGGTAGTTGCACCTGTCACCTCGATAACAAGTCTCATCTGGTTTGCTACAGTCGGTCTGAGAAATACCGAGTGTTCCTATAGAGCAAATCAGTAATAAAGTAAGAAATAGCTTTTTCATAAAATTACGATTTAAGTGTGAATTTAAATTTGTATTAATCTATTAAATAATTATGAGATAATCAATTAATATATCTATTATGCGATATAATTAATTTGAATTGGTTATTTAAGTATGTATTTGTTGTATGAGAAATCGAGCAACCATCTATGGGATATTGTTTGATAAGGATTGAGCTTACTGTCTCAATGGATGCCGAAGCTAAATATTGGTATAACTGCTTGAAGAGAGAGGGTTTGATACTATCACCGCTAGGGTATCCTCTATTTAGTGCAATAGGTTAGTGCTTATTTATAGCAACTGTAAGTGAGGTGGTTTTGATGAGCGCCTGGTTAGTGGTGTGAATGTTGTATAATAATTGATTTACCTCAGGCATTTTCATATTACTCCCCCTCGCATAATTCAAGTTTGTTGAAGCTGTCAACGAAGATCATTCTTGAGTGCTGTTCAGAATGAGTTGTAGATAGAATCGAATCGCATCTTTATAATCTTCGATAGGAATATGTTCATCAATACCGTGAAAGGTATTGATATTATCTTCATTGATATGGTAGGGGACAAAACGGTAAATGTTTTGACTGACTACACTAAAATGCTTTGAGTCTGTGCCTGCAATGACCAGATTAGGTGCTGTCAAGGTATTCTCGAAAACTTGTTTGATGGTCTTATTGATAAAATTATATCCTTGACTATCAATAGGAGAGACTGGAGATGGGTTGGTATGGAATCCATAGAATGCTAGTTGGATACGTTCGTCATCGATCACTGTAATCACATGATCCATAACATCGTCTGCGGTCTGTCCAGGGATGATCCTAAAGTTCACCACCGCCCTGGCATACGAAGGAATTACATTTTCCTTAATGCCCGCCTCAAAGATTGTCGGAGAAGTGGTCGTTCTCACTAGTGCATTGCCAGCTCCGCTGGCATTTTCATAGGTGCTGATGATCATTCCTTTGAACAGACTTCTATTTGCAAAAGCCATCTTATTAACAAAACCCATTTCAGGTCCGAGCTGATCCATAAAGCCCTGCATGGGTTCGGAGATTGTTGGCGTTAAAGGGTTGGCTTTCAACTTTGCTACTGCATTCGAAAGAACATCAATGGCTGTCTCTTTCGCTGGTTGCGAAGAGTGGCCACCTTCCATGTCTACTTTAAGCTCAATTGTTGTTGAGCCCTTTTCAGCTATACCAATCAGCGCTGCATCTGCTTCAATTCCTGGAATGAGTTTTTGGGTGATTGCATAACCTTCATCCAGGACATACTCAGCCTCAACTCCTTGTTCGGATAAATGATTGGCAATAAGAAGTGCACCTTTTTCTCCGCCTACTTCCTCGTCATGGCCGAAAGACAAATAGATGGTTCGTTCTGGCTTAAAACCTTCGGTCAGAAGCATTTCGGTAGCTTCTAAAATGCCAATCACTGAGAACTTATCGTCAATGGTCCCTCGACCCCATATTTTACCATCTCTAATTTCACCTGCAAAAGGGTCTACTGTCCACTTATCTGGTGAGGCAATAGGAACAACATCGATATGGCCCATGAGTACGATGGGTTTCAAGGAGGCATTTGATCCTTGCCATTTATACAAGTGACTGTATTGACTAAATATTTCATGATCAAGTAGAGAATCAATTAGAGGATAATTCTTGCCCAGCAATAGGTTGAATGCCTCGAAAGCTGTAGAATCAAAATCACTTTCGTTTTCAAATGATATGGTCTTGATGCGAAGCGCTTCTTGTAAGTGTTGTATGGCCAAGTCTGAAATCTCGATCTTTTCAATTGGATCGACTTGTAATTGATTGGAACTGAATGTCAATGTTTTTACTATGATGAACCCAGCAAAAAGTAAAAAGACAATCAGTAAACCCAGAAAAATCTTCTTCATAGAAAGTAGGACAATAAGGCCTACAATTTACCGATTTTCACCTTAATCCCTTCTGAATTCCCCGCCATCAGGCTTGAAATAATTCTGGTACCTGGAAACTGGTCAAAAAGAATTTTGAGAAAAACGGTGATCGGTATAGACATGATCAAGCCTGGAATTCCCCATACAAAACCCCAAAGCATAAGCATGATGAGGATTGTAATTACATTGATTGAGAATGATTTACCCATAAAGATAGGTTCCAGTATTCCTCCAAAAAGTACTTGAACCCCGGTTATGGTAATCACAAAGAAGAGTAGGTAAGAAGTTGCTTCTATCTCTACAAAAGAGAAGATAGCCAACAGCACCACGCTGATGACTGAACCTACCATTTGGAGGAAGTTGATGGCAAAGGCAAATAGCCCCCAGAAGACAGGGAAACTAACCCCAAAACCCCAGCAAGCAAGACCGATTCCTATACCGGTAAATAGACTGATAAAGAATTTGACTTTGATAAACTTGATTAAATCCTTCTCTATTTTCATAAAGGTTTTCACTGAAGAGAACTGCTTTTTGAAGATGGTATTTTGAAGCACCTTTTGAATGTCTACAGATCCGGCTAGAAGTAGAATGACCATAAAGGCTGATGACAAAGTCATGGTAAGTGTGTCGGTAATAAAACCCACGGTAGGCGCAAAGTTCTTGCTCAATGTTTCTTTGTCAATGAGCGATGCCAAAGTGTCTTTGTCTTGCAGGAAATCAACACCGAAGAAGGACTCCACTGAGAAAATGAGTGAAGCGATTTTGACCTTGGCCTTATCAAAGTAAGCGTTGTCAGTGGAGAGTATTTCTTTACTAGAGAGTTGAATGAGCTCCCCTCCAAGTTTGAAGAAAACCGCAATAATAAGAATGACGATGATTAGGCTTAATGCTTTGGGACTACCCTTCTTTTTAAGCCAGCGCATCAATGGTAAAAAAAGTAAAGCGATAAACATCGCAGAGATCAGGGGTATGAAAATAAACGACAGTGTCTTCAGCATATAAAACACCAAAGGAATCACAAGGATCAGGAGTAACAAGTTTGTGGTTCTGCGATCGTTCATTCAATTCATATTACTGTCGCAAAGGTATACTTAATCCCGATCCAAATGTTCATTAGATTGTCGACTTTATTTCAATTGCTTCAACAATAGCAATTCAGGTCTGTTAATTCTCAAAGCATTATCTTAATTTCGAAGCCAAACAAACGTTAGTTATGGGATTGACATCTTCACAAAAAGAGATCTTAGACAAGGCTATTGAAGCCTTGCATACTCGTGTTTTTCACGCTCAATATCCTGAGCATCCATCTCCAAAAATCTATGGAGAAACTGCGGATGAGGATGGGAAAAATGCATTCAAGGCCTTAAGAAAGGGTAATTTTGAAGAATTAAAGCAAGAAGGGGCGAGTGAATGGGTCGGTGAAGAAGATTCTCCTTATTTCTTGGAGCCTGTTGGTACCAAGTACCCGGCCTTTTCAGTGGATACGTTGATTGATCGTGCCGAAGGTGCCTTTCACTCTTGGAGAAAGGTATCTAAAGATGAAAGAGCATCTGTTTTGATTGATTCTCTTGAGAGATTTTCCAAACGTTTTTTTGAAAACGCATATGCCACCATGCACACCACTGGACAGGGCTATATGATGGCTTTTCAAGCCTCTGGACCTCATGCCGCAGATCGTGCCTTAGAAGCCATTGCTGCAGGCTATGAAGAGTTGGGTCGATTCCCTGAGTCTACTGTTTGGGATAAGCCTATGGGAAAATACAATCTGGTAATCAATAAAGAATGGAGAGCAGTCCCTAAAGGTATTGGCCTTGTAATTGGATGTTCAACTTTCCCAACATGGAATTCAGTACCGGGTGTCTATGCCGATTTGATGATGGGTAATTCTGTGATTGTTAAACCTCATCCAGGTGCCATTCTGCCTATGGCTATAGTCGTAGCAGAGATCAGAAACGCCTTGAGAGATGCAGGGTTTGATCCTGAGACATGCCAGTTAGCTGTAGATACTAAGGCCAATCCTCTGGCAAAAGAACTTGCAGAGCATGCCAAAGTTAAAGTGGTTGATTTTACAGGAAACTCTGAATTTGGGTCGTATCTGGAGTCATTACCAAAAGCAGTTTTCACAGAGAAAACTGGGGTGAACTCCATTATCCTCGATTCAGTGGAAAACATCGATAAGGTAATCCAAAACATCACTTTCTCAGTAGCGCTTTATTCTGGGCAGATGTGTACCGCTCCACAGAACTTCTTTATTCCAGAAGGAGGAGTAAAAACGCCAGAGGGCATTGTTTCCTTTGATGAAGTGGCTCAAAAGTTTGCTGATTTTACAGATGGATTAATCAATAACCCTAAAGCCGGACCTTTTGTGGCAGGCACTATCCAGAATCCTGCAACAGCGGAAAGAACTGTTGGGGCTTCAGAAGCAATCGGAGGAAAGACTTGGTTGGAAACCAGAAATATTGAACAAAGCATTCCTTATTTCAAAAATGCCAGAACACAAACCCCTACAGTCATTGAATTGACTGCAGGCGATAAAGATAAATTCTCCAAAGAGATGTTCGGGCCGATTGCTTTCTTAATCAAGACCAAAGACACAAAAGAGTCAGTCGCCTTGGCTAAGGAAATGGCAGAGTCTTACGGTGCGATTTCTTGCGGTGCTTATACTACTGATGCAGAAATGAAAGAATATATCGCTGACGAGATGTCGTTGGCAGCAACACCAGTTTCTTTCAATTTGGTTGGGCAGATATTTGTGAATCAAAATGCTGCGTTCTCAGACTTCCATGTGACTGGGGGCAATCCGGCAGGAAATGCTTCATTTACTAACCCTGATTATGTGAATCGTAGATTTACCTGGGTGGGAATGAGAGAACCAGCTCCAAGAGCTTAGGTGATAACAAAGACCATAAGAATCACTCCGATTTATCGGGGTGGTTTTTTTGTACCCTTCGACTAGCGAACTTTGGCTTTTTTGATGATTCTGGCAAACAGCCCAGGAAAAAAACGCTTCACATAAGCTGCGTAGGATTCTTTCCCGATATAGACTTCTCTCTTTTGACGCTTTATAGCGCTAATGATTTTTTCAGCACATCGGTTTGGTTCCAAGCCATTGGCTTGTGCGTCATCCATGGAACCGAGAGCAGTTCCATCACCTTTTAATGCATGGCGCGATAAGTCCGTTCTGATAAAGCCAAGAGCGGCTAGTGTCACTTTGATTCCCTGATCCTCCAACTCTGCACGCATGCTATCATAAAAACCATGCAATGCATGTTTACTTGCTGCGTAACCCGACCTGAATGGGGTTCCAAAAATACCTGTAAGGCTGGTGATGACTACAAAGTGTCCATGCCCTCTTTCCAACATATGTGGGAGAAGCAACTTGGTTAAACTGACTGAACCAAAGTAATTGACTTCCATTAAATCTCGATCTACTTGAAGCAGGGTGTCTTTTACCAGAGACCGTTGGCTACGACCAGCATTATTGATCAGAGCATCAATTCTTCCGAATATATCAATGGCTTTTTGAGTAATTTCTGAGTGTGAATCAGTGTTTGCCAAGTCTAAAGGAAGTACTTCTACGTTGCCTGAATTGGCACACTCGCTCTTGACTCTCATGAGTTCTTCTGTTCTACGAGCCGAAATGATCAGTTTACTTCCTCGCTTCGCAAACTGTTTTGCCAGTGCTTCTCCAACACCAGAGGAAGCGCCTGTTATCCATATCGTTTTGTTTGACAGAGATGAACTCATTTAGATTTTAGTATAAGTCACAAAGTCAAAAGCATATTTGTGACGATCGTCAGCGGGATGGTGAACGCGTCCTGTTTCATGCCATTCCTCTTTATCGAAGTTCGGAAAGAAAGTGTCCGCTCCATCAATCTCAGCGTCTACCTCAGTGATCAGCATTTTATCAACCATATCCTTCTCAATGGAGTTTTTGTAGATAACACCACCACCGATAATAAAGACTTCTTTTAATGAATGTTGAACTTCGCAAAGTTCGAAGGCTTCTTCTAAACTATGCACCACAAAGTGGCCTTCAGGCGCTACATAATTCTGCTGTCTTGTAATGATAACAAAAGTTCTTCTCGGCAAAAGCCCTGGAAGTGAATCGAAAGTTTTACGACCCAGAATGACGAAGTGATCAACTGTGACTTCTTTAAAGAACTTAAAGTCATCAGGCAGTCTCCATAGTAAGTCATTGTCTTTTCCTATCGCATTGTTCTTTGCTTTGGCTACTACGATTGTCCTGATCATAATGTATTTCCGAGTAAAAATGATTTGATGTCCATCCGTTTTTTGCCTTCCATTTGTAATTGAGTAATGGCGATAGCATTGCCTCCGGTCTGTATATGGAGATATGACTTGTTGTCGGTTTCAAAATCACCAGGACTGTTGCCTGCTTTGGCAAAGTCGAGCTTTTGAGCTCCAAAGATCTTGAATTTCTTGCCCTGAAGTGTGGTCCATGCCGCGGGGTAAGGAGATAATCCCCTTATAAAGTTGTAAATCTCTTCAGAAGATTGTTTCCAATCGATTTCACAGGTCTCCTTAAAGATCTTAGGAGCGTGTTTAATCTCCTGGTTTGTGTCTTGAGGCGCCTGAGGGTAATCACCCGATGCTATGGCACGGACAGTTTTGAGAACCAGTTTGGCGCCTTTTTCCATCAAGCGACCATATAGATCTCCGACCGTATCATCTTCTTCAATGGGCTCACGATCCTGGAAAATAATGTTACCTGTGTCAATCTCATGTTTAAGGAAAAAAGTAGTGACTCCAGTTTCTTTTTCCCCATTAATAATGGCCCAATTGATCGGTGCTGCACCTCGATATTGTGGGAGCAGAGACCCATGCAAGTTAAAGGTGCCTATTTCAGGCATATCCCAGACAGCAACAGGAAGCATCCGAAAGGCTACTACAATCTGTAGATTGGCATTATAACTTTTTAATTCTTCTAGAAACTCAGGAGACTTAAGGTTGGTCGGTTGAAGCACAGGTATTCCTTGAGCGACAGCGTAGTCTTTCACTGGGGTAGTGGTTAGCTTTTGCCCTCGGCCTTTAGGACGATCTGGTGCCGTAATTACGGCTACTACATTGTAGTCGTTTTCTACCAGGATTTGCAGGCTTGGTACTGCAAATTCAGGTGTGCCCATGTATATGATTCTCAGCTCCTGCATCTATTCAAAATCAGGGTAAAGTAAATACTTCTTTCGCATGGCTTTATAAGCCTCAAGCTTGGGTTGCCATGTGGCTTTAATCTCTTCTTCAGACCAGCCTGCTTCTACTTGCTTTCGAAAGTCTTTTGTACCCGAGAGTAAGTCAATATAAGATCGAAAGAATGTGGTGTCATCCTTGATGTCGGCATGATAATCTAATAGATATTTCAGCGTCAACTCATGAGGTGCCTCTGAATCTCCGAAATATTGGCCTTGGCAAAGTTCACCTTCCATAGGGGGGTATTTAGAACCGGCATTGGGTTGAGGTGTAAAACTAAAGGTACCCTTTGAATAGTCAGGATGACCAATTACTTCAAATGGAAAGTCTGTACCTCTACCAACACTGACGACAGATCCTTCAAAGAAACCAAGGGTTGGGTAGAGTGCAATGGCATTGTCAGTAGGTAAGTTTGGAGACGGTTTAATCGGCAAACTGTAAGTCGAATTATGATCCCAACCTTTCATAGGGATTACCCTCAGCCGACTTTGAATTCCGTTTTCTAGCCAATCTTCACCGTTAATCATCTGTGCCAATTCTGCTACGGTCAGGCCGTGGACAATAGGTATAGGATGCATGGCGACAAAGCCGTTGACATCATCATCTTTGACAGGTCCGTCAATGTACATGCCATTGGGATTTGGACGATCAAGTACGATTACTTCTTTATCATTCTCAGCGGCTGCTTCCATTGCATAATGCATGGTACTGATAAAGGTGTAAAACCTAACACCAACGTCTTGAATGTCAAAAATTAAGACATCCACATCTTCTAGCATTTCGGGGCTTGGCTTTTTAGTACGACCGTAAATAGAAATGATCGGGAGACCGGTTTTCTCATCTTTTGCATCATCGATTTTTGCACCGTCTGGAGCCTCTCCACGAAAACCGTGCTCCGGAGCCATGACTTTCACCACATTCACACCTTTTGAAAGAAGTGTGTCGACCAAATGTGTGTCGCCAATAACGGAGGTTTGATTAACGACAAGGGCGACTCTTTTGCCTTTCAAAGAAGGAAGATACTCCTCCATTCTTTCGGCACCAAGCTGGAGTTCTTGCGCATTGGAACAGGCAAAAACAGAAAAAATGCATAGGGCGAGCAGTAGTCGAATCATTCGCTTCGTTTATATTTGAGGAATTGCGTTAAAATTAACCATAATCTTGAACCTCCCTTATTTCATTTCTAAAAGAATCAATGCTACAGATAAGGGTAGTTTTTCATCGATTATCCATCGGGTGGCCATTGCAAGTGTCGCATTGGGCATTGCCATTATGGTTATTTCCTTTCAGGTGTTAGGTGGCTTCCAGAACAATATCAAAGACAAGATTTTCACCTTTTCAGGACACATACAGATCAAGAAGTTTTCCCTAAATAATTCCTATGAGGAGGAACCGATCATTGTGACTGAGGAGAGAATGGAGCTGCTTAAAAATGACCCCTATGTCAAACATATTCAGGAGTTTGCCCATAAGCCTGGTTTGATTAATCGTGACGGAGAAAATTTTGGATTAGTCTTCAAGGGTATAGGAGATTCTTTTGATCGTGAAGCATTCAATGACTATATGGTGGCAGGAGAAATTCCAGTCTTCGATTCCACCAAACTGGTCACAAATACTGTAATGTTGAGTCAACGGATGGCTGACCGAATGAATGTAGAATTGGGCGATCGCTTGGTTACTGTATTTATTATGGATCCTCCAAGGAGGAGAAGTATGTATGTGACGGGTATATTCAATACGGGACTCGACAATTTCGATGAGCAGATTGTAATTGGTGATATCAATATGATCAGAAGCCTGAATGACTGGACTGCCGATCAGGTAGGCGGATATGAAGTTTTTGTCAATGATGTCGATCGCCTGGAGGAAGCGGATGATTCCATTATTCAGAAAATTAGCATAGGACATTATACTGAAAAAGTGAGCGAGAAGTTTGTCCAGATTTTTGACTGGCTAGGCCTGTTGTCTCAGAATGTGTATATCCTGATTACCCTTATCTTGTTTGTCGCATGCTTTAATATGGTTTCGGTACTCTTTATTCTAATCATGGAGAGAACTCAGATGATTGGTTCTTTTAAGGCCTTTGGGGCAACGAATCATTTGATCAGAAGAATATTCGCCTATAATGGCGTCAGATTGGTGATCAAAGGTTTATTGCTGGGTAATGTGATTGCCATTGGCTTTGGAGTTCTACAATATTATTTTGAGTTGATTCCCCTGGAGCCTTCTACTTATTACATGGATCACGTACCGATCGATTGGAACTGGTTCAATACCATAGGTATTAACCTGCTTACATTGGTCATTGTAGCAATGGTATTGATTATTCCGACAGCGGTGATTTCAAGAATTAGCCCGGTCAAGGCCATTCGTTTCGACTGACCCGTGAGTTGCTTCCATATCTCTTCTGTACGAACGGAACAGACTTCCAATCTTGATTTGCATGACTCCGATGACGGCTTCCTTTATAATGCCTCCGCTCATCTTAGATTCACCTTTGGTACGATCAGTGAAAATAATAGGCACCTCATTAATTGTGAAACCATACTTCCAAGTCAGGAACTTCATTTCAATCTGGAAGGCATAACCCATAAACCTGACTTTGTCTAGCTCGATGGTTTCCAAAACGCTTCGGTGGTAGCACTTGAAACCGGCAGTGGTATCATTAATGGGCATTCCCGTTACTATTCTCACATAATGGCTGGCAAAGTAAGAGAGCATGACGCGGCTCATAGGCCAGTTGACAACATTAACTCCCGTAACATACCTGGAGCCAATAGCCATTTCATTACCATCATGCTTACATGAATGATAGAGCCTATTCAAGTCATTGGGGTTGTGAGAAAAGTCGGCATCCATTTCAAAGATATACTGATAATTCCGCTTTAGCGCCCATCGGAAACCGTGGATATAAGCAGTGCCAAGCCCCAGTTTTCCAGAACGTTCTTCAATGAAGATACGACCCGGATAAGCGTCTATTTTTGCTTTCACTAGAGAACCCGTCCCATCCGGAGAACCATCGTCAACAATGAGTAGATGGAAGCCGGAAGGTTGGGACATGACTGCCTCGATCATCTCTTCGATGTTCTCTTTTTCGTTATAGGTTGGTATGATAACTAGGCTATCGCTCATGTGAGGGACACAAATTTAATATAATCTCAAATACAGGCTTCAGGTCAGGAAAATTAATTTACTTTAAGCTACTGGTAAATCAGTGAGTGGTTGAACGCCTTATTGGAAATGTAGTTCTCCATTGTCTCACAATAACTGTTAAATGAAAAAAGCTGTATTTCTGGATAGAGATGGAGTACTCAATGAAGAATTGGGTTATCAGGTTACCGCTATGGCAGACTTCAAAATTAAAGAAGGCGTGGCTGATGGCTTGAAAATGTTGAAGGAGACTGGTTTTTTATTGATTGTGGTGACCAATCAAAGTGGTGTTGCCAAGGGTACTTATGATGATAATTTTGTGATGGACTGTCATCAAAAGATTCAAGAGGCATCTGAAGGTGCTCTGGACGATATATACTTTGCTCCAGGTTATGATGCTGTGAGTAAATCTCTATCCAGAAAGCCAGGTTCATTGATGTTTGAAAGGGCCATAGCAAAGCATGACATCGATGTGAACGAATCCTGGATGATCGGTGACCGCGAAAGTGATATGATTCCAGCAAAAAAAATGGGACTGAAAACCATTCAGGTTACTAAAAGTGACCCTTCACCATTGGCTGATTATTCGGTGGAGGACTTTCTGCTGGCCACAGATGCTGTTCTGAAAGTATAAAAAAGGCGGATAAGTAATATCCGCCTCGGTTATATCTATTCACTTCTGAGTCCCTCGGTAGGAGCGGTGGTCATCACCTTCCGAACCTGTGAAGAAATGGTGGTTAAAACCATGATTACGACTATTACAAAAGCAATCGCAAACGGGATAACAGTGATGGGCTTATGAACTTCATAAACTGTTTCAAAAAGTGTACTCATTAGTAGGTAACTGATCGGCAAACCTAAAACAAGGGCTACTGATAGAAACACTACAAACTGTTTGTTGATTACAAAGGCCAAGTTTTTAAGTCCGGCTCCAAGTGCTTTTCTAATACTGAATTCCTTGGTTCTGCTGGCTACATTGAGTGAAACCAATCCATATAATCCCAGGCATGAAAGGATGATGCACATCGAGGCAACAATCCTCATGAGTTTGCCGTGCCCGTCAATCTCACGGAAGTAATTTTCCAGCGTAGCTTCTTGATAGAATCCGCCAAAGGGCTTTTCTGGGAACAATTCCGCCCACTTGTCCTCCAGTGCTTCATAAGTAGCTACTAAGGTTCCGGGTTTTACTCTCATAGAAACGAAAGCATATTCATCCTCTGGACTAAGTTTGATGATCATCGGTTCGATTTCTTCAGAGAAATTTTCTTGATGAAAGTCTTTGATAATGCCTATCACCACATAGCTCAATGTATCTGATTTGAAGCGTTCTCCAAGAGCACCTTCTGGGTTTATGACTTTTGCCATTCTCTCATTTACCAATACATTTTGAAAGTCTGCCTCGCGGCCCTTTTCAAACGATCGGCCTTCGATGACCTCTAATTCCATTGTTTCAATATATTCAGGGCCTACTTCCAGTGTAAGAATGTCCAGATCTTCTTCAAGAATTTGGATCTCCATTCTGGTCGCACGTCTGCTCAAGTGATGTTTCGATGGAGCGATAGACTCAATATTCGCATTTGATTCCATGGCCGCCATAAGCCTCATGGCTTCTGTGGCTGGGAATACATTGGCACTAATGGTAGCATCCTCATTATAACCCCAGTCTTGACTTTTCTGGAAAGCGGTGTTCTGAGTAAACATGATGCCGCCAACAACCGCAATACAGGCTAATATGTATTGGAAAGTCAAAAATACTTTAGTCATCTTGTTCTTCCCACCAAACTTCAATCGCCCTCTGAAAATGTGTACTGCGCTGAAATTAGAAATATAGAGGGCAGGGTAGGCTCCAGAGGCAAGCCCGGTAAATACCACCAAGATCAAAAGGAAAATCCATAATGAAGGTTGGGCAATATCGAAGTCCATACCAATGTCAAACATTTGGTCGAATCCAGGTATTAAGACGGTAACACCAAGTATGAATCCAAAGACCAAAGCGACCAGGGTCAGAAATACATTTTCGGAAAGAAATTGGAAGACCAATGACTTGCGCGTACTACCCATCACTTTGCGTACACCGATCTCTTTAAGGCGCTTGGTGGCTGAGACGATGGCAATATTGATATAATTAAAGATGGCCAAAACAAGTATGAAACCTGCGATAATTGAAAGCACCAAACTTCCAACGCCATCCGTACTTCCAGTAATGGTGTTTCGCATGTCGTCACCTTTTAAATAAAGGTCATTCCATGCAAAAAAGCGGAAGGCTGTAGCCGGATAATCTTTGCGCACCTCATTTTGCAGAGCAACGTATTGCTGAACATTATCTGTGATGTTGCTAATTGCGGAGTGGTCGTCTACCTGAATGAAAGTCGCGTCTAAAAACCTTGCCCAATCATTCAGGTCCACGTTGGGGTCGACCTGCTTGAGTTGATCAAAGTTCACCAGTACGCTGAAGGACATACTTCGTTTGTAAGGAAATTTTTTAGCAACTCCTGCTACTTCGAAGGTGTATCGTTGAGAACCGAATTCAAAGGTCATCGATTCGCCTAGTGGATTCTTATCTCCAAAGTATTTTATAGAAGTATTCTCACTGAGGATAATTTTATTGGGTTCAGTAAGTGCTGACTTGTCTCCCCATTTTAGAGGGAAAGTGAACATGTCCAAGTATTCTGGATCAACGAAACTAAAATTCTCATTGAATACATTGCCTCCACTTTTTAGAACACCACCTTTTCTTTCTACTCGAATGACTCGCTTAATCTGCGGAAAATCATTCATAAGTATTTGAGCAAAAGGGGCGGGCGTAATGCCATACTGAGCTTCCTGGCCACTTCGGTTAAGAAATGAGGTGGCCATGTAGATTTCATTTTTATTCTCATGGAATTGATCAGTAGTGTATTCCATGTCTACGAAGGAATAAACCATAATGGCCACGCCTAAGGCCATGGCCAATCCGAAAATATTGATGAACGAAGAAAGCGGACTACGTTTAATGGTCCGCAAAGTAGTTTTGAGGTAAGATTTTAGCATGTTGTGTTGAGTTTTGACCTTTCTGAAGCTTAGATGCTAAAAGCTAAGCAAGGGTTGCACGCTGGTATTATTTTTTAATACAGGTAAAACTCCTGTCACCGGCCGATAGGGTGACCGATACGACCTTGCCGTTTTCGTCACGTTTGAAAGTGGCAATAAGTCCGCCCGTTTTTAATAATTCAAATTCGTCTTTTCCTAAGGCCATTAAATCAGCCTTTGGCTGAGATTTGTCTGTGGGTTCAGCCTGTAGGCCATTGTCTGCATCATAGGTCACGGTAACATCAAAACCGAAATCTGATTTGTTGTCAAAAGTGTACTGTCCCGCATACTCCTTATTCGAGTCGTCTTTTTTTTCAGTCTCTTGTGCCAAGGCCATAGAACTGATGACTAGTGTGAGACAAATGAATGCAACCTGCCTTAATGATCTTGATTTCTGCTTCATGATTTTGAGTTTTCATTTGAGATGAGGCTGGCAGAAAAAAGGTTACACTTAGAGCAATTAGCACAATAAAAACTAAAAAACTAGTTATTAAATCGATAAGCCAGATTAGCGAGTCAATTTTCTATATTTAATAAGGCGTATTTCCCTTCAGTTATTAATCATTTTTAGCATGTCCAGAAGTTTTAAATTGACCATCTTCAACCTTGTGTTAATGCTGTTTATTGCTGCTTGTAGTAGCAATAAACAGTCTTCTAGTGACCTTGACAGGCAGGCAGATGAGCATTTTACTGCTTATGTCTCTTCTTATACATCCGGTCAGGTTTCTTCCAGGTCCTTCGTCACGATTCAGTTGGCCAGTGAAGTTTCAAAAGAGTTTCAGAAACAGAATGTATTGACTTTTTCACCATCGATTAGTGGAGAGATCAATTGGTTGACGGATAGAGTGATTGAATTTCGTCCAAAAAATGTACTCAAGAATGGACAAGAGTATGTCGCCAAACTTAATCTCAAGGCCTTGGGCTTTGAATTAGAGGAAGGGAAAGAGGAATTCCAATTCCAATTTCGGGCTATTCCTCAAGACTTTGATTTTAGAATCACAAGTATTGTCAGTGACCCTGATGAGCCTATGAAAAAGCAAGTGGTCAAAGGCGAGTTACAAACGGCTGATGTGGTGGATACATTAAAACTCAAAAAGGCATTAACGGTCAGACAACCTGGAGTTGATTTGGAGGTTCGTTGGGACTATGATCAGAGTGCTGGCACCAATCACGCTTTTACGATTTATGGAGCAGAACGCAAAGAGGAGGGTTCGAAGCTTAGCTATAAATTTGATGGAACATCCATTGGAGTAATAAGAGCTAGTAGAGGAACTACTGACATTCCGGCACTTAATGATTTTAAGGTGGTGGATAGCAAGGTTTTTAAGGTAGGGAGTCCATATGTTTTGTTGAGCTTCTCAGATCCCTTAAATGAGGCACAGGACCTTCATGGTTTGATAAACCTAGAAGATGATGACAATCTCAGGTTTTCGGTCTCAGAAAATCAAGTAAAAGTTTATACCTCTACTAACCTTACAGGCATCAAGAGGCTCTCGGTATACCCCGGAATTAAGAACAAGCTGGACTATAAAATGGAAAACGGTTTTGACACCAATGTCTCTTTCGCCCAAACTAAGCCTGAAGTAAAACTTGTTAATAAGGGTACGATACTGCCAAGTACAGATGGTTTGGTCTTGCCCTTTGAGGCAGTGAACCTAAGGGCGGTGGATGTCACTGTAATCAAAATTTTTGAGGATAATGTGGTTCAGTTTTTACAGACTAATAACCTCAGTGGAGGTGAGCGCCTGAGAAGTGTTGGCCGTCCGATCCATGAAAGCAGAGTGATTCTTGATGAATCGAATATTCTGGATCTATCAGGATGGAATCGGTTTAATCTGGATATCTCAGAACTTGTTAATACAGAGCCGGGAGCCATCTATCAAGTAAGGTTGAGCTTTAAAAAAGCTTATTCCCTATACAATTGTGGAGATGGAACACTAGCTGAATTACCTCTTGAAGGCGAGATTGAGGAAGATAATTGGGATGCTAACAGCGGTGAAAACGGAGGAGCCTATGACAGCTATTACAACTACCGATATAACTCCAATTACAACTGGAGTGAACGAGACAACCCTTGCAGCGATAGTTATTATTATGGTACCAACAGGATTGTAGATACCAATATTCTGTCTTCCAATCTTGGACTCATTGCTAAGATTGGTAATAATAGAAAACTGAATGCCTTTGTCACCGACTTGAGAACCACTAAACCGATTTCCGGTGCTGTGGTTCAGGTGTATGACTTTCAACAAACGATAATCGAGAGCCTAACTACAGATGGGGAAGGAAAGGTGACGCTAGACCTCGACCGAAAGCCTTTTCTATTAGTGGTAAGTAGAGGTTCTGAAAAGGGATACCTAAAGCTTTGGGATGGCCAATCACTCTCTTTAAGCAACTTTAATGTGGGTGGAGCAAGAGTACAGCGTGGTATCAAAGGTTTTATTTATGGGGAACGTGGCGTTTGGCGACCTGGTGATCATATCTACCTTGACTTTCTCTTGGAAGACACTGAAACCAACCTGCCGGAAGATCATCCAGTGGTCATGGAACTGGTCGACCCATCGGGTAATGTGAAAGTTAGGAAAGTTGAAACCAGCGGATTGAATGGTTTTTATCACTTTCCGCTGAAAACGGAAGATGATGCACCTACAGGCAATTGGCTGGCAAGGGTCAAAATTGGAGGTACAGAATTCACCAAGAGAATTAAGATTGAGACCGTCAAACCCAATCGCCTAAAGATTGATTTGAAGTTTGATAAGGATAGGGTTTTCGCTGGAGGCAGCGCGCTAAGTGGTGATTTGAATGTACAATGGCTCAGCGGTGCGCCAGCCAAGAATCTAAAAGCCGAATTCGATCTTTATCTAAACCCTACCAAGACAGTATTTGAAGATTATCCCAACTACATGTTTGACGATGTGGCGAAAGAATTCCAGTCCGAAACCCAGCGAATCTATAGCGGTACAATTGATGCCAAGGGGCATGCTGATGTCAATGTGTCCTTAAATAAGAAAGCCAATGCACCAGGCATGTTGACCGCCACTTTCAGTGGCAAAGTCTTTGAGCCAGGGGGTGACTTTAGCATCGATCAGTTCAGCATTCCATTTTATCCCTACGAAAGTTTTGTTGGTATAAAGAAACCAGAAGGAGATCGCAGAGGACAGTTGTTGACGGATGAGGACCATATGATGCAGATCGTTTCTGTAGATGCTCAAGGTAATCCACTGAATAAAAATGGCCTTGTATTGGAGGTGTTTAAACTAAGTTGGCGTTGGTGGTGGGACAGATCATCAGATAACCTTGCCTATTACATTAGTCGCAATTATAATCAGCCATATCATCGGCAAAGGGTAGAAACGGTTGATGGAAAGGCATCTGTAAAGCTAAATATCCCTAATCGGGACTGGGGTAGGTATTATGTTCGGGTGAGAGATACAGAGTCAGGCCATTCAGCGGGTGCTATCACTTATTTTGACTGGCCAGGATGGGCTGAAGAGGGAAGGCCTGGAGGAGCTGCATTGCTCAATTTTTCTACGGATGCAGAAGACTATAAAGTTGGTGAGCCCATAACGCTAAACATTCCGGCAAGTGCAGAAGGGCGAGCACTGGTTAGTATTGAAAATGGTAGTAAAGTAGTGGCCTCTTACTGGGTTGATACAAAAGAGGGAGCGAATGAGTTCGTTTTTGAGTCTACTCGTGAAATGGTACCCAATGCTTACGTTCATACTACCTTACTGCAGCCTCATGCTCAGACCCGGAATGATCTACCGATTAGGCTCTATGGTATTGTACCTGTTAATATTAGCGACCCAAATTCAAAATTGAAGCCTAAGCTGTCATTGCCTAAGGTACTGGAACCCGAGTCACAAGTGGAAGTAAGCGTGTCAGAGGAGAATGGGAAACCTATGACCTATACCATTGCCGTTGTTGACGAAGGCTTATTAGATATCACTCGTTTCAAGACTCCTGATCCCTGGAATACATTCTTTGCACGCCAGGCCATGGGTGTGAAAACCTGGGATGTTTATGATGATGTCATCGGTGCTTATCATGGAGATCTATCAAGGCTCCTGGCACTTGGAGGCGATGGTTCAGGAGCCAGTCCTGAAAAGGTCAAGGCCAACCGGTTTGAACCTGTGGTAATGCATTTGGGCCCTTTCAGTTTAGAAGAGGGTAAGACCGCCTTACATAATTTTCAAATGCCTAATTATGTTGGTTCGGTGAGGACTATGGTGATTGCTGGTCAAGATGGGGCCTATGGTAAGACTGAACAAGCTACACCCGTAAGAAAGCCGCTCATGGTTTTGGGTACGCTGCCAAGGGTCGTTGGTCCAGGAGAAAAGATCAAACTTCCTGTCTCGGTTTTCGCTATGGAGGCAGATGTAAAAGAGGTGGAGGTGAGTGTCAAAGGAAATCAACTATTGAAAATTGTCAATGCTGAAAATCAATCCTTGAAATTCGAAGAGATTGGTGATCAGGTCGTTGACTTTGAATTCGAGGTAAGCGAAGCCATTGGTGTTGGGCAGGTGGAAATTGTGGCTACTTCAGGAAGGGAGCGAGCAACTTACAAGGTAGAGGTCCAGGTAAGAAACCCCAATCCGGTCGTTACTGATGTTTCAGAGTTTACCCTTCAAGCGGGAGAAAGCTTGAACAATAGTTTTGACCAAATAGGTATGTCTGGAACGAATGAGTTCTCCTTGGAGCTTAGCGTTATTCCACCAATTAACCTAGGCAAGCGACTAAGCTATCTAATGCGCTACCCTCATGGGTGCATTGAGCAAACTACATCTTCTGTCTTTCCTCAACTGTTCTTAAGTGACATCACTGAGTTATCTGAACGAGAGACCATCGATTTACAGCGCAATGTGAAGGCAGGGATTGATCGGATTGGGAAATTTCAGACCGCTATGGGTGGTTTCGCTTATTGGCCTGGTAATAGTGATGAAAATGATTGGGGGACCAATTACGGAGGGCACTTCCTATTAGAAGCCAAGGACAAGGGGTACTTTGTCCCATCAAAACTTCTGAATGATTGGAAGAAATATCAAAGAAAACGAGCTCGAAGTTGGAGTAGGTACTCAGCCTACAACGATGATTTGGTACAGGCGTATCGATTATATGTTTTGGCAAAGGCGCAAGCCCCCGAGTTGGGAGCCATGAACCGATTGAGAGAAGACGAACGCCTAAGTCTAGAAGCCAAATGGCGCTTAGCTGCTGCCTATGCTTTGGTGGGGAGAATACAAGTGGCGCGAGAAATAATCAATGATTTGCCTACTCAATCTCCAAGAAAGTCTAGCTATTACTACTACGGCTCAATGGTTAGAGACAATGCCATGATTCTTGAAACACTTGGGTTGATGGGAATGCAGAATGAGGGATTGACACTAATGAGATCAGTGGCTGAGGCACTTAGTGAGAACCGATGGATGAGTACACAAACTACTGCCTACGCTTTACTCTCAATCATCAAGTTCTCAGGGGTAGACAAGACTACTGGAGGAGTAGAAGCCAGTTATCAGATCAATAACAAGGCTACTCAGGAAGTTTATACTTCCAGACCCATTGTTCTGATTGATACTTCTGTTACGGGGACTGAGTCTATTAGTGCTAAAGTAGAGAACAAAGGTTCGAGTGTGCTCTTTGTTCGTGTAATTAAAAAGGGACAACCCTTAACGGGTCAGGAAAGACCTGCTGAGCAGGGCTTAAGGCTGGTAGTTACATATTCTGATCGAAATGGTAATGTTATTGATCCCAATACACTGGACCAAGGAGCAGACTTTTTCGTGGAAGTGTCCATTTATAATCCCGGTACTCGTGGGGTATATAAAGACCTGGCACTGAGTCAAATCTTTCCTTCGGGGTGGGAGATTCTCAATGATCGCCTCAATGAAATCCCAGGTGCTATTCGAAAGGATGATTATGATTATCGTGATGTCAGGGATGATAGGGTCTTTACATATTTTGACTTAAGGCCAAATGAGCGAAAGAAGTTCAGAGTTGCTTTAAATGCTACTTATGCAGGGCAATACTATCTGCCAGCGGTGAAAGTAGAAGCTATGTATGATGATACTATTAATGCCAGAACTTCTGGTCAATGGGTGAAAGTCGAGAAGCGATAATTGATAAGACGCATAAAACGATATCGTAAGATTGTTCTGGTCGCGGTCTTCTGCATGAGCATTATATACTACTTTGCTTTACCGAGGGTGCTCTTTGATGATCCCTATGCCACAGTGGTCAATGATTTCAGAGGTGAACTGATGTCGGCAAGAATTGCGTCAGATGGTCAATGGAGATTTCCTGAAATTGAGGAGTTACCTGAGAAATACGAAAAGGCACTGCTGCTGTTTGAAGATCAGCACTTTTATAAGCATCCAGGAGTGAACCCTGTCGCGCTGAGCCGTGCTTTATGGCAGAACCTGAGTGAAGGCAAGGTAGTGAGTGGCGGTAGCACCATCACCATGCAGGTTATTCGGCTTGCCCGAAAAGGCAAGGGTCGGTCCTTGGGTGAGAAACTTATTGAAATGACGCTCGCCACACGGTTGGAATTGAGGTATAAAAAGTCGAGTATACTTAAGCTTTATGCCTCTCATGCTCCTTTCGGTGGAAATACAGTTGGACTTAATGCAGCCTCATGGCGGTACTTTCAACGTCCTCCTAAACATCTGTCCTGGGCAGAATCTGCCTTATTGGCAATTTTGCCTAATCAGCCCTCATTGCTCTTTCCGGGTAGAAGGAATGAGAGGCTAAAAGTAAAGAGAGATCGACTTCTGGATCGACTCTATGATAAGGGTTATATGGACATGACTTCTCTCGAGCTGGCCAAAGCTGAACCCTTGCCTGATGGACCGAGTAATCTACCTCATAAGGCTGATCATTTTTTGAATTACTTATCTGGCAATGGGCAAGGAGGCAAGGTAACGGAATCTAGTATTGATGGCCACTTGCAAACCAGAGTGACTAATGTACTCAATGCTCATCATCACTTATTGAAAACGGATGGTATTCATAATGCAGCTGTCCTAGTCCTTGATGTAAAGGAGAATAAGGTGATCAGCTATAATGGTAATGTATCAATGGCTGGTAATGAACATGCATCATCTGTGGATGTGATTCAAGCAGCAAGAAGTACTGGGAGTTTGCTGAAGCCAATCCTCTATGCAAGCTTACTGGATGAAGGTATGATTTTGCCAAAGACCTTGATTCCTGATGTCCCCACTTTCTATGCAGATTTTGCTCCTAAGAATTTTACAAGAAAATATGATGGGGCTGTTCATGCTGATATGGCCATTTCCAGATCTTTGAACGTACCCGCAGTAAACATGCTGAAGGAATATGGCTATCCTCGGTTTCATCAAAAACTACGTGATTTAGGAATGGCTACTTTGATCCAGCCTGCCGATCATTATGGTCTTGCACTCATATTGGGAGGTTCTGAGGGTACACTTTGGGATATGACCAATATCTATGCAGGTATGTCACGGACGCTATCTGACTTTCTAGACAATAGATCGTCATATAACACTACAAGCTTCAACTTTGCAGATTATGCTGTAAAGAAAGAAGAGGTTAGCAAACCAAAGAATGACCCGATTCTGGGAGCCTCGTCCATTTGGTTCACCTTTCAGGCAATGCTTGAGGTCTACCGTCCTGATGAGGACGCCTCATGGAAGATGTATTCCAGCTCAAGGAAGGTAGCATGGAAGACAGGAACCAGCTTTGGCTATCGCGATGGCTGGGCCATTGGGGTGACACCTGAATACGTGGTAGGTGTATGGGTGGGTAATGCAGATGGTGAAGGTAGACCCGGTTTGACAGGTATTAAGGCCGCTGCTCCTATAATGTTTGATGTTTTCGATCTTCTGCCGGAGACCACTTGGTTTTTACCGCCAAGATCAGAGATGACAATGGCTGCCGTAGATCGTCAAAGTGGTCATTTGGCTTCGCCCTATTCTTCGGAAGTTGACACTGTCTTTATTCCAAAAATCGGATTGAGAACTGCTTCAAGCCCTTACCATCAAAGGGTGCACTTGACTAAAACAGGGGACTTCAGGGTAAATACGGCCTGCTACCCTCTGAATGACATGATTGCTAAGAACTGGTTTGTACTTCCACCCAAGCAGGCTTTTTATTTTAGAAAAAAGAACCCTACCTATCAGGAATTACCACCTTTATTGGCTGATTGTGCCAACGAGGAGTTGTCTTTGCTTGTGATGGATATGATCTACCCTGAGCAGGATGCGACACTCTATATCCCTATTCAGCAAGACGGAACCAAAGGACAGCTCGTTTTTGAAGCGACACATAGAAAGCAAAGTGCAGAGTTACATTGGCATTTGGACGATGCATACCTGGGAAGTACAAATACACAACATGTAATGGGTTTGCAACCTACACCTGGTGATCATGTGGTTCGAATTATTGATTCAGATGGGAATGAGTTGGTAAGGTTCTTTAGTGTGCTTTCTAGAGAAGGAGAGGAATACTGACGCTCCTTACAACCTAATTGGATTAATTTGGGTCTAAATAGAGTACCCAAGACAAATCAAATGAAAACGTTCAAATCTATACTAGTAGCACTGACCTTGTTAATGTTCAGTTCGTGTGGCGAAGAAAGCACAGCGCCAAATAGGTGTCTTGAGGGTGGAGATATATTGTTGACCGTAGAAAATGGTGTTGGATCAATTAAAGAAATTAACGATGAGCGAATAATTACTTACTTTCTTCCAGGGACAGTCGACTCATTCAGGGTTGGTGTGGTATGTAATAATGACTTTCCTGATTTTTTGATTACCGAAGAGACGCAAGTTCGATTCTCCGGGCACTTTAGAGCTGATAATGATCCTACTCGAAATGAGTTGACTTTTGGGGATAATAGTATTGATATTTTAGAGCTCACTTTTATCGAAGATATTACTGGGTCTGATTGATTCAGTTTCCAAATAGCATCTAGAGAGAATAAAAAAAGACCTCAGGAATGAGGTCTTTTTTTATTAAGTCATTTCTGGTTTAAGCCGATCGGCAAACATAGCCCTCAACTTAGCAACCTTTGGATCTATGATCGCGGTACAGTAGCCTTGACTTCTGTGCTCGTTATAATAGTTCTGGTGATCTTCTTCAGCTGGATAATATGCTCCTAATGGGCTTATCTCCGTCACAATGGGATCATCAAAGTAATCCTTCATTTCTAAAACAACTTCTTCGGCTATTTCCTTCTCCTTTTCATCCTGAAAGAAAATCACAGATCGATACTGTGTTCCCTGATCGTAACCTTGTCGATTTAAAGTAGTCGGATCATGCGTTGAGAAGAAGATTCTTAACAGATTAGCATAATCCAGCACTTCTGGATTATAAGTTATCTTAATCACTTCTGCATGTCCTGTACGTCCTGAACAGATTTCTCTGTAAGTCGGTTTTTTGATTGCTCCACCAGAATAGCCAGATTCTACATGACTAACGCCTTCGATTCTTTGAAATACTGCCTCAGTACACCAAAAACAACCGCCACCAATAATGGCTGTTGCTTCCTTATGATCATCCTCGAGCAATTGCATTGAAGCAGAATTGATACAATACCTCAATCCACTTGGCTCTGGTCCATCAGGAAATACATGACCCTGATGAGCATCACAAGTGTTACAAACTACCTCTACTCGAGTCATGCCATAACTGGTGTCTTTTATGTAGCCGATAGCATTTTCTTTAACAGGTTGAGCAAAGCTAGGCCAGCCGGTTCCTGATTCAAACTTCACTCTTGAGTCAAAAAGAGGCGTTCCGCAACAGACACATCCATACAGTCCTGGCTCATGTCTTTCACAAAAAGCCCCGGTACCCGCTCTTTCTGTACCTTTTAATCTTGCAATTTGAAACTGTTCAGGAGTCAGGATTTTCCTCCACTCTTCTTCAGTTTTTTCAACCCTGCGGTCAGGGCTGGGATTGCCATTGTTGGCAAATTTGATCACATCAATCCACGTGAGCATATTATTCCTTTCTTTAGCCAAAAGAACAAATCTATGAAAGGATTAGTTTGAATTTGCAATAATAATTTAGTGATGAGGATAGGCATTGATTACGGAAGCAAATTGGCGGGTACCACGGTTATCGCTTTTAAGAAAAATGGGGCAATTCATCTTGTGAAATCGGTCAAGAATAGAGATGCAGATCAGATGATTATGAACTTTGTTTCGGACCACCAACCTGAGGTAATTGGTATTGATGCACCACTTTCGCTTCCAGGAGTTTATAGGGAGATTGAAGGCTTTAGTGATTACCATTATCGTGCTTGTGACAAGGCTTTAAAGGCTATGTCTCCAATGTTTCTTGGCGGGTTAACTGCCCGAGCTATGAAGCTTAAATATGAATTGGGTCAGATGGCCACGACTGTATATGAGACTTATCCAGTTGAAACAGCTAAAAGATTTTCACTGGAAGTTTTTGGATATCGGACCAAAAGACCTGATTATCAAGGTATGTTAAATGCATTGGAACAAAAGGGTATTCGCATTGCTTCAAACATAGAACTTACCACCAGCCATGACTTGGATAGCATACTGGCACTGGTAGCTACTGATAATATTGGTACTACGAATGAGCTAAAGAAGGGAGACCACCGGGAAGGACTGATCTATTGCTAATCTAATATGCTAAGAAGAAGCTTGAGGGTTCAATCCACCTTGTTCAAAGTATTCCTTCAATTCAATGGTCCTTTGAGAAGCCTCTGAAGATTCTTTGTGAATTTGGGTTTCAGTGTAGTATGACAGACTCCAATCCCCATTAAAGTCTTCTACCAACGCGGTCATGGATTCAACCCAATCTCCCGAATTGAGATAAGTAATGCCTTCAATGTTTTTAATAGCAGGCTGATGAATATGTCCGCAAATGATGCCATCACATTGCTTGTGTTTAGCCAATGAGACCAGTTGGTGCTCATAATCGTCAATATACTTAATCGCCTTTTTTACCTTGCCTTTAATCGCCTGCGAGAGTGAATAGTATGGAAGTCCCTTTTTAACTCGCCTGGTATTATACTTCCGGTTTATCCAAAGCAGTATCGAGTAGCCAACATCTCCAAGTTTCGCAACCCACTTGAGTCTACTCGTAATTGAATCGAATATATCTCCGTGAACGACATAATATCTCTTACCATTGGATTCATAGATCATATCATGCTGAATGCTTAGATTTCCCATTTTAAAAGGAAGAATTTGATCAAGGAAGTCATCATGATTGCCCCTGATATAGGTCACAATGGTTTCTTCTTCCTCTATCATTCTGAGCACTCTGGTAAAGAAACGAGTGTGTTTCCGTCTCCATTTACCCGACTTCTTCAGTTGCCAGCCATCAATGATATCTCCATTGAGAATGAGGTTTTCGCATTGGTACTGTTTAAGAAATCTGACCAGCTCTTTGGCTTTAGCACCTTGTGTACCGAGGTGTACGTCAGATATGATGATGGTTTTGCATTTGATTTTCACGTCTGGGTCTTTTGAGGTAGGTGTTAACCTCAAGGTGCACTTTTACTATGACCCGACTGTCAATGCTATTTTATGAGATTGCTATGCTTTGTTGAAAAAGGAGGTGTTTTCTTAAAACGAATTTAATCCAGTCTAAACTGCGATTTTTTCTTCGATGTATTCCACGGCTTGACCCACTGTTTGAAGCCTTTCGGCATCGCTATCAGGAATACGAATGTTAAAAGTTTGTTCAAACTCCATGACGATTTCTGCATAGTCAAGGGAGTCGATTCCCAGGTCTTTTATGAAATTGGCATCAGTAGTGGCTTCAGTCGGAGCTATGCCTATTTTCTCAACAAGTATTTGAATTACTTTTTCTAGCGTATTGCTCATTAGGGGGTATTGAATGAAATGATTTCGGAAGATAAACGATTCCTTAAAATAATTAAAACCTCAATGTAAATTCTGTGCCTTCGTTCATCACTGATTTAACAGTGATAGCACCACCATGTTTTCTCATAATCTGTTTGGACAAGCTTAGTCCAATACCAGACCCTTGTTTTTTGGTTGTAAAGAAGGGTATGAAAATCTTACCTAACGCTTCTTCGTCAATACCTACACCGTTATCTCTTATTGTGAGTGTCGGTCTTCCATATTCATTCAGAAAAGCATTAACGATAATCATTTTCTCACCACTATTCTCATCTAGGGCATGAATAGCATTTTGAAGTAAGTTGATCAATACTTGATCAATCAATTCTTTATCAATATTGAACATTAGGCCTTTAGGCTCAATTTTCAATCTGAAGTCAATATCCTTAGCGGCTATTTCGTGTTTCAGAAGAAGACTAATATGATCCAGTACTTTTTGGACTTCGATCTCTTGAAGTTTAGGCTCAGGAATTCTTGTAAGGTTCCTGAAGTCAGATACAAAACGAATGAGGCCTTCACTTCTACGCTTGATGGTCTGTACTGCTAAATAGATGTCTTCGAGTTCTTCTTTTTCAATAGGCACATCGTCTTCGATGTTGTCAACCAAGTTTTCTTCAACGGTTGCCGCCAATGAAGACAGTGGCGTAACAGAATTCATGATCTCATGTGTCAGTACACGGATTAGGTTTTGCCAGGCTTCCATTTCTTTCTCTTCCAGTTCGCTTTGGATATTCTGAATAGAAACTAGTTTGAATTCTTCACCTCTTAATACCAACTCAATCACGTATACCGAAAGTTGAGTTCTATTTCCTTCATTAGTCAATTCAATTAAGGCACTTCCACCAGTCTTTAGCTTTACAAGAGATTCCACCAGCTTAGCGCTCACTTTGCTGAGCTCAAAAATGTTTGTTAACGATTCAATCCCTATGAGCTTCTTAGCGGCACTGTTAATGATCTGGATATCGCCTAACTTATTAAATGTGATTAAGCCAATGCCAACATGCTGTACAATAGTTCTGAAGTAATGATAGTTGGCCTCTTTATCGGCACGAATTTCCCTGAACTTTTTAATCACATTGTTGAACTCTTTATAGAGCTCATTCATGGATTGTCCCCGGCCATGAGTCGGGTAGGTGGTAGTGAAATCATCGTATTTAATGGAGCTTAGAAAGCCTGCAATCTCACGGTTTGTCTTGTCGATCGACCGAATGAGAAAGTAGGTCTGAATAGCGATGAGCATGATCAAGAAGGTGCTGTTGACATTATTGGGTACTTCGAATACCACATATGCCAAAAGCATAATTGAACCGATCAGCAATACTATTCGGAGTACTAAGAGTAGCCGAATGTTCTTAAAGCCCATGCTTTTCTAAACGTCTGTACAATGATGCCCGAGTAAGTCCCAATTCCTTAGCCGCTTTCGATATGTTGCCAGAATGTTTGTTGACAGCTTTGAGGATTACATTCTTCTCTACATCATCGAGGTTGAGATTGTCTGCCGTCTCAGTTTGGTTGTCTGTCTTTTGAACCAAGAAGAAGAAATCATCTGGCATCAATATGTTACCATCACTCATGATGATCGCTCTTTCTATTGCATGTTGTAATTCACGGATGTTCCCTGGCCAAGGATATTTACTGAGCTTCTTCATTGTCGAAGAGGCCACTTTCTTTTGAGGCTTGCGGTACTTATCACAGTAAACTTTGACAAAATGCTCTGTAAGAAGATTGACATCATCTTGTCTTTCTCTCAAAGGAGGTAAGTGCAGCTCAACGGTATTGATCCTATAAAGTAAATCCTGTCTGAAGGTATTTTCAGCTACCATATCATACACTGGCATGTTGGTAGCACAGACGAGGCGAATGTCGATATCCATAGGCTTGTTGGAGCCAATACGTGTGACTTGTCTTTGTTGAAGAACAGAGAGGAGTTTGGATTGCAAGGGCATACTTAGGTTGCCAATCTCATCTAAGAAGAGAGAACCTCCTGTCGCTACTTCAAATCGACCTGCCCTGTCTTCCTTGGCATCCGTGAATGCTCCTTTTTTATGACCAAAGAGCTCACTTTCGAATAAGGTCTCGGTGATGGCTCCCATATCCACACCAACAAAAACATTGTCTTTTCTCAATGAACGTTGATGGATTGCTCTTGCGACTAATTCCTTACCTGTACCATTCTCACCCAAGATTAGTACATTAGCATCTGTACCAGCGACCTTGTCAATAATACTGAAGACGTTCTTCATGGCAGGACTATCACCAATAATGTCTTTAAAAGGTTTGTTGATGTCATCCTCCAATTGCTTTTTGGCACTTTTGAGCTTGTCAACTTCTTTGTAGGACTCTTTGAGTTTAATGGCGGCCGAGAGTGTACCTATTAACTTTTCGTTTTGCCAAGGTTTGAGTACAAAATCCGTAGCACCTTCCTTGAGCGCCTTTACCGCCATTTCAACATCACCAAATGCGGTAATTAGAATGACAACAGCTTGTGGGTCTGCATCAAGAATTTGCTCGAGCCAATAAAAACCTTCTTTACCACTGGTAATGTCCTTACTAAAATTCATGTCCAGCAATATGACATCATAGGTGCCATTGTTCATTAAGAAAGGAATCTTCTTAGGGTTTTTCTCGATGATTACTTCTTTTGCGTGTTTTTTCAGAAGCAGTTTCGCAGCGATTAACACATCTTCATCATCATCGATGATTAAAATTTTGCCTAATTCTTTGTCCACAGTGTCGTTAGTTTATTCGAATGGCGTTCTTTAAGCCGAAATAGTGCCAATAGGCTTGAGGTGCCTAATATATGGTTTTTCCATAGTTGTGTGTCCGAATTTGTAACAAAATATGATCGAAAATGGACATCCTTAACTAATAAGGCACGGTGAGGGAAATACTGAAAAGGAGTAGAGGAGGAGTGCTCTGTTATGGAGTTGAAGAGAGAATTGTAATTATTAAAGGATGAGTTTTATAAAAAGGGTACGTACATGTATCTAAAAACCGATGAAATAAAAAAACACAATATTTAGGGAACTAACATTTTGCAGAAGTGATTAAAGTACATATATTGCACACGTTGTTTTGAATTAATTTAAATATTAATTCAGATATTTTGAGTTTTTGACCTTTGGGCTCGGTACTGACCATACTGAGCCTTTTTTTATTCCCTCTCTTCAATATTTCTTATCATAAAGTGTTCGAATTCGATCAATCCGTGTGTTATAATTGTACACTTTGAAACCTCTTATCTATTTCAATCAAGTCATAACTATTTGTTTTTCAGTGACTTAAAAAAGTGGCATCCTTGTTGTCTGTAGCTGGCCGGATTAGAAAACACTTTAACAACAGCAATGGATAAAAAAATCAAAAAGAAAACATTCACTACCAAAAGGGTCGTCACAATACTTGGTAGTGCTGGATTAGTATTCCTTATACTATATGTTTTTGTTTTTGCCGATAAGGCTTCAAAACTCAATGTCGATTCAGAAAAAATCAGTATGGCTACCGTGGTTGAGGGGCCATTTCAAGAATACATACCTATAGAAGGTACGGTTCAACCTAAGGCTACCTTCAGACTAGATGCGAAAGTGGGTGGTAACGTACAAGAAAAATTCTTAGAAGGTGGTGTCGAGGTTCAAAAGGGAGATACGATTCTAAAACTCGAGAACAGTTCTCTTGAAATGAACTTTATCAATCAGCAGACTCAAACTAACAGGTTGAGAAATGAGATTGAAAACACGAATAACAACCTAAAGCAATCTCTCTTTAGATCTAATGCACAAGTGATCGCTATCGACTTTGATATCGATGAGGCAAGGGATGTCTATACAAGGAATCAGCAACTTTGGAAGGACAAGGTAATTTCAGAACAAGAATACCTTAATTCTAAAAGAAGATATGATAGACTTGTAGCTACCAGAGTAAATACTATTCAGACCAAAGAGTTTGATTCAATTAATTCAGTAAACCAAGTGAGTCAAAACACGCAAAGGCTTGTCACATCTCAAGAGAGTTTGAGAATTGTGGAAGGTCAGTTAGATGATTTATGGGTGACAGCTCCTGTTGATGGTTTGCTATCTACGGTAAACGCGGAGATTGGACAGAGTATTGGCCAGGGAACTACAATCGCCCAGATTGATGACCTGGAAGGTTTTAAGATTCAAGCGAACGTAGATCAGCACTATTTGCCAAGGGTTTATGAAGGACTTGTAGGTACTTATGACTTTGCCGGCTCGACTTATTCACTTGAGATTCGAAAAAAATTCCCAGAGATTAATAACGGTACTTTTGTAGTCGAAATGGTGGGAGATGTTCCTGCAGGTGTAAGAAGAGGCCAGACCATTTCGATCAGATTACAACTGAGCGAGGAGAAAAACGCTATTCAGATCCCTAGAGGAAGCTTTTTCCAGACAACTGGTGGTAACTGGATATTCGTTGTAGACGAGTCTGGAACTGTGGCAACAAGAAGACAAATTAGAATTGGAAACCAGACACCACGTCATTATGAAGTGCTTGAAGGTTTACAACCTGGAGAAAAAGTCATATTTTCATCTTACGAAGGATATGATGACAAAGACAAATTAATAATCAAACAATAAATTAATTCAAACAACCGATAACTTTTTACATTATGGAAAATGGTAAAAACATTATTACTACAAAAGGTCTCAAGAAGTTCTATTACACTGATGAGATCGAAACTACTGCACTAAACAACGTCAATCTTGCGATTGCCGAGGGAGAATTCGTGGCAATCATGGGTCCTTCTGGTTGCGGAAAATCTACTTTACTTAATATCATTGGTCTATTGGACAACCCTTCTGAGGGTGAGTTCTATTTTTATGATGAAGAGGTCTCAAAATATTCTGAAAGACAAAGAGCTGAGCTAAGGAAGAAGAACATTGGTTTCGTATTCCAGAGCTTTAACTTGATTGACGAGCTTACAGTATATGAGAACGTTGAGCTTCCTTTGATTTACTTAAAGTACCCTTCAGCTGATAGAAAGAAGAGAGTAGAAGAAGTATTGGAAACTATGCAGATTATGCACAGAAAAGATCACTTCCCTCAGCAGCTTTCTGGTGGTCAGCAACAAAGGGTTGCCGTAGCAAGAGCTGTAGTTGCTAAGCCAAACCTTATCCTTGCGGATGAGCCTACTGGTAACTTGGACTCAACTAATGGTCAGGAAGTAATGACTTTGTTGAGCGACTTGAATGCCAAAGGAACTACGGTTGTAATGGTAACGCACTCCGCTACTGATGCAGAATATGCTCATAGAGTGATCAACCTATTTGATGGTCAGGTAGTTTCTGAGAACATCAATTCCAAAGAGAACTCTCTAGTTTAATAATATTCCCTTATGGGTTTACATCCACTTGCCCTTTGGCAAGTGGATGCTAAAAGAAGCTAAAAAATAGCTTCCTGATATCGTATTGTCTAAAGGATAGAAAACACCAATATGAAAAAGATTTTATACACGTGCTTAGCCTTAGTTACGCTTTCCAGCTTGACTCTTGCTCAGCGAACCCTTACGCTTGAAGAGTGTATTGACATAGCACTTGACAATAACATTAGTATCAAAACAGCAAGAAACAACGCCATTAGTGCAAGAGCAGGGTATACACAAAGTAAGTTCAACTTTCTCCCAAACTTGAATGCTGGAGCAAGCCATAACTGGAGTGAAGGACTTCAGTTTGACCAAACAGTCGGTGATTTGGTAAATACGACCACGTTGAATGGCGGGGGGTCGATAAACGCTGGTATCACAATATTTAATGGATTTAGCAATGTTTTGACTATGGGGCAAAGAAAGCTCCAATATGAAGCTTCATTGCAGACCATAAAAGGTAATATTCAGGCTACGGAGGCAGCTGTCATAGGTGGTTTCTTGAATGTTATCTCAACTAAGGAACAGTTAAAAATCGCGGAGCAGACACTGGAATTGCTCAATGATCAGTTGGCAAGACAGGAGAGTATTGAAAGAGCAGGTACTGGTAGTATGGAGCAAGTCTATAATTTCAGATCGCAAATTGCTCAACAAAAACTCACAATTGTAGGTCTGGAAAATCAGATCGCCACGAGCGAATTGGGACTTGTACAACTCCTACTTTTAGATGCGACTCAACAATATGAGTTTGCCGGAGTCAGTACAGCCGATGCCGAACTTGAGGCAGAACTCGAAGAGTTTTCTGCCATATACGCTAAGGCCGAAGATTTCAGCCCTAGTTTGAAGTCAGCAGAATTTAGTCTTGAGGCGTCAAAGAAATCGCTGAAGATATCTCAGTATGCATGGATGCCAAGTTTAACCGCAAGTGCCTCATGGAGCACTGGTTGGTCTTCGAACTTTGTTAATGTATTAGAGAGAGATCCGGTTACTCAGGCTCCTGTAAGAACTGAGGTAGTTGATTGGAATACCCAGTTTCAGAATAATGAAAGAAAGGGAGCAAGCTTAAATCTTAATATTCCTTTGTTTACAAGATTCCAGAATAGAACAGCTGTTCAGCAGTCGAAGATACAGTTCTTGAACGCTGAGCTAAACCTAGAACAGACCAGGAATACTTTGACAAATCAAGTGCAACAGGCCTACTTGAACCTGGTTAACGCTAAGACCACTTATGCTGCAGCACAAGAAAGTTTAGTTAACCTGAATACCGCATTTGAGTTCTCTAAAACAAGGTATGAAAGTGGTACAATTGATTTTGTTACCTATTTGCAGAGTTTGAATAATAAGAACGGTGGTGAATTCCAATTGGTGCAAGCCAAGTATGGTATTATGCTTAGGAAATTAATTTTGGACATTTTCACAGGAGAGTTAGATCCTGCTAGTTCTAATTAATACGATAGACTTCAACGGTTTTATTATGCACTAAGAAAATTTGATTGTTTTCCATAAGTACAAATTGATAAGGGAGATCAGGTAAACTGATCTCTCTTTTTGTTTTGTCATATAAATGGATCGTCTGGAGTTTCTGATCACTGAGAAACACTATCTCATCCCCAGCGAAAGTGAAAAAATCTACTCCCTGTCCTGTGATCTTTTCGCTGTAATTGCCCAGATTGTCAAAGACAAAGATGCCTTCCTTTGCATCGCCTATGAATAAATAGTTTTGGTAGGATCGGATGAATTTAATGTCCCAGGCATCTATATCCAGGCTCAGATTAAGCTTGTTATCTATTAAAAGTTCTCTGTCATTGATATCGATCTTCTTCAGACTCAATTCCTGACTATTAAGTATCCAGAGATTGTTATCATTTGCCAAGGTGACCAGCCCTGAAAAGTCACTGATTTGGTTGCTGTTGATCGGGTACCTTTCAGAGGCATTTAGAAACCTGTCAAGTAGAAGGTACTCTTGAAAGTTTTGATAGTATACAAAAGTTCTCAGGCCTTGCCATGCTTCTATCAGTGTTGGAGTGCCTTGCTTCTGAGGTGAGTAGTGATAAATCTGATTTCCTTTCTTATCAAACTTGTCAATGGCTCCTTGATTGTTAGAAAAGTATAAGTAGCCCTGCCTATCCATAGAAGCGGCTGTAGGAGTGTACCCAAGGTCAAATGAATGAGTCTTTTCCAAGGTCTGTGCCTGCAGAAAGGAGCTGCTGAGAAGGAATAGTAATATGAGGTGACTAGGCTTCAAAAGTCTTTAATTCAATTTTTCCATCAGAATACTCTGCGTAGGTGCAATAGTTGAGCCATTCTCCTAAATTGATGTACTTGCTATCTTCTCCGACTTCCAGATCCAACGGAAGATGTCTATGACCAAAGATGTAGTAGTCATAATGCTGCTGCTTTTCCATCTCTTTAGCGAAACTCCATAGCCACTCATCTTCGCCCATGAATCTTTGCTCCGTATCATTGGCTTGAGCCCGACTCTTACCAGACCAGAAATTGGCTAAACCGATACCAATGTTAGGATGAAGCCAACGGAAGCACCATTGAAAAAACCTATTTCTAAAGATTTTTTTGAGGAATTTATAACCCTTATCACCTGGACCAATACCGTCTCCATGACCAATAAACAACCTGGTGTTATGAATAGATACATCTACAGGATCATAGATGACCTTAGCACCGATTTCCTTGTCCAGGTAGCCGAACATCCACAGGTCGTGATTGCCTGTGAATATCACCAGATTTATCCCATCATCTGAAAGCTCTGAAAGTTTACCTAAGAATCGGGTAAACCCTTTGGGTACTGTGGACCTATACTCAAACCAAAAATCAAATAGGTCACCTACAAGAAAGATTGTATGAGCATCTTTTCTGCATTCATCGAGCCAGCGGATGATTTTCTTTTCACGCTCCAAACTGACCTCAGGAGTTGGCACACCCAGATGAAAATCCGATGCAAAGTATATCTTTTGATTTGGAGCGGGACTTAGTTTCATAAGTGAAGCAAAGTAAAAATTGCAAAACCTGTGTAAATAAAAAAATCAGGTCGTTAAACCTGATTTTTAATGTATTGAATTAGGTTCTTTATTCTGCTTTTGGTTCTTCACCCTGTGTTTCAGGAGTTGCAGGATTATCTTGAGCTATAGGCTCTTCTACTACTTCCTCGGCTTCGTTCTCGTCAGAAGTTTCCGCCTTACCATTGTTATTGGTAAATGCCTCATAGGTGGTTTGCTTCTCAAACGGTCGCGCCCCAATTAGTCCTTCGAGATCAGATTGGAATAGGATTTCCTTAGCAAGAAGTTCTTTAGCCAAGATTTCAAGCTGAGATTTTTTCTCTGTCAATAAATCAATGGTTCTCTGATAGGCTTGATCTACTATCTTCTTAACCTCTTCATCGATTGTCTTGGCAGTATCTTCAGAATAAGGTTTCGAGAAGCCATATTCGTTTTGCTTGGAATCGTAGAAAGAAATATGGCCTACTTTGTCATTCATACCGTAAACAGTCACAATGCTATAGGCTACTTTGGTAACTCTCTCTAAGTCGCTCAATGCGCCAGTCGATATTTTACCAAAAATAATTTCTTCAGCGGCTCTACCTCCCAGTGTCATGCACATCTCGTCAATCAGTTGTTCGGTCTGGTACAAGAACTGCTCCTTCGGAAGATATTGGGCATATCCAAGTGCGGCAACTCCTCTAGGTACAATAGATACTTTGACCAATGGATCAGCATGTTCTAAGAACCATCCGGCTACTGCATGACCCGCTTCGTGATAGGCAACAATCTTCTTCTCTTCTGGTGAAATTATTTTACTCTTCTTCTCAAGTCCACCAATCACTCTATCTATGGCGTCTTGGAAGTCTTCCATGTCGACAGCTTTCTTGTCTTTTCTTGCTGCAATCAAGGCTGCTTCATTACAAACATTGGCGATTTCGGCTCCTGCGAAACCAGGAGTTTGTGCTGATAATTTTTTAGCATCAATGTCCTTGGCGAGTTTAATAGGACCAAGGTGCACTTTGAAAATAGCTTCCCTTCCTACAATGTCAGGTTTATCAATCCCGATTTGCCTATCAAAACGGCCTGGCCTTAAAAGTGCATTATCCAGTACATCTGGACGGTTGGTTGCGGCTAAGATGATAACACCAGAATCAGTAGCAAAACCATCCATTTCTACCAAGAGTGAGTTCAAGGTATTCTCTCTTTCGTCATTGGAACCAGGCATTTGTCCTTTGCCTCTAGAACGGCCGATGGCATCAATCTCATCAATGAAAACAATACAAGGGGCTTTTTCCTTGGCCTGCTTAAAGAGGTCTCTCACCCTGGCGGCACCGACACCAACAAACATTTCAACGAAATCGGAACCCGACAAAGAGAAGAATGGGACAGCGGCTTCACCAGCAACGGCTTTTGCCAACAAAGTTTTACCAGTACCCGGAGGGCCTACAAGTAGTGCTCCTTTAGGTATTTTACCTCCAAGCTTGGTGAACTTAGATGGGTTCTTTAGGAAGTCGACAATTTCTTTCACTTCCTCTTTTGCCTCATCGAGGCCGGCAACGTTGTCAAAAGTGATCTTTACTTTATTTTCTGCATCGAATAGCGCTGCACGCGATTTTCCAATATTGAATATCTGTCCACCTGGACCGGCATTCCCTGTCATTCTACGCATCATTAACCAGAAGAACAGCACAATAAGTATCAAGAAACCCCATGTGCTCAAGAAGTCCATGATGGTAGTTCTGTCATCAAATTCAGTAGTGACTCTTTGTTGTTGTGGTATGCTGCTCGTCTCTAGGAAATTATCATAATATGTCCTGAAGTCTTCTGCAGAGAAGAACTGCTTCTGGATTGTATAATGAGGTCCGCTGTTAAAACCAAATACACTGTTTCCATCCAGTTCGGTTTTATACTTTGCGTTCTGCAGTGCTTCCTGCTTTAACGTCACCTCTACGGTATTTTGTCCATTAATAAACACAACGCGAGCAACATCATTGCTCTTAATCATATCCTCAAAACGCGACTTTGTAATGGCAATGCCAGAACTCTGACTGGTAAAATATGATACTGCGAAAAATACTATGATCAGGGATACGAAAATCCATACCTGATTATTCGGTCTTTTTCCTGCTGGTCCAGGTTTGCCTAGTATATTTTTCTTTCTTGGATTATCCGGCATTATATATTTTTTAAAATTTTATAAACCTACTTAATAACGCTCTCTTAACAATAAAGTTAACTATGGATTTTGAGAGACTTGTGTAATGATGGCGTCACCCCATAGCTCTTCAATAGCATAATGACTTCGCTTACCCTTATTGAAAATGTGAGCTACAACATTGACGTAATCGATAAGAATCCACTCTCTGTTTGTAAATCCTTCTTTACGCCAAGGACTCTCATTGGAGCCTTTCTTCATTTCATCTTCAACAGATTCGGCTATTGCCTCGATTTGGGTATCAGAATTTCCAGAGCAAATGATGAAAAAATCACTTATCGCACCTTTTACCTTTCTAAGGTCCATTATGACAATGTCCTCAGCTTTCTTCTCTTCCATTCCCTTAACAACGATGTTGCTCAATTCTTCAGAACTCATTCAATTGTATAAGTGATTTTAACTTAATTTTAGGATCAAAACTACTAAAAAATCATTGTACAAAATCCTTGCTAACACCTTATTTCTGGGCAAAAAAGTGATTTACATGCCAAGTTGTCATTCTACCAACGACATTGCTCTGGAAATGACTCGAAACACTGACATCACTGAAGGGACTGTCATTATAACCGATCACCAAACAAAAGGAAGGGGGCAAAGAGGGAATTCTTGGTTGGCTAGTCCTGGTGAGAACATTACAATGTCTCTTTTGCTCAAACCTAAATTTCTAGAGGCATCTAGACAGTACTTTTTGAATATGGCGGTATCTCTGGCTGTTTTGAAGACGGTCAATGATGCACTAGGTGAGGATAAAGGTGTCATTAAATGGCCGAATGATATTTTAGTAAGAAATCGTAAGGTGGCCGGTATTCTGATAGAAAATGGTTTGGTAGGCAAATATCTTGAATATGCGATTATCGGCATTGGGCTAAATGTTAACCAAACGAATTTTAACGAATTTCAGGCTACTTCTCTTGGGAAGAATTTGGGTAGAAGGCTTCAATTGGAAGATGTCATAGGATCTTTGATAGAGAATATCGAAGCTTTTTATTTAAAGCTTAAGGCCCATATGACTTCAGAGATAAAAGAAGAATATTTGAAATCTCTTTTGGGGTATAGAACCCCACTCAGGTTTAAGTCTGAATTTGAGTTTGACGGTATTATCGAGAATGTTACCGATTCAGGGTTATTGTCGGTGTTAATAAATGGGGAGGTTAGGAAGTTCAATTTACAAGAAATTGAGTTTGTCCTTTAATCTTAGAGCAATCTTTGATTTTGCTATTGGCTTCAGTTACCTTTGTGGCGCAATTAATACATGAATCATGCAAGAAACACTTGAGTACAAAGTAAAAGATATTAACCTATCAGATTGGGGTAGAAAAGAGATCGAACTAGCCGAGGCAGAAATGCCAGGTTTGATGTCTTTGAGAGAGGAATTTGGACCATCTCAAATTCTTAAAGGGGCAAGAATAGCAGGTTGTCTTCATATGACAATTCAGACAGCTGTTCTAATCGAAACATTAAGAGAACTTGGTGCGGAAGTTTCTTGGTCTTCATGCAATATTTTCTCAACTCAGGACCATGCGGCAGCTGCAATTGCTAAAGCGGGGATTCCAGTTTACGCCTGGAAAGGCATGAATGAAGAAGAGTTCGATTGGTGTATAGAGCAGACATTATTCGCATTTGAGGGGGGGAAGCCTCTGAATATGATTCTTGATGATGGTGGTGACCTTACTAATATGGTATTGGATAAATACCCAGAGTTAGTGCCTAATATTAAAGGTCTTTCTGAAGAAACTACGACTGGTGTTCATAGGCTATATGAACGCATGAAGAATGGGACACTTCCTATGCCTGCAATCAACGTTAATGATTCTGTAACTAAGTCGAAATTTGACAATAAGTATGGCTGCAAGGAATCTCTTGTTGATGCGATTAGGAGGGCTACGGATGTAATGCTTGCAGGCAAAGTAGCTGTAGTAGCCGGGTACGGTGATGTTGGAAAAGGGTCTGCCGCTTCTTTGGCCGGTGCTGGGGTTCGTGTGATTGTGACTGAAATTGATCCAATCTGTGCGCTTCAGGCTGCAATGGATGGTTTCGAAGTTCAGAAGATGGATAATGCCATTCCAAGAGCTAACATCATTGTAACTGCCACAGGTAACTACAATATTATCCAGCAGAGACACTTTGAGGCAATGAAGGATAAGACGATTGTCTGTAACATTGGACACTTTGACAATGAAATCGATATGGCATGGTTGAATGGTAATCATGGAGATAGCAAAGTAGAGATCAAACCTCAAGTGGATCTATACAATGTTAATGGTAACGATATCATTGTTTTAGCAGAAGGCCGTTTAGTGAACCTTGGCTGTGCTACGGGGCATCCTTCTTTTGTAATGTCCAACTCTTTTACAAACCAAACTTTGGCTCAAATCGAGCTTTGGACCAATAGAGAGGCTTACGAAAACGCTGTTTATACTTTGCCTAAGCACTTAGATGAGAAGGTGGCAAAACTTCATCTTGCAAACATTGGTGTTGAGTTAGATGAGTTGACTCCAGAACAGGCAGAATATATTGGGGTAACTGTTGAAGGCCCTTATAAGCCAGAGCATTACAGATATTGATTAGTATTTGAATACTTAATAAAGGCTCCCTTGGGAGCCTTTATCTTTTAAGGTAAAACAGTAATTTTACCTCGCATACCACTGAAACCATGTTATTAGTTCACAAGCTGAGGAGATATAGATCTCTAATAAGCCAGTTCACCAATTGGCCTGGATATTTATCTTTTAAAGGAGGTAAGGCTCCTGCGTTTAAATTTAGAATGAGGAATGGCTTTGAAATTGAAGTTCAGAGAAAGATGTTACCTCCTTTTAAAGAGAGCTTTTTCGATCAGGTTTATTTAAAAGGTTATCCTGAGTCATTCAAGATGCCTGAGGAGCCTGTGATAGTAGATATTGGTGCCAATGTTGGGTTTTTTGGGCTGTTCATTTTTTCACAGTATCCTAGTGCGAGAGTTTTTGGCTTTGAGCCGATGCCCTTTAACTATAAACAGTTGAATCAGTATCAAGATACTTACCCACAATTTGCCTGGAAAAACTATAACGAGGCTGTCTCAGAAAACAGAAATGGCCTGACACTTTTTTCAAGTACCATTGATCAATTCTCTACCATGGCTGGAGTGTTTGCCACAGACGGAAGGGGAGAGAAGATAGAGGTCAAGACCCTAACCCTTGTTGATGTAATGGATCAGAATGAGTTGAGTCATATTGATTTGTTAAAGTTGGATTGTGAAGGTTCTGAGTACTCAATTCTCTATAACTTGAGTGATGAGCAACTGAGTAAAGTCACAAACCTTTCTATTGAAACTCACCCTGGAGGTTCAGACTCAGAATCTCATGATGCTTTGAAGTCTTATTTGGTTGAAAAGGGTTTTGCGTTAACCGATAAGATGAATGATGATGGAACAGGATACATTTGGGCTTGGGTTGCCTAGTTGATGTTTCTAGTGACCACATGATATCTGGCAAACTTGGAGAAATCACCCTTTTCAGCTTCTAGACAGGCAAGTATAAACTTTAGAAATTGAGACTCACTGGAAAAGTCGTAAATCATTCCACTCCAGATAGATTCGAAGTCACTATTCAATTCACCGATGCTTTCGTCTCTTACCAGTGCTAGTACCTTTCCGTCAACTGAGTTAATTTGAGGTAGTGTCTGATCACGAATGGCTCTTCGTTCAGCATAGAAAGGAATGTTATGAATTAATGTGGCCTGAATATGAATTGGGATTGCTTTATCGATTGATTTTTCTTTGTTGATGACCATACCCAATTCGTCATAAGGTCTAAATCTTTCCATTCTAGGAAGATATATGGCAAAACAGATTAAGAAGGCTGAAATTGACCAAAAAGGCAGTATTACATGCCAATCAGCGTCTCTATATTTTATTATCCACAAGATAAATCCAGCAAAAGAAAGTACGGGCAGTATATATAGCAATAGCGGAAGGGCCAGAAGATTGATGGCATAAAAAGTGGCTCCGATTATTAGAATGGTGGGAAGTCCGAAACTCAGTTTCCATAAGATCTTAAATATGCTCCCCGAAGGCTTGTACTCCAATAAAACAGGTGTGATCAGTAAGAACATGGCCGGATGACCTTGAATCATGTATGTAGGTATTTTGCCCTTGGCTATTGTGAAAATAACCAACATAACAACCAGCCAACATAGCGGGAATAACACCTTAGCAACTTGTTTTCTGTCCTTAACCCATTTGACTACCACATAGAAGAAGACTACAGAATAGGGTATAATACTCCATGAAATGACTTCTAGGTAAAAGAAGGGTTTTGGCCCATTTGTTTTTTTGCTCAGCGCCCTGCCAAAGGTCTCTCTGTAGTAAACCTCCCAAAAATCAGCACCATCCTTTAAGTACATGAATATTACCCAACTCAGGCCCACCAGTAATGTTATGGGGATACCAATATGAAGCCTAAGCAGCTTAATGTCTTCCCAAATCCTTTTCCATTTTAACGCTCCTCTTAAGAGTACGTAGAGTCCAATAATGCCACCAATCACAATGATATAAGGAAAGCCTTTTGTCAGAACAGTAAAGCCCAATGCTAAAAAAGCATAAACCATGTGCATAGGCTTTTGCGACTGAAAGCCTCTGATAAAACAATACATGGTCAGGGTAAAGAAGAAAGTGAGCGGAACTTCCGGTGAAGCATATTGCTTAACGGCCAAGAGTTGTACTGAAAAGGCCATCATGACCAGACTATATAAACCTCCTTTAGGTCCATAAAGCAATTTGCCTAGTAAATAGGTAAGCCAAATGCTACCAAGGCCTAGGAGTACTATGGGCAATCGAATAGCGAATTCGTTCAATCCAAAAACTGCCGAGGAACCAGCAATAAGCCAGTAGGTTAATGGAGGTTTATTGTAACGTGCTTCATAATTGTAGAAGAACTCTGTGAAATTACCCGACTCAAACATTTCTCTGACAGCTTCTGCATAGAAGCTTTCATTAGGTGTCCAAATGTCGTTTACATGGAAATTGAATAGATAAACTATGCTGATGATAGTCATCAAAAAATAAGCTTGCTGCTTATGCGGGGCCTTGAGTAGAAGAAAATCCGAAATAGTCCTCATTCGTCAATTTTTTTCCCCTTGTTTAAGTTTCTTAAATACGCATACTTCAAGAAAGTAGTGTGACTGCTTGTTCCGCAGATCACCAAGCCATAAAAGCCATCACGAAATCCGCCTCTTAGGATATAGTCTTGTAAAAACCTAAAGCCGGCACTTGAGATCATCTTGAAAATAGAGGATTTTTTGCCTTTCTTAAACAATGCTTTGGCGGCTATTTTGGCGTACTTGGCAGATCTAAGCACATGCTCCTCCATCGTGTAATATGAATAGTGAAGCAGGTCCCCCTTAAGTTTCTCTATATGGCTAGATGGTTCTAACTCGACTGAGTCATGAGGGTTGGTTCCTCCCCAAATACCTTTTGTTTTATCCCATAGCCTAATCTTGGTATCAGGATACCAGCCAGAATGCTTTATCCATTGCCCACAGTAGTTAGTAAACCTGTTAAACTGATAAGCATCAGCTTGCCAATTAGACTTGATGCTTAGTATTGAATTAGCAAGCTCAGCGGACACCTCTTCATCAGCGTCAAGAGATAATACGTGATCATACTGCGTTTGGCTTAAGGCGAAGTTCTTTTGCTCAATATGTCCACTGAAGGCATTCTCAATAAATTTGACACCATATTTTGAGCATATACTTTTGGTTTCATCCTGACTAAAGGAATCAACCACCACTATTTCATCACAAAGGTCTATTAATGACTTTATACACCTTTCAATGTTACGCTCTTCATTGAAGGTAATGATGACACCACTAAGCTTTTTTTCCTGATCCATTCAGATTGTCAAAAATAATCAAAAGGACTGTACACAGATTGATAAATGATGCATATGATGTTCGATACACTTTGGAAGACTGATTTTCATTACATTTGAACCAATAAATTCAACGGTCATGCTGAGTTATTTGAAAAGGAAAAGAGAACGAAAGGCCCTCAAACGGACATTCAAGGAATACGGTTATAAGATTAAGCAGTTTGAAATTCAGGGTTTGGGGAAGGTTGAATATGCACAATGGCTTCATCCTTTTGAAGGCCCAAAAGAGGTTAATTCGGAGCAGATCAATTTTTATAAAAAACTGGCCAAATCTGGCGAGGCTATAATAGACATTGGGGCGCATACAGGAGATACGACAGTGCCTATGGCTCTTGCCGTAGGAAAAGATGGCATTGTCCTGGGTTTAGAACCCAATCAATATGTTTACAAAATCCTCGAAAAGAATGCTGAACTTAACCCCGAGCTGACAAATATTGTCCCATTGCCCTTTGCTGCGACAAAAGAAGATGGTGAGTTCGTATTTAACTACTCAGACGCCTCATTTTGCAATGGGGGCTATCTATCCCAGATCAAAAATCAGAAGCACAGACACTTTTATGAGTTAAAAGTGCAAGGCAAAAATTTCAGTAAATACCTCAGGGAAAACTATGCTGAGTGGCTGCCAAAAACAAGCCTCTTGAAAGTGGATGCAGAAGGTTACGATAGTGAGATACTCGAAGATATGGCGGATATCATCTCTGAGTTTAGACCTAACATTATGGCTGAGTGTTATAAGAAGCTAACAATGGAGGAAAGACATAGGCTTTATGACTCAATAGCCAGTCATAACTATACAGTATACATGAATGACACCAATTATTTAGAGGATGGTTTTGTCGAAAGTGCCTCTCTAGTCAAACTTTCACGAGATAATATGAAGATTAAGAAACACTTCGAGATTTTAGCCACTCCAAATTAACTTGGTAGATGATTTTAGTAGACAACGCAGTTATCAGCGATGACATCAAAGAGCAATTTTTCGTCTGTGACCTTGATAAATGCAAAGGCGCCTGCTGTGTAGAAGGTGACTTAGGTGCTCCTCTCGAGGAGTCGGAATTAAAGGAGCTGGAAGAATGCTATGGTGTCGTAAAACCTTACTTGTCAAAAGAAGGCATTAAGGCCATTGAAAAGGAAGGACCCTATATCAAGGATTTTGAAGGTGATTATTCTACTACAACCATTGGTGGTAAAGAATGTGCCTTTGCCATTTACGATGAGCATAATGTATTAAAGTGTGGTATTGAGCAGGCCTACATAGATGGCAAAACTAAATTCAAGAAACCTATTTCATGTCATTTGTATCCCATTAGAATAACCAAGTATGACCATTATGAAGCTTTGAATTATGACAGATGGTCTATCTGTTCAGCAGCATGTGCCTTGGGGGAAAAATTGGGCGTTCCTATTTATAAGTTCTTAAAGGATGCACTCATTCGTAAGTATGGAGAGGCTTGGTATCAGGACCTCTGTGACGATATCGAGGGTAACTAGTGATCTAGAGAATAGCCTCTTTTATCTACTGTATGGTTTAGTACTTCTATTTCTTTTTATATCGTAGTACGATTTTCTTAAATCATGTTTTGTAAACTCAAAACAACAAAAACATGGTTAAGAATTATCTCAAAATGGCGTGGAGAAACTTGTTGAAGTACAAGGGGCACGCGGCCATTAATGTATTCGGTTTGGCAGTCGGAATGGCCTGCTTCCTTTTGATACTCTTTTATGTCAAAGATGAATCATCCTATGATAAGTTTCATGCAGATTATGAACGAATCTATAGAATAACAGAGGTCA
>Ga0207422_1001130_pt1 | contig 60698 bp, 50 predicted proteins | sample MarCyaLeptolynsp_FD_187757 | JGI IMG/M metagenome (GOLD analysis project Ga0207422, IMG submission 187757) | Marine cyanobacterial communities from Panama - species 1 Leptolyngbya sp. (SPAdes) | ecosystem: Environmental > Aquatic > Marine > Unclassified | place: Panama: Panama City | collected...
CCCCCAGCCGCTCGAGGACCATCTTCAGATCCTCCCACATCTTGCGGCGGGTGTCGGGGGTGTAGTTGCGCAGCAGGTACGCGGGGTGGTAGGTCGGAAGCACGTCAAAACTGGCACCCGAGGGCGTGGTCATGGGCCACCACTGGCCCCGCAGTTCACGCATCGAGAGCTGCTGGCCCGTGAGCAGCTTGGCGGAGGGCAGACCCAACGAGACGATCGCCTCGGGCTTGATCACCTCGATCTGCCGCATCAGGAATGGGGCGCTCGCCTCGGCCTCCTCGATCGTGGGCGTGGCGTTGTTGGGCGGGCGTATTTTCAGCACGTTGGCGATGTATACATGCTCGCGCCTCAGGCCCATCGCGGCGATCATCTGGTCGAGCTTCTGTCCCGCCCGGCCCACGAAGGGGCGGCCGAGCCGATCCTCGTCGGCTCCGGGAGCCTCGCCCACGAACATGATGCGGGCACACGGATCGCCCTCGCCAAAGACGATGGTGGTGTGCGGCGTTCCCGTCTTGGCTTGAGGGGCGGCGGCGGTGTAGTCCTCGAGGATCTCGGCGAGTAACTGCTCGGCAACCTCGTGGGTGCTACCGGTTGGGGCCTTGCGCGGCTTCTTCTCGACCTGGGCCTTGGGCATGGGCGCCTGCTCCTGTGGTTGGGGTGCGGGCCTCACGTGCGCCGGCGAGGGCGTCACCACTTCGACCGTGTTGGGAACGGGCACGCCTCGCAAACCCCAAGCCACGCCAAGCTGGCCCCACGCGCGGGCATCCTGGGCGACGATGCGCCGGATGGTTGCCGGATCGGTCACGCTAACGCCCCCGTCGGACTCGATTGGCCCACGCACCGTACTCGATCATCCCGCGGATCAGCTCGCCCCGCGGAGGCACGCCGCGGCCGAAGGCAGTCTGCCAGCGCCAGGCGTAGTACGGCCCGCGCAGGCTGAACCTTGCTACCACAGCCATGCGCGGCAACTCGTACAACGCCAGGGGCAAGTCTCTCAGCAGGCCCACGACGGACACCTACTGACCACCGCTCGACGCGCCGGCCTCGATCTGCGCTCGGTGCCAATGGACCGTCTCGGCAAGGCCTTCTCTCATGATCGTAAATGGCTCGTAGCCCAGGAGCCCCCGGGCCCGCTCGATGCTCGCGAGCGAGTGGCGGACCTCGCCCTGACGGGCGGGCTGGTAATGCGGCTTGATCGAACCCGCGTCTACTTCGCTCTGTTGGCCGACGATGTCGGCCATCTGCTCGGCCAAGCGGTTCAGGCTGGTAGCGTGGCCCAGCCCGATGTTGGCGATCGCGTTGTCGGGCAGCGTGCTCGTCGCGCCGGCCAGCAGGTTGGCCTGGACGACGTTCGCCACGAACGTGAAATCCCGGGTTTGCTGGCCGTCACCGAAGATGACCGGCGGCTTGCCCGCCAGCATCCGAGACGCGAAGGCCGGGATGACGGCCGCATACGCCGAATCGGCCCGCTGGCGGGGTCCGAACACGTTGAAGTACCGCAGGGCGATGCTCTCGAGCCCGTAGCATCGCGACCATGTGGCCAGCAGGTGCTCGCCCGCCAGCTTGCTCGCGGCGTAGGGCGAGAGCGGGTAGGGCGGCATGTCTTCCTGGCACGGCTCACCCGAGGAGGCCCCGCGATCGCCGTAGATCGAGCTCGAGCTGGATTGCACGACCCGACCGCCACCGGCCGCCCGCAGCGCCTCGAGCACTCGTAGCGTGCCGGTCGCGTTCACGTCCCAGGCGCGCCCGGGCTGCTCGATCGATAGCGGCACCGAGCCGACGGCCGCCAGATTGAACACGACCGGCCCACGGTCGGACTGGCTGCCCTTCTTGCCGCCGAGTTCCATCGAGAACGCATCGGCCATGGCACCCGGGTCGAGGATGGACCCATGCACGAACGCCACCCGATCGGGCTCGAGCTCGACCAGGTCGGCTACGTACGAGGCGCTCGAATTCGAGAGATCATCGATCACGCGGACGTGGGCGCCCAGCGACACCAGGGCGTCGACCAGGTGGCTGCCGATGAACCCGGCACCGCCGGTGACCACCACCCGCCGGCGCTCGTACGCGGGGCGGACGCTGGCGACAAGCTCTGAGGGGAACCGCAGCACGGCTGTATCCTACCGCCCGTTTGCCCGTGCGAAGCGGGTTTCTTTGGACCGGCACCACACGCTCACGATGGGGCCTCCAACCTTCCGATACGCTGTATCGTGCCCAGCGAGATCTCCACACACACAACCGTGAGCGCCAACGACCTCGAGGGCAAGGCGGTGGCCATGCTGGGCGTGGGCGGCAGCGGCATGAGCGCCCTGGCGAGGCTGCTGCACTCGATGGGCGCCACAGTCCGAGGCTACGACGCCGTCCAGACACCAGTCACCCAACGCCTGGTCGCCGGCGGCCTGAATGTGACCATCGGGGATGGGCACAACGCCGCAAAGGGCGCCCACCTGCTCGTCGCATCGGCGGCGGTCCCCAGCGACCATCCGGCCTTGCTCGAAGCGGCTCGGCTCGGGTTGCAAGCGCTGACGTATCCGCAAGCGCTCGGGCTTGTGATGCGCGACCGCACCGGGCTGGCCATCGCGGGCACGCACGGCAAGAGCACAACCGTGGCCATGCTCGGGGCGGCGATGGTCGACGCGGGCCTCGACCCAACGGTCATCGCCGGGGCGGCATCGCCGCAGCTCACAAACGGCGCGCTCGCCGAGCCGGGGCCGTGGGTGGGTTCGAGGCTCGGGGCGGCGGCAATCCCCAGCGGGCCGCGCTCTGGCAAGCCAGGCTTGCTCGTGGCCGAGGCGTGCGAGTTCAACCGCTCGTTCCACAACCTGCACCCGACCATCGCGGGCATCAACAACATCGAGGCGGACCATCTGGACATTTACGGCAGCCTCGACGCGGTCGTGGAGGCATTCGCGGTGTTCGCTCGATCGCTGCCGTCGGCCGATGATGGCGGTGTCCTGGTCATAGGCCACGACGGCGCGCACCGGCGTGAGGTCGCCTCGGGCCTGGGATGCCAAGTACAGACGATCGGCTTTAGCCCTGAGGCCGACTGGGCCATCAACTACGACCAGCGCACGCACGAGATGGCGGTGCGGCATCGCGACGGCACGCAACAGCGTTGGCGCCAGCGTTTGCCCGGCGCGCACAACGCCGCCAATGCCGGCATGGCCTTCGCGCTCGCCTGCGTGGCGGGCGGCGACCCCGCGATCGTCGCCCGATCGCTGGGCGCGTTCGGCGGCCTGGAACGCCGCTGCCAAGTGTTGGGCGATCGCGCCGTGGAGGGCGGCGCGGTTCGCGTGTACGACGACTATGGGCACCACCCCACCGAGATCGATGCGACGCTGCGCGCGATTCGTCAGGCTGAAAAACCCGAAGAGAACGGCGGACGCCTGATCGTCGTATTCCAGCCACACCAACACTCGCGCACACGGTTCCTGCTCGACGAGTTCGCCACCGCGTTTACGAGCGCCGACGTGGTGGTCGTGCCCGAGATCTACTTCGTGCGCGACAGCGAGGCCGAGAAGCAGCGCGTAAACGCGAATGACCTCGTTCAGCGCCTACGAGCGAAGGGCGTAGATGCCAGCCACAGGCATCCGTTTGCCAGCATTGTCGAGCAACTCGAACGAGAATGCGGTGCGGGCGACGTCGTGGTCGTGATGGGCGCGGGACCGGTGTGGCAGGTCGCCCGACAGTACATGGACGGCGCACGGGCGGTGGCCCATGCCTGACGTGCTCAAGCTCGACATCGAAGAAAACGCCGCCATCGACACATGGTTCGGCATCGGCGGTCAGGCCGACCGACTGGCGCGGCCCGTGAACATCGATGAATTGCGGCAATGCCTGCGGATCGATCCCAACCTGAAGATCATGGGCGACGGCGCGAATCTGCTCGTGGCCGACGGCGGCGTGCGTGAGCTGGTCGCCAGCCTGGAGCGTCTCAACGACGCAGAGATCGGCGGCGACGGCCTTGTGCGCGCGGAGGCTGGAGTAGACCTGCCACGGCTGGTGCTCGACACCGTGCGCGCCGGGCTCGAAGGGCTTCACACCCTGGCAGGAGTCCCCGCGACTATCGGCGGCGCCATCGCGATGAACGCCGGCGGGAAGTACGGCGAGGTGTTCGATCATCTCGTTGAAGTGACAACGCTCGACCGCAACGGCCAGCTCCGCACCGAGCCGGTGTCTGCGTTCGAGGCTGGCTATCGCGACGGTGGACTGAATGGTCGGATTGCGGTTGAAGCCGTGTTCCAACTAAACCCAGGCGATGCTTCGAACATCCGTGAACGCTTCAAGACCATCATGGCGGAGAAGAAGCACAGCCAGCCCATGGGCGAGCGGTGCGCGGGATGCGTGTTCAAGAACCCCGTCCTTTCGGAAGCCATCAATGGCATCGGCAGCGCGAACGAGCGCGTCGGCGCTGGGTTGCTGATCGATCGAGCGGGCTGCAAGGGCCTGACTGTCGGCGGCGCGAGCGTGAGCGAGCGGCACGCGAATTTCATGGTTGTCGACAAGGACCGCGCGACAGCGGCGGACGTCATCGAACTCATCGGCCGCGTGCAGGCGATCGTGCGTGAACGGTTTGGTGTCAAGCTCGCGACCGAGGTGATCATCTGGGGGCGGCCATGAGTCAGAAACGGGTGCTGGTGCTGGGCGGCGGACCCGACGCCGAGCACGAGGTCAGCTTGAACAGCAGCGCGGCGGTGCTTGCGGCACTCAATCAGAGCGGTCGGTACGCCGCACATCGCGAGGTCATCGGCGCGCTCACGCTTGACCAACTGCGCGCGCTGCCGGGTGACGTGGTCTTCCCCGTGCTGCACGGGCCTTGGGGAGAGGGCGGCCCGATGCAACGACTGCTTGAGGCCGACGGCCGAGCATTCGTTGGCTGCGGCTCGCGCGCGGCCCGCGCGGCGATCGACAAGCTGCTGACCAAGCAGGCGTGCCTGCAGCTCGGCATCGTCACCAGCCCATCGGCAGTCCTGCACCCGCTCGACGACATGCCCCCGATCGCGCTTCCGCTCGTGCTCAAGCCGGTACACGAGGGGTCGAGTGTTGGGCTGGCGATTTGCTCGACGATGGAACAGTGGTTTGCCGCGTTGCAAAGCGCGCGCGCGGCGCTGGCGAGCGGGCGGTCCGCCGCGTTCATGGTCGAGCCGCTGACCAAGGGCCGCGAGCTGACCGTCGGCATCGTCGCGGGCGAGGCCATGCCCATCGTCGAGATCACCCCCGCCGACGGCGTGTACGACTATGCCGCTAAGTACACGCGCGAGGACACACGATACACGGTCGACCCCCCGCTGCCCGAGGGCGTCGGCCACGCCATGCAGCGCGACGCGCTGCGATTGGCCGAGACCCTGGGCTGCCCCATGCTGGCACGGGTCGACTTCATGCTCGACGAGCACGGGCCGCAGTTGATCGAAGCCAACACCATACCGGGCTTCACCGGCCATTCGCTGTTGCCCATGGCAGCCGCCCGCGCGGGGCTGGCCATGCCCGCGCTTTGCGCCACACTCGTCGATGACGCGCTCGCCCGCCACCGTACGCACAAACCAGTTTCGGCCGTCGTACGCTCGTAGAGACCATGCCACGAAAAGCCACACCAAAGAAGACTACTAGGAAGGCCAATTCCAAGGCCCGATCCGAGCCGCGACTGCCCGAGGGCTCGACGCGCACGCTGGTGTTCGCGGGCATCGGACTGTTACTGGCAGCTGGCGTCGTCATCGGTGCGGGCGTGGGCATCCCCGCGCTTGGCCGCAACGCGGCGAGCCGCATCAGCAACGAGTCTCGCACCGTGCAAGTGTGGCTCACCCCGCCAGCCTGGCAGATGCCTCAGGACATTTTCAATGGCGTGATGGACCGGGCCGTAAACGCATACGCACAGACCAGCCGCGAGATGGGTGCGGGCGAAGCACTAAGCCCCGAGCCCTTGCAAGCCGTGCAACAAGCGATCCTGGCCTCCGGTTGGTCGGCCGACACGCCCCGCGTATCACGTCGCCGGCCCACGCGCATCGAGGGCGACGAGGTTGCGGCGAAGCGCAACGACGTGGTCATCGAGATGACCTGGCGTCGACCAGTCGCCGTCGTGCGTTCCAGCGCGTTCCAGGTCGGCGCTCGTCCGGGCCTGCGCGACACCGCCATCGACATCGACGCCAGCGTGCTGCCCATGAGCGGGCCGCCCGAGAGCTTCCCTGGGCTGAAGGTCATCCTGAACCCCTCGCGCCTGCCCAACCCCATCGACGGCACCGACACCAATCCCACCTGGCCGGGGCAGGGCGTCCGCGACGCGATCGCCCTCTTGCAATTGCTGGCGGGCGAGAAGTTCGCGCCGCAAGTCGTTGGTATTGACCTGGCCGAGCACGCCGACCAGCGGCGCCTGCTCATCGTGACCACCACCGGCGGACGCGTGGTGTGGGGCATGCCACCCGGCGGAGAAGGTGTGTACAGCGGTGAGGTGCCCGACGAGAGCAAGCTCGCAAACCTTCGCGAACTGGTCAACGCAACGGGACACCTCGACGGCGGGCAGCAGCGCGTTGAGATCCACTGGCCGGGCACGGTGCTCATCGACGACGACATGCGACGAGGAGGTCGCGGGGGTCAACAGTGAGCACCGAGGCCGCCGAAGCGTCAAAGCCGCGACCGCCCAAGCCCAAGAAGCAAGACCGCTGGGCCCACCGCCGCGCCGAGCCGCGCACGCTCGCGTTCCTGTGGGCCATGTACATCCTGACGGCGGGCCTGCTCACCATCGGCGTGCTGCTCTTCCGCGGCCCGTGGGCCCTGCTCGACAAGGACGTGTACCAGTACGCCGCGCGGATGATGCTGCTATGCGTAGCACTGGGGCTCTCGGTACTGTGGCCCATGGTGCGGCTCAGCCAGAGCGTGCCGCTGCGCGAGCGGGCGTCGGGGGCAGTGCTGAAAGACATGCTGGTGCTGCTGCCACCGGCACAAGCGGTGGTGTGGGCGCAGGCTGCGGCGCGAGCGGGCTGGGCGATCGACCTGATCGCGGCAATGTCGCTGAGCCTCGTGGTGTATCCGATGATCGTCGGCGCGGTGTTGGCTGTGGTGCTCCGGCTCGAAGCCAAGCCGGTCTCCGAAGACCTGTACGACACGGGCACTGCCTTCGCGGGCGCACGCGGCCCCAACGGGACGACGCGCACGCTGGTGATGATCGGCTTCGCCGCCGTCGCGCTGTTGCCGCTGCTCGCGCTGCGGGTCGGCCCGGATTGGGCGGGCGTGCTCGGCCCGGTCTCGGCCATCACCGACCTGTCTCAATCGCGCGAAGTCGGACCAGGCAGCCGCTCGGTGGACGACGCGCGATGGATCGTGCTGCTCGTCCAGTCGGGCGTGGCGGTGCTCGCGTGGTTGCTGCTCGCCGTGTTCGATCGACGGCCGAAGATCACCCAAACACCCGCCGAGACTGGAAGTGGCCCCACCGGGACCACGCCCATAGCATCGGCAAGCACCCCGCGAGGTCGAGGCCCCGTGCCCGACGCCCGCGGGGATCGTCTTTCGGGCACGACGTCCGTGCCCGGCGCGGGACAACCGCAGGCAGCGCGCACACAGGAAGGGCGCCCGATGGACTACATGACCGCCGAGGAGCAGACGAAGATCCAGGCCCGGCTGAACGAGCTGATCGCCAACCGGCCCAAGATCACCGAGCGCATCGCCGAAGCCCGCGCGCTAGGTGATCTCAAGGAAAACGCCGAGTACCACAGCGCTCGCGAGTTGCAGGGCATGGAAGAGGCCGAGATCCGTCGCCTCGAGGACCGTCTGGAGAACGCCAAGGTCGTTGACGATGGCTTGGCCAAGGACGCACAGGTCGCGTTCCTTGGTTCGATGGTCAAGATCCGTGAGGTCGGCGAGAGTGGCCCGGTCGGCAACCCCGAGATGGTCAAGCTCGTGGGTGAGTTCTCGGACGATCCGCCCGACGACTACGACGAGGTCACCGCCAACAGCCCGATGGGCAGCGCATTGATGAAAGCCCGAGTCGGCGAGGTCGTGCGCGTCGACGCACCCAGAGGCGTGAAGCGGTTCGAGATCGTTGAGATCAGCTAGCCAGCGCCGAGACTTCGCCCACGATCTCCACTGAAAGCCGCCGCCTCGGGTGCCCAATCAGGGGACATCCCCTCGTCTTTCGCAACCGCTTCGTGGAGGCAACCTGATGACGACCAAACGACGCTCCGCCGTCGCACTCCTCGCCGCCCTGGCCATCTCGGCGGCCTTCCTGCCTGGCTGCTCGTACAGCGCCACTGTGCCCTCCTCGATAACCACCGCGGTGCCAACGGCCACCACCGTTGGCATCGACGTGGAAACGCACAACGGCAAGGTCGTCATCACCCAGGACCCGGGCGCCCGCGGAGCGACGGTGTCGGCCGAAGCCAAACTCGTCAGCGAGGATCGGGCCCAGCGATTTACCATCGAGGCCACGCTGACCGACGACGGCGTGCTCGTGGTACGCCCGGTCTGGCCCGACGGCGAGCGACAGAACAATGAGAAGTGCAGCATCGAGATCATCGCACCCGGCCTTGGCGAGATCACCGCGAGGAGCAGCAACGGATCGGTGCGGCTGGTTGGCGGCGACGGCAAGGCCTACCTCCAGACCAGCAACGGATCGATCACCATCGCGGAGCGCGAGGGTGAGACTGTCGCGCGCACCAGCAACGGCCGCATCGAGATTGCCGACGGGGCAGGCGCGCTCGATCTCGTGTCGTCCAACGGTTCTATTACGATCCGGAACACCTCGCCCGGCCCCTCCGACGCGCCGTACCACTGGCGCGCCTCGACCAGCAATGGCAGCATCAAGCTCAACCTTGTTGAACCCGTCGCAGGCCGGATACGAGCTTCGACCTCCAACGGCAAGGCAACGATCTCCAGACTCGGCCCTTCGGGTGATCCCCTTCGGATCATCTCGGCGCGAAGCATCGACCACGACCTGGGTGGCGGCGCCGGCGAGATCGTGCTGACAACGAGCAATGGGGCGATCACGGTGTTCACGCCGTAATCACGTGGAAACAAATCGAACTCAAGAACGAGAACCCCTCTTGCGAGGGGTTCTCTTGGCTCACGTCGCGAGTTCTCGAATCACGGGTGTCAGTCGCAGCCCGCGCTGAACTCGTTTTGGAACTCGAGGAAATCGAAGATCGTTAGATCGCCGTCGCCGTCGAAGTCGGCTCGCAGATCGCCGGTGCTGAACAGGTTCTGGAATTCCAGGAAGTCGAAGATGCTGAGTTCCCCGTCCCCGTCCATATCGGCGCGGCAGGCGTCGCAGGTCATGCGCACGATCTCGAACGCGTCGATGGCCGCCTCAGTCACCGAGTTGTTGGGCTGATCAGCCGCTGTGAACCGCACGCGGAATTGGTCGGTCACGGCGACGAAGTCGGCCACGCGGAACGTCCGTAAGCCCCACGCCGGACCTTGGCCGGCGATGGTCTCAACAGGCATCCACGAGCCGCCGCCATTCGACGACATCTCGATCTCGAGGTTTTCGTCGCCATCGTCGTTGGTGTACCACACCGCGAAACGCACCCGCGCCTCGTCACCGATGGCAGTTAGATCGTAGATCGGGCTCGTGAGTACCGAGGGCCCGCCATCCAGATCCTCGTCCGTGCCCAGGCCAGTCGCGTACATGCTGTCGGTGCCGTCGAAATCGGCGCCGGGCTCTCCACGGCCGCCGCTCGTGAGCGGGGCCCCACGCTCCCACGCGCCTTCCTCAATCGAGAAGTTGTCGACCGTCCACCCGGTATCGCTCTGGAAGCTGTCGCTGACGATCTGCTCGATCTCGGTGACGACGAATGCCTCATAGTTGATGAACGGGGCCGACAGTGGCGTCCGGAAGAACTGCCCGTCGCTAGTCTGCGCCTCGAACCAATACTCCACGTTCTCGAAGCACGGCATGCTGGGCATGGTGCCCTCGTACACGCTCCCGCCGACGGAAGCAAGGGGGGCCGACAGCACGTCGCCGCTCTCGAGACGCACCTTTACATCGACGCTGTCAACCGTGCCCACGAGTGCGTTGACCTCCAGCTGGATGGTCTGCCCGTGGGGGGCCAACTCGGTTGGGGCGCCGCCGGGCACGGTCAACTCGAGCCGACCGGCACCATCGCCGGTGACATCGACGATGAACAAGCCGCGCTCGATATCACTGATGAGCACGATGCCGCTATCAAAGTAGGGGTAGGTGCTCCACGCTCCGTTGAACGAAGCGCGATCGCTGCCGGGGAACGTGTCGAACCACGCGACCTCGGTGGGGTTGAGCGGGTCGTCGGAGAGGTCCCACACGCGCAAGCCACTGCGGTAGTTGGCCTGGTAGAGCGTGTCGCCCTTTACATAGTTGTTGTGGTCGATGGCGGCCAGGCCGGTCGTGAAGGTCGACGCGAGCGTGGGATTGGTGATGTCAGAAACGTCGAACACGCGGGTGGTGGTCACCGAGACCGAATCCCCCTCGTCGAGTTCGTCGTTCAAGTACAGATACTGGCGATCCTCGCTCAGCCAAGCCTGGTGGGTGTATCGCAGCTGGGAGTAGTCCGTACGGCCGACCAGGAACATGTTGCCCTTGTCGGTCACGTCGATGATCTCGAGCCCGTCGGAGCCGTTCAGGCAGAACGCGATCTCACGCCCCGCATACGGGCCGTCGGTGTACGAGACCACCTGCGCGTCATGCACGTAGTGGGTGGTCCACTGGCCGACGATCGTCGGGTTGGTCGGATCGTCCAGGCTTACGGCGATCAGGCCGCCGTTGGCAATGTTGGCACCGCAGAGATAGATGTAGCCCGAGTCGGGGTTGGAGATGATGTTGTGCGTCGTCTCGTGGCCGAGTTGGGTCTTGTTCTGGATCAATGCCACGCGGCCAGCATCGATGTCACTCATGTCCATGACCTGGATGCCCCAGCCACCCTCGCTCACGCCATAGGCGTACTCGCCGATAACCTTGACATCGTGCCAACCGCTCGAGGGACCCTCGACCCAATCGATGATCACCGGGTTGGTGGGGTCGGTCACCTCGACGAAACCGAACCCGCGGCGCAGGCCCATGATGGCGTACTCACGGCCGCTTGGGCTGGTGTACCCCCAACAGTCGTTGCCCTCGCTGTGACCACCCGGGAACGCATTCAGGGGTATCCACGACAGCAGCGTCACGTTGTGGCTATCGAACATGTCCGTCGGCGGCGCGTCGCCGCCCGGTCCGCCGTCCTGCAACTCGGCTTGCCCCGCCAATGTCCACATGGGCGCGGTCACGCCCGGCAGGGCGTCGCGAACCTTCCGCCAGTTCTCGTGGGCACCGGCCGACAGAGCCAGCGCCAGGGCACCGGCACCCGCTAAGCCGAAAATGGTCAGGCGCAGATGCCGGGCAGAAGCCAAACGAGTTTGGCCATTCGTCTTGATATTGGTCATAACTTGATGCTCCTGGCAGAGCATACGTCAATCTGGACGCGCCCTGTTTCAGATTCGTGCGAATTCGTCGCCAGCAACCCAGCGCTTGTACCATAACCGGACCGACCGGGGCACACCGCGCCCGGCTATTGGAGAGAGCCCATGTCCTTGGTCCCATCACGCCTCTGGGGGTATCCGTTGGCCGGTGGGCCCGCGTGCGCGTTCGCGCTGGCGTGTGTCCTGCTTGCGTTGGGCGGCCCGTCTCAGGCACAGGATGGCACGCCAACCCAGGACACACCCGCCCGCGAAAACGCCGACCGTCGGACCGGCCCGCTGTTCATCGACGACCGCTACGAGCCCACGATTATGATCTCGTGGGTTCAGCGCGATGGCACTCGCGTCGAACTCACCCGCACCATGCCCTGGGGCACCAAGAACGACCGCGAGGATGTAGGCCTCAACGTGCTGGCGTTCGTCGCGGTCGGTGGCACGCGCATCGACCTGCAACGTGGGCACCCCATGGGTTCGGTCGTGCGTGTGGGCTTCTATAAGTCCGATCCGGACAAGCCTTTCTTCGCCGACATCAAGCCCGGCTCTTCGGTCGAGGTGCGCCTGGAAGGGGTGCGCTTCCTCGAGCCCGCCCGCCCGACACACGGCACCGCGCTCCAGCACTCGCAGTACATGCTCGATGACCTGCTCAATTGTGGGCTCGACGCCAGCGCTATCGATCAGTACAACACCGCCGGTGCCGACGACACCCTGGGCGGCCAGATCACCAGGCAGAACGGTCGCCCAGGCGTGCTCCGTGTCGTCGAGGGGGAGCTCCCCCCCGACGCGCCACGCTACTACCAACCTGGTGGCGACCCCGTGGGCGACGAGGACCCCCAGCCGGCCGAACGCTTCGGAACGATCCGCTTCAGCGCCGACGAGGGGAAGGGCACGGTGAGCGTTCGTGCGGAGCTGCCATACGAGCTGTTCCGCCATGTGCGCGACCCGTGGCTGCGCACCGAGCCTGAGACCTTCTTCGAGCCCACACACTTCCACGTCGAGTTCGAGAGTTTGCCGCTGCGAGCTTACCCCGAGCACATGCCCGACAGGGCACCACGCGGGGAACAAAACCAAGAAGAAGTTGTCGGTCGGTGACGCCCGCGCACAACACACCAATCTTCGACGGCCATCTGGATCTGGCGTACCTCGCCGAGATCGGTCGCGACATGCACGCCGGACTCGATGAATGTCGCGGTACGCTGCTGCCCGCGGCCGTCACGCTGCCATCACTGCGAGCCGGCAACGTGCGAGGCTGCCTGGGCACGATCTTCACCGAGATGAGCGAAGAAGATTCACCAAGCGGCCTGCAACTCGGCGGCTTCGGGCACACGTATCCGCCAGGCGACGCCGACGCGGCGCACCGTGCGGGTCTTCGGCAACTCAAGCTCTACCACGCGTGGCGCGACGCGGGTGTGATTGATCTCTTGCCCGATGCTGGCAACTCGCCGCTCGTGGTAGGCATCCTGATGGAGGGTGCCGATCCGATCGAGAACGCCAGCCAGGTCGCATGGTGGGCGCAGCAGGGCGTGATCGCCATCGGGCTCGCATGGGCGCTGGGCTCGCGATATGCGGGTGGTAACTCACAGAAAACAGGCCTGACCGCCGAGGGTAAGGACGTGGTGCACGCCATCGATGACGCGGGACTCATCCACGACCTCTCGCACCTGAGCGACGCGGCAATGGATGAGCTGCTTTCGATGTCGGGCGGCCGAGTCATCGCAAGCCACAGCAACGCCCGCACCCTGCTCGGCAACACCAACCAGCGACACCTGCGTGACGAGACCATCGCCGAGATCGCACGCCGCGAAGGCGTCATCGGCATCAACCTCTACGCGCCATTTCTCGACCCCGGCTTCGGTACATCAAAGAAGCGTCCGCCTCTGCGAGTCGTACTCGAGCACGTGCAGCACGTCGCGGCCATCGCCGGCAGGGACAAGGTGTGTCTCGGCACCGACATGGACGGCGGTTTTGCCGCGACAGATCTACCAGAGGGCGTCAACGAGCCAAACGACCTACACAAGCTGCTCGACATGCTGCGCAGCGAAGGCTGGAGCGGTGCGGAGATCGCAGGCTTCGCAGGCGGGAACTGGGCCCGCACGCTTGGGATCAAATGGAAAGCCGCGACGACCTGAGCAGCTATCCCCTCCCCGCTGGAGCCGGGGAATGAGCGTATCGACACTACTCGTGTGAACCAACCCGCCGGGACCACCGCGCCGCGAGCGTCATGTCGTTCGCATCATCATCACAGAGCGCACACCAGATGGCCGCGGCGGGCAACATTGCCGTGCCATCGGCCGTGGGCGGTAGCGGCGCGGCGGGCATGCGGGCCAAAGGCTGGAGCATGCGCTGGCGATAGCGATCGGGGAACTTCTCGTTCGCACCGCTGGCCTCGGCTTGGGCATAGGTCGTACGCAAGAGTTGATCGATGCGCTCGATGCGCGCCTCTGGATAGGGGTGCGTCGCAAGCCACGCCGGCGGACGCTGGCCGCCCGCGCTCAGCTCAGCGAGCTTCTGCATCACGCCGCGCTGGCCGCTGGGCTTGTAGCCGGCCAGCGACATGTACTTCATGCCCGCCTCGTCCGAGTCGTACTCGGCGCCGCGGCCATAACTGAGCAGCACGAGCTGACTGCCGACCTGCGCCACGGGCAACCCGTACGTGCCGTACTCACGCAGCACACTGCCCTCGTCGGCAGCACCAACGATGAGCGCGCCGACCGTCAGGCCACCCTGGGCCAGCACCGACTTGGTCATCTGCCGGTTGCCATGCCGCTTGGTCACATGGCCGATCTCGTGCCCGAGCACGCCCGCCAGCTGCGCTTCGTTGTCGAGCTGCGACGCGAGCCCGCGGGTGATGAACACCTGCCCACCCGGCAGCGCAAACGCGTTGACCACGTCGGAATTCAGGATCGTGAACTCCCACGGCAGATCATCGGGCACGCCCTCCTCGACGTGGGCGACCATGGACATGCCAACCTCAGTCACGTACGCCCGCACGCTCTCGTTGGGCAGCTCGCCGCCGAACTCTTGTGTAAAGCCCGGCGCAGCTTCAAGACCCAGAGCAGTTTCCTGGTCCCAAGAGAAGACGCTCAGGAATCTGTCCCCTGTCGTGGGGTCGGTCGCACAGCCTGTCAGCATGGCCGTCGCCGCCAGCGCCATGGTTGCCACTACCTTCTTGATACAGGGCATTCCTGAACCCTCCCTCTTCGTTGCGGGACCAAGCCATGGGCGTTCTATCCTTGAACCAGACAGCGTATGTGCCCGAGTTCTCCCCAAGAGCCACCCACAAAGGATGTTTCACCGCCCGCCTGGGACGGCCGAACGCTGGTGGACCCGCACGAAAGGTCCGATAAAGCCGATCGCGTCCGCCGGATGTTCACCTCCATTGCTGGCTCGTACGACTTGAACAACCGCGTCCACTCGTTCATGCTCGACCAGCGCTGGCGCAAGGCCGCCGTCAGGAAGGCTGCGGTGCAAGCCGGTGATGTTGTAGTTGACGTGGCCTGCGGCACGGGCGACTTAGCCGAGGCATTCGCCGCGACGGAGGCGGCCACCGTCATTGGCGTCGACTTCACGCATGCCATGCTCGAACGAGCTTGTCATAGACAAATTCAATTAAATAGCCATCAATCCAGCAAACTTGTCTATATTGAAGGCGATGCGATGGCTCTGCCCCTTGCCGACGAGTGCTGCGACGTGGTCTCCATCGCCTTCGGGCTGCGCAACGTCCAGCGGCCCGAGGCTGCCATCGGCGAGTTCGCCCGCGTGCTCCGGCCGGGCGGACGGCTGGTGATCCTGGAATTCGACCGTCCCCGCCTGGCACCGGTCCGCTGGGGTCACGACCTCTATACAAGGGTCATCATGCCCCGTACCGCTACTTGGATCAGCGGCGATCGCTCCGGGGCGTACCGCTATCTGCCTCGATCGGTCGAGACCTTCCTGACGCGGGACCGCGTGGTTGGCGTCATGGGCGGTGCCGGGCTTGAAGAAGTTGGGGTGAAGTCGCTGACTGGCGGTATCTGCGCGTGTTATTTCGGACGTAAGCGGTAATCGGGCGTCCCGCCGCGCAGACATTGCCGCGCACGATCTGCGAGATCAAAGAAATTTCATTACCGTGGTTTCGCGTCCTGGCATCGGGCGATGTATCCCCGCCCACGGGCGGCGACGGTCGCCGTCTCGGGGTAGAGGCAATAGCGCCCCCGCACAGGTGGTGGGCTGGGAATCAGGGGAAGCACGATGTGCACGGACGCCCTCCGGGAACGGTTCTTCGACGTCTTGGTAACTGGTGATCGGGTCGAGGCCCGGCAAGTAGTGCTGCGGGCCCTGGAGGCTGGCGACACGGCGGTCGATCTCATCACCGAGATGTATTGGCCTACATATGAGAAGATCGAGAAGCTGTTTCGCAACGACCAACTCAGCAAGCTGAGTCACCACTACGCCACGCGCCTGCTCCGTGTGCTGGCCGACCAGACTGCTGGGCTCATCGTGCCAGCAGCCAACAACGGGCGCTCCGTCCTTGTGATGTGCGGGCCAAGGGACTCGGACGATCTCGCCGGCCAGCTTGCCGTCGACATGCTCACCAGCCAGGGTTTCACGGTCCACTACGGCGGCGGTGGCATCCCCAACGACGAACTGCTCGCCGAGATCAAGACCCGCAAGCCCACCGCCTTGCTGATGTTCGCGTCGGGCGCCAACGACCTGCCGCACATCCGCGATCTGATCGACACCATCCACGAGGATTACCCCGATCGAGACATGCAGGTAGCCGTCGGCGGCGGCGTGTTCAACCGTGCCGATGGGCTGGCCGAGGAGATCGGCGCCGACTTATGGGGCGAAGACCCGCTGGACGTGGTCCAGTCGCTGGTCGAAGACGCCCACGTGCGGACCGAGTCACGCCCGCGCCGCCGGCGTCGCAAGGCCGCCGCCTGAGCCCCGACGGCTAGCTCGGGCTTTTCGGACCTTCTCGCCGGGGCTAGCCGATACCAGAACCGTGACCAACCGACGTGAGCCCGCCCCGGGTGCAACCCGGGGTCGGGCTTGTGGTATAGTGAGATGCAGCTATGGACCGCTTGAGCGAACAAGACCTGATCCACGCCGCCCTCGCCGGCGACCGCAACGCTGCGGCGGGACTGGTACAGGCGCACCAGGCGTCGCTGTACGCCTTCATGCTGCGCCGCTGCCGCCGGCCCGATTTGGCCGAGGACATGGTGCAGGAGGCATTTGTAAGAGCGTTGACCAACCTGCACCGGTTCGACACTCGCTTCCGCTTCTCAACGTGGCTGTTCACGATCGCCAAGCGCCTGCACTGCAACGCGGTACAGAAGCACTCGCCAACGTACGACAGCGACCTCGTCGCGTTTTCCGCGGGCGACATGAGCGCCCAGCAGGAAGATGTGGATGTCCACGAGGAGCGCTCGCAAACGCGCTGCGACCTTGACGAGGCGCTCGACCGCCTACCGGAGGTACAGCGTGATGTCGTTGTGCTGTTCCACCAGTGCGACTGGCCAATCGCCCGCATCGCCGAGCACTATTTGATGCCCGCGGGCACTGTCAAGAGCCACCTGCATCGTGGCCGTCGGAAACTTCGCGTCGCGCTCGAGGCCGTTCGTGCCGATCGTGCGGCGTTGCGTTCTGCCCATTCTCATTCTCATTCAGAGCAACGGGTCGATCGTGGGGTTAGCCGATGAATCGTGAGACGACACAAAACGGCGAGCCTGCCCCCAGTACGCGCGATCTACTCGACGCGTACTTCGATGGCGATCTCGATCGTGCTGGCAAGGGGCAACTGCACGAGGCGCTGCGCCACGATCCATTGCTCGCCGAGGAATTCAGCCGGACCAGCGAGGCCGTATCGCTGCTGCGCCAGAGCGCTTCGAATACTGGCCTTGAGATTAACCTGGCCGATCGTGTGCTGACGCGGTGCGACAGCACGCGTGGCTACCTGAACAAGCGTAGTCGACGGTTTGTGCTGGCTGGGCGCACAGCCGTGGCACTCGCGGCACTCGCGCTCACCGCGGGCGTGGTGCTGTTCGTCCGGCTAACGCCGCCCGAGCTGCGCCTGCCCGAGAACCAACGGCCGCTGAGCGCCTTGATCGAGGGCGGGAGCACCGACGCTGCCTCGCTGCGCCTGGTGCCCCCCAACGTCCATCAAGAACTATCCGACTCGGTCGACCAGAGCAAGGCCGAGCGCACCATCGTGTTCAACCTCGAGGCCGATTCGGCGGATAGCTTCGCGCCATTTCGTTCGAGTGACTCTGCCAACGAACTGCGTCGAGAGATGGCTCGGCTGCCGATGTTCGCGCGCCAGCCCGAGAGCGACGCACGTCGTGCCGTGGCGATGGGCCCGCTGCTGATGGACGGCCGCCAGGCCTCCAGCGTCGTGCGATCACCCGAGGCGCACGGCTGGTGGAGCCGGGACGGCATCGGCGCCGGGGTGATGATGCAATCGGATCGCGAGCGAGCGCTGTGGCTCATCTTCCGCCTCGACGAGCCGTGGAAGCCTGACGCCGACAGCGACCAGGAGTAGGTGCCATGGGCCGCGCTGTGCTGGCCTTTGTTGTGCTGGCATGGGCGCTGTGCCCCGCCGCGTTCACGCACCCAAGCGATGCGTTCGGCACCGAACTGCTCGAGCGACTGCCCAAAGGCGTCGCGGGCGCGTTGTCGATTGAGAACGCAACGAAGCTGCGCGAGAGCAAGCTCGGCGACGCCGTAACCCACTGGATGGAAGAACGGGACGCGTTCGCAGCGTCGCGTCGCGCGTGGGGCCTGTTCGCCCGACGTCTGGGCATGGGCGAGGCCGAGGCGTTCGACCAATTCCTCGGCGGGCAAGCGGTGCTCGCGTTCGGCCAGCAGCACGCCCGGGCACCCACGGGCTGGATCGTGCTGGCCGCCGTCGACCCCGAAGTGGACGTGCGCTTGCGCCGCCGCACCAGAGCGGTGCCCAAGAACATCGTGCATGGCCGGGCGGTGTTCCGGCTCGAAGAGGAGTCTTTCCTGCTCGCCTCACTGCCGTCGCTCGTCGACGGACGCAGCGTGCTCGCGCTGGCGCCAGCCGAGGCCGAATGGCTGCTCGACCAGACGCTGGCCGTATCGGCGGGCAAGGGTGAGGCGCTCGCCAGCGACGTGCTCAAGCTGGCACCGACCGACGCGGTCGTGCGCGGCTTCTGGAAGCCGCAGGGCACAAACGGATTCTTCGGAGATGTCGAGCGTTGGCTCTGGGGTCAGCACGAACCCATGCACACCTTGGCGATCTGGGCTACCGCCCACGGGACCACGTTCGAGATCGGCCTGAGCCCCACCACTGGTGACGCCAAGCCGCTGCCCAAACCCGCCGAAGCGTCCGATGGTGTTCTGCTCGACGTAACCGGGCCGGGTGAGGCCATCGTGGCGGGCGTGCTGGATCGTGCCGGGCTGACGGGGCTGATCCCGGAGGGCCTGACCGCATCTCGCGACACGGGCGAGTTGGTCGTGCGGCGCGGACCCGAGGGTGTCGATCTGGGTGCGAGGCTGCCCGTCACCACGGCCGCGTCGATGTCGGCCGTCCCCACGGGCCACCCGTCGGCCGACTTGGGCCAGGTGCGTGTTCGCGAATTGTCCGAGACCGCCGCGTCACGCGCCATCTTCGGGGCCAAGGCCGAGATGGCCTGGACCGTGCTGCGGCATGAGGGAACGGCAGACGAGACGGTCGTGGCCGTGACCGCAGGCCGCGACGCCGCGCCTCCGCCTGGCGGTGGAGAGCGCCGCCGCGCCAACGCCGCTGCCATCGTGATCGAGGCGGTCCGGCGTCCGAGCCCCAGGACCATCGGCCTGCACGGGTCGGCCTATCCGTACGAGCTGTGGTTGCTGCTGCGATCAACGATCGAACTGCCCAATCCGAAGGAGGCGGGGAGCGAGGTCGGAGGGTTCGCGTCGATCTCAGCGCTCATCGAACGAGCCCAGTGGGCCGTTGAGAAGGCCTCGGGCCGCGTACGGGGACGGATCGCTCTCTCCCTGCGCGAAGCCCCACGCCGCTGAGGAGAGACTCGCGGAGCGGGCGACTACGCTTGGCATCGCACTTGAGGGAACGGCACCGGCGTCGCGCCGGCGATGCGGGATCCCGCCGGGACTGCACATCATTATGGCCGACGCAGGCATTCGGAACGTGGCGATCATCGCCCACGTCGATCATGGCAAGACATCGCTCGTGGACGGGCTCCTCCGCCAGTCGGGCAACTTCCGCGCCGGTGAGCTCGAGAAGCTCGCCGGCGGGCAGGGCGAGCTCATCATGGACAGCAACCCCCTTGAACGCGAGCGGGGCATCACCATCCTGTCGAAGAACTGTGGCGTGCGATACGCGCGGCCCGATGGGCAGAGCTTTGCCATCAATATCATCGACACGCCGGGCCACGCCGACTTCGGCGGCGAGGTCGAGCGCGTGCTGCGCATGGCCGACGGCGCGCTGCTGCTGGTAGACGCCTTCGAGGGACCGATGCCACAGACGCGCTTCGTGCTGGGCAAGGCGCTCGAGGCCGGGCTCAAGCCGCTGGTAGTGATCAACAAGTGCGACCGGCCCGACGCGCGGCCTCAGGGTGTCATCAACGAGGTCTTCGACCTGCTCGTGGAGTTGGGCGCCGAGGACCACGCGATGGACTTCCCGGTCGTCTACGCGTCGGCTCGCAACGGCTGGGCATCGCTCGAACAGGGTGAGGTGGGGACGGACCTGCAACCGCTATTCGAGGCCATCCTGCAGCACGTACCCGTGCCCAACGACGACCCGACCAAGCCGCTGCAGGCGCTCATCACCACCCTGGCGTACAGCGAGTACGTCGGGCGCATCGGCATCGGCCGTGTGTTTGCCGGTGAGTTGAAGGCCGGCCAGCAGGTGGCACTCATGAAGCGCGACGGCTCGGAGACCACCGTGCGCGTCAGCGGGCTTCAGCGCTTTGAGGGGTTGGGACGCGTCGACACCAAGAGCGTGCTGGCGGGCGATCTGTTCGCGGCCGTGGGCATCGAGGGTGTGGACATCGGCGACACGCTGGCCGACTTGGAGAACCCGGTCGCGCTGCCGCCGGTGACCATCGACGAGCCGACGGTTTCGATCCAGATGCGCATCAACGACTCGCCCTTTGGTGGTCAGGACGGCAAGTTCGTCACCAGCCGCCAGATCCGCGACCGCCTGGACAAGGAGCTGCAGAGCAACGTGGCGCTGCGCGTCGAGGCCGGTGCCACCAGCGATGAGTTCATCGTGGCGGGTCGCGGCTTGTTGCACCTGGGCATCCTGTTCGAGACGATGCGTCGCGAGAGCTACGAGATGAGCATCGGCCGGCCGCGCGTGATCATCAAGGAGATCGATGGCGAGAAGCACGAGCCCCTCGAAGTGCTCGTGGTCGACGCGCCCGTGGCCAACATGGGCAAGGTGATGGAGCTCGTCGGCGCGCGCAAGGGCGAACTCAAGAAGATGGAAGACCGCGGCGGCCACACCAGCCACATGGTCTTCGAGATCACCAGCCGCGCGCTCATCGGCTTACGCGGCCGGTTGCTGACGGCGACCCAGGGCGAAGCCATCATGAGCCACCGCTTCGAGCGGTACGTGCCCATGAGCGGCGATGGCTCGGGCCGCCCGCAGGGCGTGCTCATAGCCACCGAGGCCGGCCAGGTCACCGCGCACGCCGTCGAGCAATTGCACGATCGCGGCGTGCTGTTCGTCAAGCCGGGCGACAAGGTCTACGCCGGCCAGGTCGTGGGCGAGCACAACCGCGACAACGACATCCCGGTGAACATCATCCGCCTCAAGGCCCTGACCAACATCCGCAGCGCCAACAAAGAAGCGACCGTAACCCTCAAGGCCCCGCGAAACCTCAGCCTCGAGGACGCGCTGGAGTACATCGAGGACGACGAACTGGTCGAGCTGACCCCCACGAGCGTGCGCCTGCGCAAACGCATCCTCGACGAGGGGATGCGCAAGCGGGCGGAGCGGCAGAAGAAGGATCGGGAGAAGGTGGGGGTTTAGATGCCTGCGCCGATGAGTAACGACGAGTTTGCTTCATATTGGGGCACATCCACGTCGCTGATGTGCCCAGATACCAAATTGGACGACCGATGGGACGGTAGTTGGTTTGGCAGGGTCACGCTTGCGGAACGCAACGAATCTTGGCCAATGTGGAATGGCCGACCAATGGGTCCGGTATGCCAGTTACGACTTGATGAAGCACCGTTTGTACCACCCCATCTCCAAGACTTAGCCGTGCTAACTGTCTTTGTCGCATGCGATGAGTACGGGCCAGAACGCCCGCTCCGTCATGCCCGCTCACACCCAGATTACAGCGACCTTGAGAATGGAGACCACTGGGTTCTTCGCGCATATAGATCTCAAGACTCACTGGTTGAACTGCCGCAACCCACGGGAGATTGGGGGTATGACAGATGCGCGATTTCCTGGAAGCACTCGCCAACCGATACGCCGGGCACCAGCTACTTCCTGGAGCGTCAAGATGTATTGGAGCGGCTCCCCGAAGAAGTTGATTCTTTTGAGAACATGATCGACCACGGAAAGCTCGGCGGATGGCCGACCTGGCTCGGCGTTACACGTTATGAGAACTTCATGGACTGGGAGCCAATCAGAAGCACATGGAGCAAGAGCAGCCCCCAGCCGAACCTTCCGCTGTTCGCCTTTGAGATTCACTCTCTCGACACTGGATTTCTGGGCACAGGGTTGATCGACTTCCTCTCATTCGCCAGAGATGCCCAGAAGCGCGATCGTTGGGTCATGAATTGGGGCAAAGCCTGACCCTTTCCCCAGCCCCAAACCCCTCCTAAACTCTCGACCCGCCACGGCACGGGCCCCAAGCCGGGAGGCTGCCTCCCGCCCCATCTGTTGTGCGGAACTTGATAGGTATTTGCCATGTACGCAATCATCGAAGAGTCGGGCGGCCAGCGCAAGGTCAGCCAGGACGAGGAGATCCTCATCGACCTCTACAAGGGCGGTGAGGCCAGCAAGGGCGACTCGATCACGTTCGACCGTGTCTTGGTCATCGGCGACGCGGGCGGCTCGGCCAAGGTCGGCACGCCCCTGGTCGGCGGCGCGACCGTGACGGCCGAGATCGTCGAGCCGGTGGTCAAGGGCGAGAAGCTGGACATTCACAAGATCCGCCCCAAGAAGGGCTACCGCCGCAAGACCGGCCACCGCCAGCGCTACACGCTGGTGAAGGTGACCGGCCTCAAGGGCTGATCCCGACCCAAAAACTCTGAATCAAAAGAAGGCACCCGCCCCCACGAGTGGAAGGCGGGTGTCGTTGCTTCCCTGGGTTGGGAAGGAGAACGGGCTTGCTTACAGGCTCACGGGCAGCCGGCCTCGATCACGGCGATGGCCTGGAGCACGTCGAAGAAGTCGAGCGAGCCGTACGGGGCCGCAAGGTCGCACACCAGGTCGCCATCGTCGAAGCGGTTGAGGTACGCCAGCAAATCGAACAAGTCGAGGCCCGGGGTACCATCGAGATCAACCACCGAGCAGGGGCCAACGTGGAGCACCTGGTTGCCCAATTCGGCCACGGTGCCCTCGATGACCGTGGGAGCCGCACCGCCGGGCCACTGGACGGTCACGGTGAGCTGGTCGGTGGGCAGCGCGTTGGAGCTGAGGCCGAAGTGGGCCTCGGCCGGCTCTTGGCCGCCCATGCTGATGCCGGCGGTCAGCAGCCGGACCATGTCCAGGTCCTCGGTCGCGTTATCGAGCTCGACGCGAACAACCGTGCCGATGGCGTGGTAGTTTGACCCGTTCATGCGCGGGCGGACGGTGATCCACGAGGCCTGCGGCTCACCAGCGGAAGGGACGTTCTCGAGCACCTTGATGGCCGACTCGCGGCAGCCGGGTGAGCCGGCCCAGAGCATGACGGTGTGGAGCAGGTCGACGCTGCCATCGCGGTCGAGGTCGGCACCCACGATGGTCGAACCCCGCTCGACGATGGTGAGCACGGGGGTCACCTGCTCGGTGAAGGACACATCTGTGGGATCGCCGTCGTGGAGCATCATGCGCGGACGGTCGTTGCAGGCATTGAAGCCGTTGGTGATGATCAGATCGGGCCAACCGTCTCGGTTCATGTCCTGGAAGGTCGTGCCCCAGCCCCAGCCGAACTTGCCGCCGGCCTCTGCAACGCCGGCCTCGGTGCCTTGATTCACGAAGGTGGGGTCATCGGTCTGCGACACGAAGAGGTTGTTGTGGATCGTCGAGCCGGGGGTATCGGTAACGGTAATGAAGATGTCGAACAGGCCGTCCGCGTTGACGTCGGCCAGCGACACACCCATGTCGGTCTCAGGATATGACTCGGTGGTGCTCGAGCTGTCGGTCACGTCGAGCATCGGGTTCAGCAGGAACACACCAGGGCGGGTGGGATCCTCGAACGTGCCCTGATTGAGCCACATGTGGTTCTTGTCCAGATCGCACACGCCGTAGATATCCAGCAGGCCGTCGCCGTTGAAATCGTTCATGACGATCTGCCAGTAGCTGCCGAAGTTGTCGGTGCCCGGCTCGGCAACGCCCGGGGCGAACACGTCGATGGAGTATTCCTCGAACTGGCGTCCGCCATCGGGGTTTGGCATATTGAGCAACAGGCGCCCGCCGATTTCTTGTGGGTCGTTCTCGCCCGCAGCGGACCAGAGGCCGATCATGAGGTCGATGTAACCGTCGTTGTTGAGGTCACCCGCAGCCACGCCGCCCTGGTGGCGCAGCAGGAACAGGGCCGGCGAGCCCGGCTGCATTCCGCGGTGATCGCTGACCAGATCGAGGTCGCCCAGGCCGGTAGCGCTGCTGACATCTTCGAAGGTGCCGTCGGGCAACTGGCGGAACATGCGCGGCTTGGCCCAGTCGTACTCGACCTCGTCGACCTCGGTGCTGAACGAGTCGCCAAGCACGAGCAGATCGAGGCGGCGGTCGCCGTCGTAATCGAGCCACAACGCGAGGCGCGAGCGCATCTTGTCGACACCCATGCCACCCGAAATGCCCAGATCGTCGGCCATCTCCGTGAACGTGCCGTCGCCGTTGTTCACGTACATGAGGTCGGGCAGGCCCTCGGCGTTGGGCACGAAGAAATCAACGTGCCCGTCGTTGTCATAGTCGACAGCCGACACGCCGGCGATCATGCCGGGGGCCGAGGTGTAGAACGACTGATCGATACCAACGGCCTCGCTCACGTCTTCGAGCGTGAACGACTGTGCATTGGCCACGCCGCACGCCAGCCCAACGGCCGACGCCACCGCGACGGCACGGGAAACAGTGAAACCACGACAACGCCCGAGCCCATGGCCCAGGCGGCTCTTCACGGCACCGGTCATTTCGACCCCCGTCTCTCTTTCGGGCGCGTACCGATCGTGTACGCCCCGTAGTCCCCAGTTCTCCTCGGGCCACAGCGGGCCCACACACTCAGGTGCGGCACCAGCCCAAAACCAGCCGCGAGAGGCGAGGTCAAGGGAAGCACCGACCCGTACATGCATCAATATCCCCGAAGGAGAGGGGATTGTCAAGCGCTTTCTGACAACCGCTCGAACGAAACACCAACTACAACCGAGACTTCCGGAGGGAAACCCGTGCAGACGCCACAAGCCGCCGATCTCGATCAGCCCTCGCCTCAGAGCAATCGACGGTTCTCGGACCATACGTTGGGCGAAGTGATCGCGGCGGTCAGCGACGGGTGGACCTGCCCCCAGTGCCGGTACAACCTCGAAGGCCAGGCCATCCACCTGGAGCCGACGTACAAGTTCCTGGTCTGCCGGTGCCCCGAGTGTGGGCGGGTCTGGCCAGCACAAGTGCAAGAACTCAAGCCAAGCGTTCGCCGACGCGTGGTCTACGCCTCGGCGTTCGTGTGGTGGGGCTTCGTCTTCGGCGGACTCGTCGGCGCGGGCATGTTCATGTTTGCCATGTCGGCCTCGGCGGCGTCATGGGCGCGCTGGCACGGCGACTTCCTCGACTGGGCCTCGCTCAGCAACCTTCTGTGGTTCCCGCCGGTGATGTTCGTCTTCGCGCTGACGGCGGCCATCGGCATGCCCCACCTTACCACCCGTCGGCTCATCCTGCTCTCGTTCATTTCGGTCGTGATCGGTGTGCTCAGCACCGTCGCGCTCCATGCGAGCAACATTGGCTCCGGACCGTCGAAAGGAGAAGTGCTCGCATCGAGCCTCCACTTCATTGTGGGATGGCTCACGCTGACGCTCGCCACCATCATCGCCCGCCCCACCGCCCGAGGGATCGCCATGCTCTTCATGAATCAGAAGCTCCGCATCGCCGTATCGGGTCTGTGGACGGCGGACGGACGGACACCGCCGTGGACGAAGGCGCCGCGAAAAAGATAGGGCCAGATGCCGACACGCCGGGCAGCCATTCCGATCTCGGTAGGCCTCACGCTCGCGGTGGCAACCCCGGCCTTGGGCAACACGGCATCGGCGGCCATGCTGGCTGGCGCGGCCCACATGGTGGCCGGCAACGCCGTGTTCGGCATCATCGAAGGGGCCGTGCTCATCGGCTTCGGGGCGCGAACACGGGCTCTGTGGATGGCGCTGCTAGCAAACTACGTGTCGGCGACAGTTGGCGCCCTGCTCGCACTCCCGGCCTTCGAACTCTTCCTCGGCTTGTTGGGCGACGACTATCTCGCCAAAGTGATGCCAGCCACATATCTGGTGTTCGTCACGTTCACGCTGCTGGGCCTTGCGATCGAGCTGCCGTTCTTCTGGTTTGCGTTCGCCAAGCCGCGTCGAGCCGGGCGTGTCGTTCTGGCGGCAGCCCTGGGCAATGTTGCCACGGCGTTACTACTTGCCGGCTGGTATGAGGTAACTACGAATATGGCGATGGCCCGGGCGTTCGAGCCCGCGCCTGTGGCCGCCATCGTCGACCAACTCGAGGGCGCGACGCCGTGGGTGTACTACATCGCGCCCGACGAAGTAACAGTGCGCCGCGCGCGCCTCGACGGTACGGGAGACGAGCGTGTGCTCGAAGCGCCCGCTTCGCTCGAAGGCTTGAGCCTCCAAACCGCCATCCGGACTGATGGGAAGGTTGATCTGACCGTGACCGGCAACAGCATGGTGATACGTGATGCGCCATTTTGGACGCAGAAATATGAGGCTGAAAACTGGCACGAGACGTGGCGGGTTGCTTCGCTGGGGCTTGTGTGCCTCTTGGCATCAGAAGTGGGTGCAGCCGGAACTCAGCACCTGGGTTTTGTATATGCTGGCTACCCTGCGGTGTTCGACCACGTCTCATTGGCCAAGCCCGAAGAAGATGCGGTCATTTATGTAAGCCCCTTTGCGGGGCTTACACTGCGAGGACCCGAGCGGGACCTCATGCTGGATGGTCCCGTTGGCCTGGAAATCGGCCCACGCTGCGTAAGCGTCTTGCTGGGCGACATACTGGTGTTCGACCTCACTACGTCTTCGACACGTTCCAGCCGCGGTATCTACGTCGCTTCGATCCGAACCATGCAGCATGCACGGCTACCAATCGACGGACGATCGCCCTGCGTGGTATACGAGGTCGCTCCACCGAACTGGGAGATCGAGGCGCTGCTCCGCAGCCGCGACAACTAGGACTCTTCGCGCACGAACGTCCCGCGCGAGCGGTCCTTCACCACGCCGGGGAACGGCAACGCCCGACCGTGGAACACGCACCACACACCCGGCGGCAGCACCCCTGTAGCGAACAGCGCCTCGGTCAGGTTCTGCACACCGTCGCTGCGTGTCATGGCGAACGGGCGCATGGCGCCCGTCAGGATCACTGGGACATCGAGCGCACCGAGCTCGGCGTGCAGCAGGTCTCCCGTCTTCGCGAGCGTGTCGGTGCCGTGCAGGATGACCACGCCGGTGGGCTTCGGCTCGGCGTCGAGTGCCTCGCGGACAGCTCCCAGGATCGCCCGCCGATCGTCATCGGTCAGGTCGAGGCTGTCCTTGCTCATCAGCTCGGCGACGCTCACCTCGGCGGCCGAGAGACGCAGACGGCCCAGCTTCCGACGAACGATCGAGCGGTGGTTGGCGAGTTCGCCCGTGTACTCGTCGTAGGTCTTTTCGATGGTGCCGCCGGTGGTCAACACGGCGATGCGGCGTTCGATGGGCAGCGGGGGCTTGGGCATGGGCGGTTATAGGCCCGTGATCGCGCACGCCGGGAGGCATGGGCCGGGCGCATCTCGGTGGCTCACAGGAGCCCTCCCCATGCACGCCTACCGCCACACCATCGCCGCCAAGAACCCGACCCACGACAAGCCAGTGGTCCACCCCGGCGGCATCTTCCCGCTGGTGTTCAGCGTGTAGCGATGATTGGAATCGGGATTGCAAAAAAACCGCCGCGGTCAGCGGCGGTATAGCAGTGATAGGAGAATGGCCGGCGCGTCAGTCGCAGCCGGAAGCGAACTCGTTCTGGAACTCCAGGAAATCGAAGATGGTCAACTCACCGTCGCCGTCGAAGTCGGCGGCCAGGTCGCCGCTTGAGAACAGGTTCTGGAACTCCAGGAAGTCGAAGATGGTCAGCGAACCATCGCCGTCGAGGTCAACGCGGCAGTCCACCGGGCGGCTGAGTTCTCCGGCGGTAACGACACGCTTCACGCCGTCGGTGCCACGGATACTCATGATGACGCCCGCACCACCGCCGCGCTCGAAGAACTCGACGGTCAGCGCGTGCGTGCCGGCCTGGAGCGCGACCTCGGTACCGACCTCGACCATCGGGTGCAGTCCGTCGTTGTTGACAATCTCGTCGTCACCCAGATACAGCTTGCTGCCATCGTCCGAGTTGGTGTACAGCGTGTACAAGCCGGACTCGGGGATATCGATGTAGCCCGTGAATACCGCGCCGACGTTCTCGGCCCGGCCGCTCGTAATGAAATCGCCACTGGTGGACGGGAAGTCGATGTTGTTCACGACATCGCTGGCATAGGGCGCGAGCGACGCGAAGTCGGGCAGCACGTCCCACGCGCCCTCGTAGTAGTCCACGTCGATGCCTGGCTGGGTGAACGTTGGATTCTCCGGCGTGCGGAAGCTGGAAGGATCGAGCACGTCGATGCTCACGCTTGCCTCAGCGGTGAAGTCGCCATTGGTGACCACGTAGTCGAAGCTGTCGGCACCGAAACTGGCGACGGGCGCGGTGTAGACGAGCTCGTCGCGGCCCTCTGGACCCGTGCCGGCGCTCAGCGAGATCATGCCACCCAGAGCGCTCGCGGCGTCAAAGCTCTCGATCGACAGGTCGAGGCCGCCGAGGTCGAGGTCGTTGGCCGTCACGTCGAGCGTGGCCATGTCGCCCGCGATCACGGTGTAGCGGTCATCGATCGCGAGCGGCGCGCCGGGCGTGCCGGTCCCCGCTGCAGCACTGACGGCGTTGAACACATTCACGCGGCCGTTGCTGAAGATCGGATCAAAGCCGGGCGCACCGATGTCATCGGCGGTGGTGTACAGCAGCGTCTGGATAATGTCGGGCGAGACCGTCGGTGCCACGCTCCACATCATGCTCACCACGCCGTTGGTCACGGGTGTGGCCATGCTGGTGCCGCTGGCATTGCCATATCCGCCGTCAACGGTCGAGCTGAGGATGTCGACGCCCGGCGCAAACACATCCACGCCGCGGCCATAGCTCGAGAAGCCGGCCTTGCCGTCGCCACGGTTGCTCGCGCCCACCACGATGGTGTCGTCCCATGAGAATCCGCTGTGGTTTCGATTGCTGTTGTCGGCCGCGTACAGCAACAACCCGCCGATGCTCTTGACGTACGTGCCCGAGTCGCCCACGGCCGGCGATTCGACGCCGGTCCACGAGCAGCTCGATGTCATCGCACCGTTCTCGATGGCCCACTCCGAGCCGTGCAGGATGGCTCCAAGTGAGGCGCCGCCCGCGCCACCTGCCGAAGCCTGCGGCGCACGGATGGTCATGATGCGCAGGTCCCAGCCCACGCCGGCCACGCCCACACCGTTATCGCCAATCGCTGCGCCGCAGCCCGCCACGTGCGTGCCGTGGCCGTTCTGGTCGTTTACAACACCGCCATCACTCTGCCGGATGCGATCGCCCGAGTTGTACCCGTCGACCAACGCGGCCGCGAGATCCTCGTGGCCCAACAGAGTACCGGTATCCACGAACGCCGCAATGATCGAAGACGAACCGACCGACAGATCCCAGGCTTGCGGCGACTGCATCACCGCGTGGTGCCACTGCTCGCCGTAGCGCGGGTCGTTGGGCTCCCGCATCGTGTACACGATCCAGTCGGGGTGAGCAAAGCGGTAGTCGTCCGTGCCACCCAGCCATGCGCCCATGGCCGATTCGTCCATGCCGTTGGGCAGAGAGAGCACGTAGCGATCCGGGCCGCGGTCGCGCTGCACCACGAACGGAGCGATGCGCGCCTCGGCCGCACGACGCCGAGCCACGGCCTGTTCGTACGTCAGCCCCTCGCGCTGCCACTGCACGATGCGCTTGGGTGCCACCAGCATCTGCCCGCTGAACGTGCGCGAGCCGGGCGTCTCGACAAACGGGCCAAACTGCTCGGCCCCGAGCCCAACCGCCTCGTCGGCCATCGCCGGAGCGGCCAGGCCGACCGAAAGAAGGATGGAAAGGGCTCCGAGAACTGACCAACCCTGAACATTGCGCTGACGCATGCTGTGCTCCCCTAACTTGGAATGTCCGAACCATCCACGCACCGGGCAGGCCGCGTGGGCTTCCTGTGCCATCTACGAACAAACAGACCGCCCAGACGACGCCTGGGCAACAATTTGCTATTCCCACATACCGCGCGCGGGCGGACGGCGTTAGCACCACGTCCGATAGGAGACCAAGAAACTCACGAATTCGGGGTATCCCGAGTCTTGGTCAGTGGTGCTGGCGATAGCCACCAGACGGATCACCCACCTCGAGCACACTCAGTGAATTGACCACGCGCGCCACCCCCAGCGGCCGGCCGGCAACGAGCAACACTTGATCGCCCGCCTCCACCCAGTGGTGTTCGAGCAGGTAGGCCTCGACGATGTCGGTCCAATCGGCCAGACGGCCGCTCTCGGGCGGCTGTTGCAACACAGGCCACACACCACGTAGCAGCGCCATGCGTCGGGTCGCCGCCTCGTTGCTCGACCACGCGATGATGGGGATGTCGAAGTCGTTCTGGCTCAGGTAGCGAGCCGTGCCGCCGAGCTGGCTCCAGCACACGATGGCCTTGGCGTCCAGATCCTTGGCCAGATGCCACGCGCCGTGCGCGAGGGCGGCGGTGCGGTATCGCGTCTGCTTGAGCCGCTGGGGCGGGCTTGCCTTGCCCTCGCCGCGCGCGAGGGCGCACTCGGCAGCGCGCGCGATGCGCGACATCGTCTCGACCACCAGCGCGGGGTGCTTGCCCACGGCGGTCTCGCCCGACAGCATCACCGCTCCGGCGCGATCGAAGATCGCGTTGGCAACATCGCTCGCTTCAGCGCGAGTGGGGATCGAGCTCTCGATCATCGTCTCGAGCATCTGCGTCGCCACGATACACGGCTTGCCCCAGTCGTTGGCGGCCTTGATGATCCGCTTCTGCGCGGGCGGCACCTCGGGGATGTCCATCTCGACGCCCAGATCGCCGCGCGCCACCATAATGGCGTCGGTCACCTGGGCGATCTCCTCGATGCGTGCCAGCGCCTGGGGCTTCTCGATCTTTGCGATGATCGGTATGGGCTCACGATCCGGAGCCTCCGTGATGATCAGATCGCGCAGCTCCTCGATCTCCTTGCCGCTGCGCACAAAGGAGAGCGCCAGATAGTCCAGCTCGTTCGAGACTGCCCACTTGACCATCTCGCGGTCGCGGTCGGTGAGTGCGGGCACCTTCAACTCTGTCTCGGGCAGATTGATGCCCTTGCGCGTCGTCACCGTTCCGCCGACGGTCACCACGCAACGAATCGAGTTGCCATCGGGCTCAATGCCGACGGCCAGCATACGGATCGCCCCGTCGTTGATGAGCACGCGCTGGCCGGGCTGCACTTCGTCGACCAAGCCGCCGTATGTCAACGGCAGCGCGGGCACGTACTCGCAGTGGTCGCCGTCTTTCTCCTCGCGCACCTCGGCCACTTCGATCGAGCGGTCGAGCAGCACGTTCTGTCCGGGCTGCAGCTCGATGCCGCCGTTCTCATCGAGATCCGGCACGGTTCCGACACGAATCTTCGGGCCCGGCAGATCACCCAGAACACCGATACACACGCCCTTGGCCTTGGCCGTCTCACGGATCGCATCGAGCCTCTTCTTGTGCTCGTCGTTGGTGCCATGCGAGAAATTCAGGCGGAAGATGCTCGCGCCCGCATCGATCAAACGCCCGAGCACGGCCGGACTGTCCGACGCAGGGCCGATGGTGGCCACGATCTTGGTGAGCGTGGGTCGTTCGATCCGGACGGGGTTCTGCCCTGGCGTCGGGGTGGTTTCAGACATGGGCGCTGGGTGGAGCTGGGTCGCCACGGTCGTGGTCCTTCCGATTATCGGTCAATTCGGCTGGGAGCGGGCCTCGAGCTCCACCACCTCCTTGTATCGGTCACGGAAGAACCGGGTATAGGCGATTCTGGCCTCGGCCGCCGCCTCGGGATCACGCCAGACGTTCCGGACTGCCTCGTAGTTCTCCTCGTTGAACACGAGAACCTGCACGCTGCCGTCCTTGTTCACCACTTCCTGACTCGGGAACGCGTAGAACTCCGCTTCGGCTTGGGCCAGAACATCGGCCCACGCTGGATCGGCCGTGGCCCGCTCGCGCAGCCGCCAGAGCGCCGCCCACGCATCTTGCAACTCGTCATCGCTGTCGACGCCAAAGGCGCCCATCATCACCGGAATCGATGACCGCCAGCCACGCGATGGAACGTCGGCCGCCGCCGCGAACGGGTCGAGCGCGTCGATGAATCGATCGGCGTGCTTCTCGTACATCACCCGTCGCACGGGTGCACGGCGAAGCTCGTACTGGATGGGACCAACCGGTTCCGGACCCGATTGCTCAGGATTCGCCGGGAACTGCCAGAGGCTCTGCGCCTGCTCGGTCATGCAGAACTCAACAAATCGTTGGGCCAACTCGAAGTTTGGCCCGCCCCGCAAGATCGAGACCGGGTCGGCGTCGATGTACACCGCGCCCACCGGGTCGACGTAACCCACGCGGCTGGTATCGGCCGGTTGGCCCGGCGGCGTCACCGCCTGCGCTTGCGTGCGCCCGTAGAAGTCGATCGCCAGCCCCGCCATCGCCTCGCCGGCGGCCACATCGAGCGGCGGCTTGGTAGCGGCGCTGGTGAAGTACCGCGTGTTGGCCGACATCTCCCGCAAGATCTTCCAGCCCTCGTCCCACCCGTACGCGTCCTGGATCGACTGGAACGTGGTCGTGATCGAGCCGCTCTGCCGAGGGTCGGCCAGCGCGAGCAATCCCATCAGCCGCGGGTCGGTCAGGTCCTTGAAGCTTGTGGGCGTGGCCACGCCCGCCTCGGCGTACAGGTCCTTGTTGTAGATGATGCCGAAGCCCGAGAGGGCGGTACCGATCCAGTACTGATCCTCTTCATAGAGCTTCTGGTTCCCGATCTTGTTCTCGCCGAACCACGCGTCGAGCTGCGCCTGCGTGAACCCTGCCGGCACACTGATCGGCACCTTGACCTCTTCGCCCTCGATCTCGGTCGTAAAGCCACCGGCGATCTGCGTGTGCTCGTAGCTGCCGCCGCCAAAGAGAATGTCGAAGCCCATCCGGCCCGGCTCGATGACAACCTCCCCGTCGACCAACTCGTACTCGTTGTTGCGGATGGCGGCCTGGTACTGGTCAATCAGCAACCGCCGGATCTCGCTCGTGCCGCCGGGCGCGCGCCAGTCGATGGTCACGGGCCCGCCGTGGTTCGCCTCGTGCCACGTGGAAAATGCACGCTCGAACTCGAAACGGATCTGCTCGGTGTGCGGCGTGATGACGACCAGCGTCGGGCCGCTCACCCGATCGTCACCCGCGCCCCTCGGGCGCACCGCCCACGGCAGGGCCAGCAGGATCGCGAGCAGCACACCCAGGATGCCGGCCGTCCATCGCATGGGGGCAGTCTACGCTCCGCCCATGGCCCACCCGACCCACACGAGCGACGCAAAGGCCGCCATCGTCACCGGGGGCACCGCTGGCATCGGGCTGGCCGCCGCCACGCTGCTCATCGAACGGGGCTGGCGCGTGCTCGTCGTCGGGCGAGACCCCAAGCGTCTTGGCGAAGCGCTGGACGCCCTGGGTGGCAGGGCCCAGGGCTGCAGCGCCGATGTCGGCAAGCCCGACGGCCCGGGCGCCATCGTTGCTGCGTGCATGAAGGCCTTCGGCCGCATCGACGCGCTCATCAACAACGCCGGCACCGCTCCATTGGTACCGCTGGCACAACATACACCGGGGCTCATTGATCAGTGCTTCGCCACCAACGCCGTGGGGCCAGCCAAGCTCATCCTGGCGGCGTGGCCCTACCTCTCGGCCGCCAAGGGCCGCGTGGTAAACGTGTCATCGATGGCCACGCGCGACCCCTACCCCGGCTTCTTCGCGTACGCATCAAGCAAGGCGAGTGTCGAGCTCATGGTCAACAGTATCGCCAGCGAAGGCGAGGCCGACGGCGTGCGCGCCTTTGCCATCGCGCCGGGCGCCACGGAGACGGCCATGTTTCGCGCGCTCTTCGATGAAGAGGCCGTGCCGGGCAGCAACGTGCTCGACCCCGGGACGGTCGCCACCGCGATCGTCGACTGCGCCACGGGCGAGCGTGACGATGACAACGGCAAGACCATTGAAATCATCGCGAACCGCTGAGTTACTCGAACCGCAGCACCACGGTGCCCCGCCCGGTCGTGATCAGCCCGTAGCCATCCACCAACCGCGCTACCAAAGGTGGGCCAGACAGCAAGATGGCCCGGGTACCCGTGACCTTGGCCGAGCCGGTGTCGACCGTGGAGACGATGTACTCGCCCTGACCGTTGGTAATCGAGAAGCTGCTTCGCGGCACCAGTAGCACGCGGTTGTCGCCGAGCGCGGGTGGCAGCTTCTGATGGCGGCGCTGGTGCGTCCCGCGCAGCGCATCCCGGCCCACGACCTCGCCGTCCGGGCCGAGCACCGTCACGCCGCCGGTTGTGAGCACCACCACGCGCTCGCCCTGCCGCGAGAGCCGGGGCACCTCCCCATCGCCGAGGGTCAGCATGATCGGCTCGCGCTCGAACTGGCCCGTGCCCACCGGCGCGATCGACAGGTTGCCACGCGGCGACAACACGACGAGCGCATCACCCAGCACCCAGCCCAACTCCGCGTTGAGCGCCGCGTTGTCGCTGCTCTCCCACAGCACTCGGCCCGAACCACCGGCATCGTCGGCGCCGTAGCACGTGATCGAGCTGTGCGTGCCCAGGATCATCGACCCATCGCCGACAGCCGCCACCCAGCGCGGCAGCTCGACCGCGCCCACACGGCGCACGACTTCGGTGCCCTCGACGCCAAAGCCCCACAGCGCCGACGACTCGAGCTCACCGGCCGTTGGAGCGCCGGGCGAATCGGCCGAGCCCATCACCCACACGTGCCCACCGCCTACGGCGACATCCATCGCGGTCCCAATGCCGGGCCGGCCGGCATACCGCTTCTCACCCGTGACGGCGTCGAGCACCGCGAGCAGCCCGTCTCGCCGCGCCACCGCGATGTACGCGCCGTCGCTCGCGACGATCCAGCCCATCGGGTCGGCCTGCTGCCCCGTGGCCATGAGCGCCGTCACGCGCGGCCCGCCATCGAACAGAACGGGCCCGCGGAGCGCCGCATCGAACAGCTCGATGAGCGGTCCGGTGTTCCACGACGACGCGTCGAACAACGACACGCCGCGCAGCTCGGTCCCCTCGCCCGTCTGCCACACGAAGAGCGCGCGCTCACGATCCTGCCGCAGCAGCGTCGGCGGCCTCGCAGGGTCGTGCGAAGCCGTCCAGACCAATTCGAGCGGGCCCGTGGGGTCGGCTTCGAACGGCTCGCCCTCGATGGGCCCGACATCCGGGGCCACCGCCCACACGCCCACCATGTGCCCCGCCGCCAGCACGACATGCTCGGGCACCGCGGTGTCGACAATGGTCGATACAGGCGTCATCAATGCCCAGCCATCCATGCGCTGGCTGACCTCGACCGGCCGATCGCCCAGCCGCGCGCCGCGCTCGCGTTGCGCAAACAACGCCGCGAGGTGATCCAGATCGGGCGCGTCGATGGTCTCGATCGGCGAGACCGCCCGGAGCTGGCGGATCACCCGCCCCGCCGCCGCCAGGTGGCCGCTCTCGGTCAGCGCCCGGGCCAGGTTCGCGCCCAGCGCCGCAACGTCCTCGCCACTCACCGGCCCGGCACTGGTGCGCACCAGTCGCGCGATGTCAAGCGCGCGACGCCACGCCCGGGCCGATCGGACGACATCGCCGTGTTCCGACGCCAGCCGCGCCACGTCCGAGTAAGCGCTGAGAGCCGCCATCGACACCGGCACGCGCGACGCGACGGCCAGCCGGTCTGCATCGCCCGCCGGCCCCCGATCGGCCCGTGCGAGTTCGGCAGCCGCAGCGTTCTCGTGCCGCTCGATGATGTCGTACCCGTGCAGCGGTAGCAGCTTGTGCAGTCGACGCGTCGCCTCGACACCAGCCATCGCGGCATCAGCTCCGATCCGCGCGTCGCGCAACGTTACGTCGGCGAGCAGGTCGAGGTACGCGTCGGCTGCCTCCCGCCCCCGGCCCTGGCGGTGGCGCAACTCGCCAGTCGTCAGCAGCGCCCGGGCCCGACCGTTCGATCCCGGCGCCGCGACATATGCCAGCCGTGCGAGTTCGTCGGCCAACTCGTTGTCGCGCAAACCCGGGTCCTGGCGCAACAAGCGCTCGGTCATCGACAGCAGTGCCTCGAACAACCGTCGCGCCTCGCTCCGCGCCATGCGCAGCGTCGTCTCATCCGTCCTGCCCGCGCTTGCGATCGCTTCCAGCGCGCGCCCGGCGGCCGCGGGCACCGCTTCCAGCACGTCGCGCCGCTCAGCCAGGAGTACGAGGCTCACGAGGGAAGCGAAGTCTCCCGGGTCGTTCTGCAAGCGATCGGTGAGAGCCATCGCTGCCACGTCTGCACCCATCACGCTCTCAAGCACACCGGTGTCGACCACCACGATCTGGTCTTCAAGGGTCACCACGCTCCCGGGCCGGGGCAGCGTGATGATCGGCGCGCTGACCTCACCGGTCCGCGAATCGAGCAGCACGGCCTTGTTGGCCGAAGATACCAGCAGATTCTCTCCCGCCGCCATAGCACGCCCGGTGATGGGCGCCTCGAAGCCGTCGGCGAGCTCGAAGCCCTCGAGTCGTCCACCCCGAACGTTGTCGGAGCTCACGGCCTCGGGTTCGAAGAACCACACGTTCGTGCCACCAACCGCCGCCACTCGGTCGCCCACCCCGACGAGGTAATCCGCGTCGCTGAGCGCGATCGACGACACGCGGCCCAACTCTCGGCCGGTCTGGCGGTCGAGCCGGTAGACCATATCGAGCTGGTCTACGAGCGCGAGCACCGATTCGTCCATAACTACCGGCGGGCGCAGCATCCAGGCACCTTCGGCGCTGCCGCGCCCAATCCGCGAGCTGGTATCGAATCGCCGGACCCAGAGGGGCCGTCCATCGTGCGCATCGAGCGCCGCCACGATGCCCATGGGCTCGTACCAGTACACCACGCCATCCACGATGACCCCGCCCGCGCCCACGTTTCGGTTCGAACGGCTCCAGCCGGTGCCCGCGCTGCCCAACGAGCGCATCCATGCCGGCTCGCCCGTCAGTGCGTCGAGGCCCACCAAAGCAGAGGCCATCTGCCGGCCCGCCCGGTTGTCCTCGCGCAGGCCGAAGATGACGCGTCCCTCGCCCACCACCGGCCCGCCGCGCACGTTGGCCAGGGCGTACCGCGAGTCGATGTTCCGCGTATCGGTGGCCCACAACTGCTGTCCGCTCGCAAGATCGACCGCCATGATGCCGGCGGCCACGTCGGGCGCGCTCGATGTATGCCGGCCCATTGATGCATACGCCGCCCGAGCATCAACAGCGACCGTGTTGGGGGCCTCAACCGTGCGCCAGGTTTGCGGCTCTTGCCGCACTTCTGCCAGATCACGGATGAAATCTTCGTCGCCCAGGATGTCCGCCCGCCAGCGCAGTCGCAGCGAGTAGCGGTCCCAGGCCGAGAGCGTGCCGGTGTCGTTGATCAGGATGGTGTCTCCCGCCACGGTCGGCAGGAGCCAGAACCCACCCCCCTTGACCTCGATGGGCGGTGGCGCGGGCAGCGTGTCGTCAGGACCGGGCGCCAGATCTCGATCGATCGCCTGCGACCACGGCTCCTCGTCGGGCAGGTGCGGCGGAAACTCGCCACCGGACAGCGCACTCGCGTCGCGCCGCGTCACCGATGCAGGCTTGGGAATCACCAACGACGCAAAGTCGGCCGAACCTAGGTCTGCCTGCCGGCGCCACGCTTCGGCCATGGCGCGCACGCTCTCGTCGTCGAGCTGGGCCGAAACCAGCGTCAACAACTCCGCCGCAACGCCGTCGTCACCCGCACGATCGGGGTGACCATCGAGCTGCGCCAACACCCGCGCCGCAGACGCGAACCGCGCCAGGCCGAACCGCTCGCGCGCCACGTCCAGCGCGGCCTCGTACCCCGCGGGCGTCAGCAGATAGCTCCGCTCAACCTCGGCGTACCGCCCCTCACCCAACATCCGCCGCGCGCGGGCCGAGTGCTCGACGCGATAGCGATCCAGCAGTTCTGGCTCGGCCATCAGCCGGCCATGGACGGCGTCGCGTACCGACACGAACAGGTCAGGGTCGTCCTCGGTGGGCACAAGCCGATCGGGCCCGGTGTCGAGCGAGGCCTGGATCGCCCGCACCGCCTCGGCTTCGTTGCCCGCGCGCAACAAAGCAGGTAGAGATCGCAGGGTGCTCTCGGTGGCCGTCGAGTCATCTACATAGATCGAACTGGTCTCACCCTGCCCCAGGGCGCGGCTACCGAGAACCAATAGCGCGAGCCCGGCCGCGAGCCTCAAGAGTCGTTGCAAGCCGATCTGTATGCTCACGGTATTGGACCTCCGACGCAGTCGATACGCACGGTAACCCCAGCCTGATCGGCTCAGCCCAAACCGTGGACCAGTCTAACCCCCCCGACCCTACCCCTTTCGATGCGCCGAGGACCGCACACCGTGCACAGACTCCCACCGCCGCCCGATGCCAGCCCAAGGCAGGGACGGGGGAACGGGCATGGCACATTCGGTTGCGACGACGGCGACGCGAACGGCTCGCTTTTCGGACGCCCTGAGCGGTGGTGGGTTCCCAAAGTGGGCCCAGGTGCCCCTTCGCCATCAGTGGGCAAACCCTGACTATCGCGCCCGCCGCGTGAACCTCTTCTTGTTAGCCATCGTGTTCCTGAGCATTGCCGACCTCGTGATGACCCTCGACCACATGGTCGGACCGGGCATGTACGAGAGCAACCCGCTGGCCCGCTACATCCTGCAGTTCGGGACGCCCGCCACGCTGGCCATGTTCAAGTGCATGACCCTGCTGCTCGGTACCTGGCTTCTCTGGCGCGCCCGTCGCAGCGTGGCCGGCGAGGTCGGCGCCATCCTGTGCATGGTCGTGCTGACCTGGCTCATGTTCCGGTGGAACCACTACAGCACCGAGATGGCTGCCCTGACCCCCCATCTGGCCGAGATCCAGGCGTACAACAACGACGCCTGGGTGGTCGTCACGTCCGACCCGTGACCGCCCCACGCGCCTCGAGGCATGCCATTCGCACCGGAACCCCCAGCGCTACCTGCCGCGTGATGATCGACCTCGGAAGTTCCATCACCTCGGCGTCGACTTCCACGCCCGGGTTCACCGGCCCTGGGTGCATGATGACCGCGCCCTGCTTGAGCGTCCGCGCGCGCTCGATCGTGAGGCCGAACTGCTCTCGATAGGCCGCATCGGCTCCGGCGGCGTCGAGGTCGCTCCCACCTCGTTCGTGCTGGATGCGCAGCGCCATGACGGCGTCGGCCTCGCGCACATCACCGGCAAAGTTGTCGCTCACGCGCCCACCGGCCGAAGCCGCGATCGTGTCGTCCATGCCCGGGCCGGCCACCAGCACCCGCGCACCGAGCGCCGCCATGCACGGGCCGCTCGACCGGGCGACCCGGCTCCGCGCTACGTCTCCCACGATCAGCACCGTCAAGCCGCCCAGGTCCAACGAATCGAGCCTCTTGTGCGCCTCGGCGATCGCCAGCGTGTCGAGCAAGCCCTGCGTCGGGTGCTCGCCGTCGCCCGCGCCGGCGTTGAGCACCGGGATTCGGACGGCCTGCGCGACCTCGAGGACGTCGTCGGTCCGCTTCGCCCGCACGATCAGCCGCGACACACCCATCGCTTCCACCGTGCGTGCGGTGTCGGCCAGCGTCTCGCCCTTGCTCAGCGAGCTGCCCCGGTCGGTAAGCTCGATGAATCGCCCACCCAGCCGATGCAACGCCATGGCGAAACTCAACCGTGTGCGGGTCGAGTCTTCGAAGAAGAGCAGCCCGACGACTTGTCCGCGCAGCGTCTGCCCGACATCGAACGGGTCCTCGTCAAGCGCCCACGCGTGCTGCCGCGCACGGGCCAGCAGCCTTCGCAAGACCGATGGATCAAGATCACGGAGGTTCACCAGGTCCTTGCCCGGCATGACGCCCGACAACGCGTGCGCGCCCGTGATCCCCGTCGGCCCACCCGTGCTCCCGGTGCTGCTCCTGCCCATCATCGGCCTTAGCCCTGGCCCGGATCCTCGGCCGGAGCCTCAGATGGCTCTTCTGGCACTTGCTCGGCCTCGGGTGGTCCCCCGGGCTCGGAAAAACTGCCTGGTGGGATCTCGTCGATGAGGTTCAGCGCGGGCGTGGGGATGATGCCCGGCACGAACCGCTCGACCCAGGTCACGTGCCAGGGGCGGAAGCCGCCGCTCAGCCGGACCGTGTAGCCCTCGTAGGCCATGTCGTTGGTCAGCTCCGCACGGTCGAGCTGGCCCGCGTCGAAGATCGGACGCAGGATGTCGATCTCGGCCTTCCCGGTGCGAATCCGAACGCCAGCAACGTGGTAGATCGGCAGCGCCAGGCCCGCCTCATCGAGGGGGGTGACCAAGCGGTCGACATTGGGCTCGGCCTCCACCTCGCGCGCGATCTGCCGGTATACGGGCTTGCCCACCAGCGGCGAGGGCACGTTGATCGCCACGGCCTGGCCCTCGCGCCCGCGGGGCGGGTACTCGGCGATGACACGCCCCAGGGCCAGCATCATGGTCTGTGCGATCGCGGCGTCATCGCGGTTGGGCACGCTGTCCACGGGGTCGGTGGGCGGCCAGGTGTCCCACCCGGCACAGCCCGGCAGGGTACCCACCATGCCCGCCAGTACTCCGATGACCGCCAACCCGCGCCACGTCCTCGCTTGCCCGACTCGTGCTCGTCCTGTCACGATGCCCTCCGTCCGCTGGGGCTACCAATGCCTGTTCGAAATCCCGAACCCGATCCGTCCGTAGGCCGACACTCTATTCGCGCCGAGCCCCACCGGGAGCCGCCCTTGCCCACCTTCCCCCACGCCAACCCAGACACTGCTACCTCCGACGCCGCCCGGGGCCGGACGTTCGTGCTGGGCATCTCCGGCGCTTCGGGGGCGTGGTACGCCCTGCGAGCCCTCGAGCAACTGCTGCTGGCCGGCGCGACAGTGCACCTGGTCGTCAGCGAGTACGGCCGCCGACTGCTTGGCGACGAGTCGGGCATCAAGCACGTGTCCTTCGACGACCTGCTGCCCCACCTGAGCGATCACGCCGACGCGGATGCCATGAAGGCTCGTCTCATCTGCCACCCCAACAAGGATGTCGGGGCCGTTATCGCCAGCGGCAGCTTCCGTCACGACGGCATGGCCGTGCTGCCCTGCTCGAGCACCAGCCTCGGCGCGATCGCTACCGGCGCCGGCAGCAACCTTCTGACCCGGGCCGCGATGGTGAGCCTCAAGGAACGCCGCCCGCTGATCATCTGCCACCGAGAGACACCGCTGAATCTCATCGATATCGAGAACATGCGCACGCTGGCGCTGGCTGGTGCGTGCATCTGCCCGACCAACCCCGGCCTCTATCTCTTGCCCGAGACCATCGGTGAGGTGATCGACTTCGTGGCGGGGAAGGTGCTGGACCTTCTGGATGTCGAGCACGAGATGAAGACGCGGTGGGAAGACTACCCCGGCGCGAAGAGCTGACTACTCCGGAAACTCCGCGTACTCCGCCTCGGCCACATCAAGCACAGCCGGCGCGTACCACGTCTTGCCGTACGTGCTCTCATCCGTCCGCGCAAGGATTCCCAGCTCCTCGAACAACGCGATGTCCTTGCGGGCCGTCGGGTCGGTCACGTCCAGCACCTTCGCCGCGCTCGCAGCGGTCACCAGCGGCCAACCAAACACATGATCGAGCAGCCGCAGCAATCGCCCCGCGGCTGCGTGGTCCCGTAGCTTCTTGGTAAACGCCGCGTGCGCCGATACGATCCGCTCGGCTAGCAGCCTTGTCGACACCGCCTCATCCGCCACCGCCAGCACGAAGAACCGCAACCACTCGACCCACGCGCCCTGCTCGCTCACCGCGCGCATGCGGTCGACGTACTCCTGTCGATGCCGCTGGAAGTACCCGCTCGGCGAGACGATGGGCATGTCGAGCAACCCCAGTGCGCACATCTGGTGCAATATGAGCGCCCGGCCGATACGACCGTTGCCGTCACGGAACGGGTGGATCGCCTCAAACTGATAGTGAGCTAACGCTACCTGCGCGATCTCGGGAATCTTGGGCCACGCCCCGTTCACAAACTTCTCGAGGGCGCCCATGCATCGCGCCACGGTCTCACCATTCGAAGGTGGCACGAACCGCGCTCGATCGGGCCGACCCGCGACGCCGATGTACACCGGCACGTCGCGGAACTCACCAAGCCGGAGCTCCTCGCCGCGCACGCCGTCGAGCAGCCTCTCGTGCATCGCGCGCACGAGCGCGCCGCTGTAGGGCTCCATGCTCTCGATGCCAAACTGCACCGCCCGCACCGCGTTGAGCGCTTCGCGCCCGGGGTTCACCTTGCCGTCTTCCTCACCCGCCAGCACCATGTCGAGCGCGGTCGTATCAATGCCCTCGATTTTCGAGCTCAGCCGCGCCTCGCGCAGCCAGAGCGCCTGCCGGAGGATCTCCGGATTCGGCACCGCGTGCACCAGCCCATTGACGCGCCCCAGGGCCGCGTGGGCGCCAGCGAACTCATCGAAAAGCTCGCCCTTCACGGCCCGCCAGTCGATCGCCGGCGGCAGGTCGCTTGGCACGAACGCCCAGGTATCGACCTCTTGCCATGCGCCCGAGCCCGACGCCCCCACCGCCCGCTTGCGCATAGTGACCGGCTTGAGCTTCCCGGGGCTTGCGTCCGAGAACCTCGCTTTCAGATCCCAAGGGAGTTTTGAAGTCGGGTTTGAATCAGAGGCCATAATTTAAAACAAAACGCCATTTGCTTTAAATGTCAACCCCAAACCCAAATTACTTTTGGTCGGCGAGAACACCCAGCCTCAGATCGTCACCGGCATCACGACGTACAGGAACCCGTTCCCGCTCGTCCGGATCACCCCTGCGTGCCGGCCGTCCTTGAGCTCCATGGTCACGTCGGCGTCGTGCATCACACGGAGGGCGTCGGTGATGAACCCGGGGTTGAAGCCAATCTCGACGTCGGCCCCGTCGTAGCCCTTGAGCTCGACGTTCACGCGGGCCTCGCCCATCTCGGGGGCGTGGCTCGAGAGTTCCAGCTGCTTGTGCTCGCCGCTGAAGGCCAGACGGACGCCCTTGCTCTCTTCGTTGGTCAGCAGGGCCGCTCGCCGAACGGCGCTGTGGAGCATGTCCTTGTCGAAGGTCGCCTTGACCGTTTGGTCGCTGGGGATGGCCTCTTCGTAAGGCGGGAACTGGCCGTCGACCAGTGAACTGGAGAGCACCGCGCGGGGCGCATCGTCGTCGCCACCGCCGAGCGCGAACAGCGTCTTCTGCTCGCCTACCGCGACCGTCACGGTCTCGTCCTCGCTGTCGACCAACCGCTGCAAGAGCGAGAGCGCCTTGGTCGGCACGATGCACGACACGTCGGCGTCGTCCTTGTTCGCGCCGGGCACGGTGCCCTTGGCCATCGCCAGACGGCGGCCATCGGTGGCGACCATTTCCAGCGTCTTGCCCTTGCGCCGCATCAGCACACCGTTGATCGCGTAGCGCGTGGTCTCGCGGGCCGTGGCGAACAGCGTCATGCCGATCATGTCGCCCATCGAATCACTGGGATAGTCAAACCGAGTCTTGAGCCCCTCGGCCCCGAAGTCGCTCCGATCGGCCACGCGCGGAAGGTCGCTGGGGTCGTATCCGAGCAGGGTGTAGTCGGCGTTCTCGCCCCTGACGTGCAGCGTGCGATCCTCGCCCTGGAGGGTCAGCGTGGGCTCGTGATCTTCGGCGGCAACGATCTGCTTGAGCTTGTCGGCGGGCACGAGCGCCTCGCCGGGTTCCTGCACATCGACGCGCGCGGTGCGCAGGCGCAGGCCGATCTCGCCGTCGGTAGCCGCCAGGGTGAGCTCGCCCGCGTCACCCTCTCGGCTGGCGGTGAGCTTGACGCAAGTCAGCTGCGGCTTGGGCGTCCGCGACGCCGCCACCGACGACACCACGTTCACCGCGTCGAGCAACGCACCACGATCGCAGACCACTCGCATGGAAACCCTCTCCTGGCCCGCCGTTGGGCCAACGAATCATGCCCCAAAAGAGGCCGTGTTAGAAGCACGCACTGTAGCCCGCCTGCCCCCCAGATAGCCCCTCTACCATCGCCCATGACCACCCCCCGCACGCCCCGGATCTGCTCTTGATTGGCCCCGGATGGGCCGGCGACCCACGGCCGGCACGCACGCACGCACGCGAGGCCCGCGCCCGCCGCGTGGCGGTGGTAACGGGATCGCGGGCCGACTTCGGGCTGCTCAAGCCGGTGATGGCGGCCGTCGACGCCCACGCCCAACTCGAACTGCTCGTGATTGCTGCGGGAGCCCACCTGATCCCACCGGCTGACAGCTTCCGCGACGTGAAGGCCGCCTTCCCCATCGCCGACAGTGTGCCCATGCAGAAACCGGGCCGGACCACGCGGCCTGACGACGCCGAGGCGCTGGGCACGGGCGTCGCGCGCCTCGCCCGCAGCTTCCGCGCGCACGAGCCAGACTGGGTGGTCGTGCTGGGCGATCGCATCGAGGCGTTCGCAGCCGCGAGCGCTGCCAGTGTCGGCGGCTGGGCCCTGGCACATCTACATGGCGGTGATCGGGCCGAGGGCGTGGCGGATGAATCCATGCGCCACGCCATCAGCAAGCTGGCCCACCTGCACCTGCCCGCCACACCCCTGTCCGCCGATCGGCTGATCCGAATGGGCGAGAAGCCCGAGCACGTCCACGTCGTGGGCTCGCCGGCCATCGACGACCTGCACGCGATCAACCCCATGCCTGAGTCCGATTTCGAGCAACTCGGCTCGCCGCGCGCGGTTGTGCTGCTGCACCCAACGGGGCGCTCGGTCGAGACCGAGGAGCACGTGACGGCGACTCTGCTCGACGCGCTGCACGCGCTCGATCTCAAGCCCTTCGCGCTCATGCCGAATCATGACCCCGGGCGCGCTGGTGTGCTGCGCACGCTAATTGAACGCCTGGGCCACCCCAACCCCCACATGCGCCGCGAGAGTTTCGTCGCCATGCTCAAGCGCCTCGCGCTCACCGGCGGCGTGCTCGTGGGCAACTCCTCGGCTGGCCTCATCGAGGCCCCCGCCTCCGGGTGCCGCGTGGTCGATATCGGACCACGCCAGAACGGCCGCGAGCGCCCGCCCGGCGTGCTGCACGCCGACGATCAGTCTAAAGACGCGATCGAGCGGGCGGTGCTCGACGCCCTGGCCACGCCGCCGTGCAATCCCAAGACCCACCCTTACGGTGACGGGCTCACCGGCGAGCGCGTGGCAGCACTGCTGGCCTCGGTAGATCCGAATAACCGCGGCATCCTGGCCAAGCTCAACGCATATTGAGCCGGCCGCGCAGTCACGCCCGAAAATTTCCTCGCCGGTCCGCACGCCGACGAAAGTCGTCCGGACAAACCGCCGATCCTGCTGGGTAAGCCCGTCGCGAGAGGTCGACCGGCAGGAGATCAGGCCATGAGCACCGGCACGCAAGAACGTGAACAAGCCGTCACCGTGGCGATCCGCGAGATCAGCCACATCGCGACGCTGCCCGAAGTCACTCTCAAGATCGTCGAGCTCGTGGAAGACCCCTCTTCCACCGCGCAAGACCTGCACAACGTCATCGCCAACGACCCGGCGCTCTCCAGTCGCATCCTGAAGGTCGTCAACTCGTCGTTCTACGGGCTGCCGGGCCAGATCGGCTCGATCAACCGTGCGATCGTGATGCTCGGGCTCAACGCCGTCAAGAACATCGCGATTGCCGCGAGTTTGGCCAAGCTCTTCCGCGGCGGCGACCTGAGCCACGGCTTTAGCGCACGCGCCGTGTGGGAGCACGCTGTTGCCTGTGGCGCCGTCACCAAGATGATCGCCGACACCGCCAAGGTTGGCTTCGCCGACGAGGCATTCCTGGCCGGCCTCATGCACAACATCGGCCTCATGGTCGAGATGCAGTTCGACCGCAACAAGCTCATCGAGGTCGTGCAGACACTCGGCGTCGATGCCGACGGTGTGCCCGCCAATGACATGCGCGACGTCGAGGCCCAGCTCTTGGGTGCCGACCACCAAGACTTCGGCAAGGGCCTGTGCGAGAAGTGGAAGTTCCCCAGCAACTTCGCGCTGGTCACCGGCTTCCACCACAACCCCATGAGCGCGCCGGCCGACGCCCGACGCCTACCCGCGATGGTCTACCTGGCCGACCGCTTGGTGGGCGCTGTCGACGGCCAGTTCCGCCTCGACCTCACCAGTCTGCAGATCGACCCCGAGGTGCTCGAGGTGCTGGGTTTGAGCCAGGGCGACGTCGACACCCTCCGCGAGCGGGTGCCCGACGAGATCGCCGCAGCAGCCGGCCTGCTGGGCTGAGAAACCGGCCTCAAATGGGAAAAATCTGCCGATAAGCGATACACGAACGGGCCGACCGGCCCGTTTTGCGTAGTTCTGAGTAGGTATTACCCCACGTAGAGGTTGATTTTCCCTGGTATGGTGCGAAGTCTGGCGGAAATTTGCCTAGCTTACCGATTAGGCTAGCGATTGAAGATTTCCTCGCCGGACCCTTGGGCTCGGTGATATAACGAACTCTCTCTTTCTCCCTCCGGGCGGTCGCACACACGTGTGCGGCCGCCTTTTTTGGTTCTTGATAGGGCGCCTCGCCGATGCGCCCTCAACCGGGCGCTGGCGACTCGGTACACTTGTTCGTCGGGACCCTCCCCTTCGTCGCGGCAACTCCAAGGCCACGCGACGCGAACAACGGGGTGCCGGGCGCAGTGACCCAAGAGGTTGGCCGCGCCCGCACGGGATGGACACCGCGGCCCGTTGTCGGGCCGTTCCAAGGGGCCCATGTCTTGGGCCGGCGGATGGGGAGGATTCGGGACATGACAATGCAGCACACCAAGCATCACGACGGACGGCGCGCCTTCTCGCTCATCGAGCTTCTCGTGACGATGGCGGTCATCGCCATCGTCATCGCGATCATCGTGCCCACGCTCGGCGGGGCGCGCAACACGGCCAAGGCTGCAGCCACGCAGTCTCAGCTCACCGAGATCGGCGCCGCGTCCAACCAGTACTTCACCGATAAGGGACGCCAGCCCGGCTACTTCACCGCCCGCCAGATGGGACATCCGGACAACGAAGACCGCGGCTTCACCGGCATGCAGAACATCATGCTCGACCTGGCGGGTGGATTCGCGACGTCGGCCACCGCGCCGGCCAATCTGGTCAGCGTCGGCCCCATCAATGGCGAAGAGATCGACCTCGACATCTCCCTCATCGGCACCACCGAAGCCGGCGGTGGTTACTACACGCCCGAGGACACACGCTTCTTGGCTCAGGAGGGCACCGGAGCTGGTGCGCTGGTTGGTGAGGACGACCACAAGACACTACCGTCGGTGGTCGACTCCTTTGGCACGCCGATCCTGGCGTGGCAGCAGGACAACGCCCAGCAACCCCTCGCAGCGACCGCGGACTTCGTCCAGAACACCTACGCCGGCGACGTGCCCTCGCGCTATTACCTCGCGTCCAACGCGGGCCTTCTCAAGACGGGTGAGCTCGGCAAGCGCGGCAAGTCGGCCGAGTTCACGGCGGCAGCCGAGCACAGCATCCTGGGTCAGGGCGTGATGGACGACAAGCGCTTCGAGCACCTCATGATCCTGCTCGGCTCGCCGACCTTGCCCAACAAGGACAACGAGCGACTGCCCTCGGGCACGCGAGGCAAGCTCGTGTTCCACTCGGGCGGCATCGATGCCATCTACATGGGCTCGCGGGAGCGAGGCGGGCGCGCGAGCAACCTCGAGTTCTGGCAGAGCTTCTGGTCCGACAGCCCCGGCGGCACGCGCTTGGTCGATCGGAACGACAAGGTCGAGTCCGTCGACCTCCTCGACCAGTTCGATGATCTGATCGAGACAGTCGGCAACTGAATTCGACTTCCAATCCAAGGTTCTTTGCACGAGCCCACTCCGCCAGGCGTGGGTTTTTGTACGATGGTGCCCTCTGGAGACCATGGGTGGTAGCGAGGTACACCCGAAGATCGAATTTGCCCTTGACGTGGCGGCCTGTTTCTGTCAGGCTATGGCGGCGTGCCGACACTTCCCAACGCACAATCCGTCGCCGAGCCCGCGCGAAGCCCCGCGCGCACACGGGCGCTGCTCGCGCTCTCGGCGGGGCTTGGCGGGGTGCTGCTTGCACAGCTCGCCGGCCTCGACCACCCCTCGCTTCTGTACACCTTGGCCGTCGCGCTCTCGGGCGCGTCGCTGGCCACCCCGGGGCACGCGGGGCGAGTGGTGCTCCTCGTGGCCATCGCGTGCGTTGGCGGTGGGCGGATGGCGGCCGAACTCGCACCGCCGGCCGACCACTTGGTGCATCGACTGAGCGCGTTGCCCCACGACGACGCCGGCCGTCAGCGTGGGCTGGTGCGCCTGACGGCCGTCGTCACCCACTCGCCTATCAACCCCGACGTCGGCCTGCCGCGGTACGAGCGAGGGGTGTTCCAAGGTGCGCGTTCGACGCTGCTAGCCGACGCGAGTTCCCTCGACATGGGCAACGGACACAAACCCACGCGCGGCCCCGTGCGCGTGAGTGTGAGCGAGGGCCTCGATGGTGCTCCGTCGCTTGTCCCCGGCACGCCCATCACCATCACTGGCTGGATGCGCCCTCCCAGCCCGCCCATGAACCCGGGACGACCCGGAACGCCGCGCGAACCAATCTGTACGATCCGCACCGATGGCTGGGCGCTCGTCGCGCCGGCCACACTAGCCAGTCGCTCCATCACACGGATCGCGGCACCCCTCCGCCGGTTGCAGCACGTGTTGCAAGCCGGCGCTCGGCGGGGGCTCCGACTCGACGAGCAGAACGAACACCCCGATCCCGCCCGCGCACTGCTTGCCGCGCTCATTCTCGGCCAACGCGACCCTGGGTACGAAGAGGCGTACGACCCTTTCCGCCGCGTGGGCCTGGCACACCTGCTGGCGATCTCGGGGCTGCACCTAGCGATCCTCGCCGCAGCAGCGGCATGGGTGCTGCGCGCCATCGGCCCAGGCTGGCGCGTGGAAGCCATCGGCGTGGCGATCTCCGTTGGGTTGCTCCTCGTCATCGTCCCCGCACGAACACCCATCGTTCGTGCGGGTGTGATGGTGCTCGCCCTGCTGGGCGCGCGCGCCCTCGGCCGCCGACACGACCCGCTAGCCGTCCTCGCGTGGACGGCCTTGGCGATCGCGTTGTGGGACCCGTACCAGGTGTTCGACCTGGGATACCAGCTCAGCTTTGGCCTCGTCGCGGCACTCCTTTCACTCGCGCCACACACGCACGCGGCCATCTTCGGTTCCCACCAGTCCATCAAGGGCGTGCTCGAGAAGCCACCGCCCGTGTGGCGGCTCGGGGCCAACTACGCCGGCAACTCCGTGGGCGTGCTGTTCAGCAGCACCCTGATGTGTTGGCTGATCAGCCTGCCGTGGATCGCCTGGCGAACGGGCCTCGTCGCACCGCTCACCGTGCCGGCGACCATCGTCGCGACTCCACTCGTTGGTATCCTGCTCATCGCCGCCTACGCATCGCTGCTCATCGGCACCATCGCGCCGCCGCTGGCCGAGCCGCTGTCGCTCGCCTTGTACGCGCTGGCCGAGCTATGCCTGGGTGTGGTCCGGTGGTTCGACCGGCTGGGGTACTCCAGCCTGGAATCTCCACCACTCAGCGCCGCACTGGCGATCTGCGCGACCGTGACCCTCGCTGTGGTTGCCCGTGCCGGCCGCCATGCGCGATGGAACCACGCCCTCGCGCTGCTGGTTGTTGTCTCGTGGGCCGCCATCGAGATCGTGCGCCCGTGGGACAACTCGCCGTCGATCTTCCAAGTCGACACCCTGTCCGTCGGCGACGGCACCGCCCACGTGCTGCGCTCAGGAGATGAGGCGCTGCTGTGGGACTGCGGCTCGATCGGTCCTGCCGCCGGCCCGACGACCCCGCGCGCCGTCGAAGCTATCCACAACGTACCCGTCGCCGCCGCGGTACTGACCCATGCCAACCTCGACCACGCCAACGGCCTGCCGCGTGCGGTGCGCGAGCTCGACATCGCCACGCTCTACACGACACCACAAGCGCTCGAAGCCGCCAACGGCGGTGGCACGATGCGTGACATCTTCGACGACCTGCGCACACAAGGTGTCACCATACACACGCTCAGCGCGGGTGACACGCTGGAACTTGGTCACGCTCGCGCCACCATCCTCTGGCCGCCCCCCAACGAACGCACCGACGATGCCAACAGTGCCTCACTCGTCGCGCGATGGGAGAGCAACGCCGGCCACACACTCCTGCTCACCGGTGACATCGGTGGCGAGGCCCTTGGCCGCCTCATCGACACCACCGACCCCAAGCTGTTCCACGTCGACGTGCTCGAACTGCCCCATCATGGCGCCGACGACGACCACGCCCGCCGACTCGTCGCGCTGTCCAACGCCCGCGTCGTGATCCAGTCCGCCGGCACCGGACGCGTCCGACGTGACCCGTGGCGTGACTACCGCACCCAAGGCGTCTGGCTGGTGACCGGACGTGACGGGGCGATCCAAGTTCGTTTCGATCAAGGCGGGCTGAGCGCAAGCACCATGCGGAGGGGCGAAGTGGTCAAGCCTTAGTTCTTGGCAGGCGCACGTCTTGCGTACGTTGACACGCCCCAGCAGCACCAGCCGCCTGACCGAAGTCCCGGCGTAGAGCGCCAGGATGACCAAGCCGACCACAACCATCGCAAGCCCGAGCACCGCGCCCGCCCCATGCCGGCCATTCCCCGTGCCATGGTGTCGCCCGTGCGCTGGCACCGTGGACCCCATACCCTTACCTGTGACGCAGACCACCACCAACTCCACCGCCACCCGCACGCCCCAACCAATAACTGGCGACTGGACACTCGAAGACTCGGCCGACCTCTACGGCATCGACCGATGGGGCTCCGGCTACTTCGCCGTGGGCGACGACGGTGGCATGCTCGTCCGCCCCCGCGGGTCGGATGGGCCGAGCATCGATTTGGGTGAGATCGTCGCGGGACTGCGCGAACGCGGACTGGGCGCGCCGTTCCTCCTGCGTTTCGACGACATCACCGACCACCGCATGGGCTCGCTGCGCCACGCATTCGACCAGGCCATCGCCGACGAGGGCTACCAGGGCACCTACGAAGCGGTCTACCCCATTAAGGTCAACCAGCAACGCTCGCTGTGCGAGCAGATGCGCAACGCGGCCGCCAAGTATGGTTTTGGCCTCGAGGCCGGCAGCAAGCCAGAATTGCTGGCCGTACTCGCGCTCACTGCCGACAGCCCGACCATCCCAATCGTCTGCAACGGCTTCAAGGACGAGGAGTACATCGAGACAGTCGTGCTGTCCAGCCGCATCCGAGAGCGCATCTATCCCATCGTCGAGCGGCCCAGCGACCTGGACCTGATCATCAACATCGCGCGCAAGCATGGCGTCACGCCACGCATCGGCGTCCGCATCAAGCCCAGCGCCAAGGGCATTGGCCGCTGGCAGGGCTCGGCGGGTGAGGCGGCCAAGTTCGGGCTCACCGCGGCGCAGCTTACGGAGGCGATCGACAAGCTCCGCGCCGCCGACATGCTCGAGTGCCTGCAGGTCGTCCACTTCCACATCGGCAGCCAGGTGTGTGACATCATCAGCTTCAAGACCGCCATCACCGAACTCGCCTGGACCTACGCCGAGCTGCGCCGCATGGGAGCGGGCGTCACGCACATCAATGTCGGCGGCGGGCTGGGCGTCGACTACGACGGCAGCCGCAGCGCCACCGACAGCAGCGTCAACTACGACCTGCACGAGTACGCCGCCGACATCGTCTACCGCATCAAGGCGGTGTGCGACCAGGCGGACCAGCCCCACCCCGGTATCTTCAGCGAGAGCGGTCGCGCCATGGTCGCCCACGGCAGCGTGCTGGTGGTTGACGTGCTGGCGTCCAGCGGCCTACCGGCACTTGTCGACATCGAGACGATCCGCGAGCAAGTCGACGACCTGGATGATCCGCCCCGCCCCGTGCTCGAGCTCATCTCGACCTACGAGCGCGTGCACGAGGGCCGCATCGGCGAGCTGTGCCACGACGCTCTTGCGGCCCGCGATGAGGCTATCGGCCTGTTCCAATACGGCCGCTTGAGCCTGGACCTGCGCGCCGCCACCGAGCGGTTGTTCAAGTCAATCGCCGTCACGCTGCTCGCGCGGCCCGACGCCGTCGACGAGGACGACACCATCGTCGAGGATGTCCGCCCCATGGCCGACGTGGTGCGCGAGACGTTCTTCTGCAATTTCAGTCTGTTTCAGTCGATGCCCGACGCGTGGGCCATCGACCAGCTCTTCCCCATTGCGCCCTTGCGTCGCCTGCACGAACGCCCTACGCATCGCGGCATCTTGGCCGACATGACCTGCGACAGCGACGGCGCCATCAAGCGCTTCCCGGCCACAGATGGTGGGGAGTTCGACGAGGCCTTGCTGCTGCACGATATTCGCGACGGCGAGCACTACGAGATCGGCATCTTCCTCGTGGGCGCCTACCAGGAGGTTCTCGGAGACCTGCACAACCTTTTCGGCGACACCCACGCTGTCCACATCGAGCTCGACGAAGACGACACCTGGGCCATCGCCGAGGTCGTCGAGGGCGACACGGTCAGGGAAGTTCTGGGTTACCTGCAGTACGACGACAACGAGCTCCGCCGTTCGATGCGCAAGGACGTCGAGAAGGCCGTGCGCACGAACAAGCTCAGCGTCGCCGAAGGTGCTGCCTTGATGCGCTACTACGAGAACGGCCTGGCCGGATACACCTATCTCGAGTAGAACGTGCGCGAACGTGAGCTTCTCACTCGAATAGCCGACCGTTCGGCCAACCTCACGGACGCCTTCGCCCAGGTTCTCGTCGGCCCGGGTGACGACTGTGCCATCATCGAAGCCACGCCCCACCCGCTGCTGCTGACCACCGATCATCTTGTGGAGGATCGCCACTTCGACAACGCGCTGCCCCTGGAGCTCGTTGCGCGCAAGGCCGTCATCCGCTCGGTCAGCGATATCGCCGCCATGGCCGGCACGCCGAGCTGGGCCCTGGCAACGGCGCTCCTGCCAGTTGGATACAAGCACGCCGACGAACTGTTCGACCACATGGCCCGCTACGCCCGCGAGTTCGCCTGCCCGCTCGTGGGCGGCGACATCGCCACGCTGCCGCCCGATGCCACCGGCCCCATCTCCCTCACCGTCACCGTCGGCGGCCACGCGCCCAGGCCCATCCTCCGCAGCGGCGCACGTGTGGGCGACGACGTGTACGTCACCGGCCCCCTCGGCGGCTCGCTCAAACACCACCGCCACGCGCTCGCAACACCTCAAATCGACATCGCGCGGCAACTCGCCACCAGCATCCACGCGATGATCGACCTCTCCGACGGCCTGGGCATCGACGCCTACCGCGTCGCCCGTGCGTCGAACGTCCGCATCGAGCTCGACGCCAGCGCTATCCCCATCCACCCCGACGCGAACGGCCTCGACTCCGCGTTGAGCGATGGAGAGGACTACGAGCTCCTCTTCACGTCGCCCGTGAACACAACCTTCCCCGAGTCAGTCAGGCGTATCGGTCGCGTTGTCGATGGCAAGCCCGCCGCCATCCTCAACTTGCCCGATGGAAGCAAACGCGATGTCTCCGAGCAAGGATTCGAGCATGGCTGAGCAACACCTCGAAACCAACTCGGCAGCCGAGACCGAGGCTTGGGCGCAGCGCTTGGCCATGACGCTCAAGGGCGGCGACATCCTCGCGCTCGAGGGCGATCTGGGCGCGGGCAAGACCACGCTTGTCCGCGGCCTCGCCGCCGGCCTTGGCATCAAGCCGAGCAAGGTCTCGAGCCCCACGTTTGCGCTCATGAACGAGTACGAGGGATCGGGCCAAACCCTCGTCCACATCGACGCCTACCGCATGAACGACCCCGAAGAACTCGCCGGCCTGGGCTGGGATCGGTTGCTCGAAGACACGTCGGTGGTCGTAGCCGTCGAATGGCCCAGCAAGGTCGAGGGGGCCCTGCCGCCGCACCGCACCACCACCATCACCCTCCAACACACCGGCGAGAACCAGCGCTCCATCACCCTCACCCCAGCCCGAGACTGGACCACGTGCCCCACCACCGGCAAACGAGTGCCGCCCGACAGCCCCACCTGGCCATTCATCGACGGGCGGGCCCAGCTCGCCGACCTGCACGGCTGGTTCGTCGGCAAGCACCGAATCAGCCGCCCAGTGGATCCCGAGCGGGACGATCTGGCGGACATCCCCCATGTCCCAAACGAGGACGAGGGCTGACCCCTCCACCCCCTCCTCACCGGAAGCCCAGGCGGTCTTGTTCGCGCCTCCCGAAGAACCGCCGTACCCTCCCCCAATGTCCCAATTCACCCACATGCTTGCCCAATCCGACACGCCTACGGGCAGCGCCTGGTCGCTGTTCATGCAGTCGATCGACATCTTCACTATCATCCTGGTCGCTGGCTCGATCGCGGCCGTCGCGTTGCTCGTCCAGTGCGTGCTCGAGATCCGTCGCGACAACCTGCTGCCTGAGCAGGAACTCGAGCGGCTGAACACGCTCACCGCCAGCGGCCCGCGCTCCGAGCTGGTCAGCTTTCTGCGCTCGCGCACGTCCTTCCCGGCCCTCGTGCTCAAGAGCATGATCCAAGCCGAGGACGCCGCCGGCGTGCGCGGCATCTCGGCCGACACCGCCCGCGAGGCCGCCCAGCTAGAGGCCGACTCCCAGTGCGCCCGCTGGCTGCGCCGCATCGAGCCGCTGGCCACCATCGGCAACCTCGCGCCGCTCGTGGGCCTGGCCGGCACCGTCTGGGGAATGATCCTGGCCTTCACCACCATCGGGGCCGAGGGCGGCGCAGCCGGCCCCGCCCAGCTCTCGCTGGGCATCAGCAAGGCGCTGTTCCACACGCTGCTGGGCCTGTGCCTGGCCGTACCCGCGCTACTGGCGTACGGCATCCTGCGCTCGCGCGTCGATCGCCTGTGCGATCAGGCCACCAGCCGCACGACACCGCTGGTCGAGCGCGTTGCTCACCGCATCGGCGAACAAACCTCCGATGCCCAGCCTGTCCAACCCGATCCTGGAAAAGCGCCAAAGCCGTGAAACGCCGCCGACCAACCACAAGTGGCAGCGCCCACCCCAACCTCACGCCCATGATCGACGTGGTCATGTGCCTGATCGTGTTCTTTCTTCTCGTCGGCCAGCTCGCCAGCGACCAGCGCAGCGATCTGACCCTCCCGCGCTCGGCCACCGGCGACGAAGCCCAGGAGGCCCAAGCTGCCTTCGTCAACGTGCGCTTCGACAACAACCTCCTGCTGATCGATGTCGATGGCACCCCCGTCCCGCTCGCCCAACTCGGCCGCAGCGTGCGCGCCGCGCCATCAGTACACCTTCGCGCCGACGCGACGATCCCTTACGAGCGCCTGTCGCCGGTGCTAGCCGAGCTGCGGGACGCCGGCGTCCGCTCCGTACGCGTCGCGACCGAGCAGGCGACGCTCGGGGGCACCTGACCCATGCGCCGCGCCCGAGACCCACGCCACGTCTACGGCCCCAACCTCGCGCCGATGGTCGACGTGGTGCTGGTCATCCTGATCTTCTTCATGGCGTCGGTCGTGTTCGTCGGGCCTGAGTGGTTCCTGCCCGCTGCGCTGCCAGTAGAACAACAACACGAAGCCGAGTCGACCGATCCGTACGACCTGCCCGACCCCACGCTCAACGTGCGCGTCTCGCTCAACGGGGACACCCCCATCGTTGCCGGGCTCGGCCCCGGCTCGATCGCGCTTGATGACTTCGAGGCCCACGCCCGCACGCAACTCACTGGCGCGAATCCCGAGTCCATCAACATCCGCTTGAACGCCGCCGATGGTGTCCCCTGGCAGCACGTCGTGACCGCCCAAGACATCCTCACCCGCGTGGGCATTCGGCAGATTGCGCTGGACACAGACGCCAACTGAGGCGACCACCCCTGCGCTACTCGTACCGCGCACGAGCTATCGCTTCATGACCCGTACGCTGGCGATCATCGGCGTGCGGTCCAGCAGCGATCCCGACGCATCAGCGGCATCGAGCATCCATGCCGCCACGTCGGCCCTGCGGACGCGAGTGAGTAGGCCATACCGCGCAACCGCGCGCACGTGATCGGTCGGCGGGCCGTTCGCCAGAGTCGTCGGCCGCACGGCCTGCCAGTCCAGGCCCGAATGGGCGAGTACCTGCTCCATGCGCTCCAGATCCTTGTACGACACGGCGATGCTGCTGTGCCCGAAGAGCCAGCGATTGACCGGGTGCACGAGGTCCTTGCTATCGCCCACTCCACCCGCACTGATGGCTATGACTCGCGGCACGCCGGCATCCGCCATCGCGCTGATGAGCAGGCTCATCGCCCGCTCGGTCAGGTCCGACGGTGACGCGATGGCAGACCACGGATTCCACGCCCGAACTCGGCGGATGCCCAGACACGAGACCACCGCATCGACGCCCTCGACCGCCCGCGAAATGGTCCCTCTATCGAGCACCTCGCCACGGACTACTTCGACCGTTTCGACATCCTCGGTGGCGCTTCCTGGTCGCACAAGTGCGCGCACGCCGTGCCCGCGTCGGGCCGCCAGTCTCACCACCCACCGCCCGCATCCACCCGAGGCACCAAGAACGAGCAGCTTCATGGAATGGGCTCCATAGTCCGTATCACCCCGTCGGGGCGTTGTGGCGGTGGCATAGTAAAACACCGCACCAGGTACCAAGCCAGCAAACACCCTCAAGGCTGCGCTCAGCCCATCCCCAGCACCACCGTCGCAACACCGAGATAAATGAGAATCCCGCTGATATCCATCAGCGTCGCCACCAGCGGGCTGCTGATCGTCGCGGGGTCGAGCTTGAGCCTCTCGAGCGCCAGCGGCAGCAGCCCGCCAAGGAGCGCCGCCCACGTCACGATGCCGAGCACCGCAAGCCCCACCGCCAAGCCCACGCGCAGCGGATGGTTGGTGCTGGCCAGGCCGACGGCATCCACCAGGATCACGATGCCCACGCCCATCACACCAAGCGTCAGCCCGAGGATGGCCCCCGTCACCAGTTCCTTCCGCGCCACACGCGGCCAGTCGCCCGGCGACAGCTCACGCAGCGATACTGCACGAATGAGCAAGCTCGCCGCCTGCGTGCCCGTATTGCCGCCGCACGAGATCATCAGCGGCACGAGCATCGCCAAGATCAGGTGCGTCTCGAGCGCGCCCTCGAATCGCCCCAGGATCGCGATGGTGATGACCTGCACCACGAATAGCACGCCCAGTGCGATGCCACGCTTGCGCAGCATGTCAAGCAACGAAGTCTTGATGTACGGCTCGTCCAGCGCATCCATGCCGCCCAGCAGGTGGATGTCCTCGGTCGCTTCTTCCTCCACCACGTCGGCCACATCGTCGATGGTCACGATGCCCAGCAGCACACCCTTGCTGTCGACCACCGGCAGCACCGTGCGGTCGTAGTCCAGCATCGACCGCACAGCCTGCTCCTGGTCGTCGGTCGCGCTGAGCGCCTGGTACGCGTCGTCCATGATGTCGCGCACCGTCTCGTTGGGTTCGGCCAGCAGGATCGATCTGATGTGGAGGTCGTCGATCAGCTTGCCCTGGCTGTCGATCACGTACACCCAGTGCACCGTCTCCGCGTCGCGCCCATACCGCCGGATGTGCTCGAGCGCCTGCCCGATCGTCCACTCGGGCCGCAGCCGCACATAGTCGGGCGTCATCAGGCGGCCGACCGATTCTTCGGGGTAGCCCAGGATCTGCTGGGTGACCTTCCGGTCCTCGGGCTTGAGCTGGTTGATCAGCCGCCTGGCCGCCTCGGTGGGCATCTCGTCAAGCAGCGCCGCCCGGTCGTCGGGGTCCATCGCCTGGAGCATGGTGCGGGCCGATCGATCGCCCAGTGCCTCGATGATCGCCTGCTCGCGGTCGTAGTCGAGCACGGCGAACGCCTCGCCCGCCAGATCCCGCGGCAGCAGCCGGAAGGCCACCGCCGCCTCCCCTGGCTCGAGCAGGTCCAGCACCGCCGCCACGTCGAACGGCGGCATCGACGACAGCGACTCGCGCAGCTCCCGATACCGCTTGCCCTCGATCAGCTCGCGGACCTCGACGTTCAACAGCTCGGCGGTGGGGTTCATAGCCCGAATGGGAGCCCGCGCCGAGTCCGATGGCAAGCCACCTCCAGACGAAGTTCCGGTGAAACACCGACCCGCCTTTCGGCCTATCCTCCCCGCCGGTGCATCCGCCGCGTGGTGGCGTGCGGATCGGCCCATTACACGGGCTCCGATAGGGGCCGATTCGTGGTATCATTGAAGCCCCGGGTTTTCCCTGGGTTTCCGTCCCAACGCTGGAGCGAAACGCCATGGCCAAGCTGTTCTACTCGATGGAAGAGACCACCCAGAAACTCGGCAAGAGCGAGCAAGAAGTCATGGAGCTGGTCGATTCCAACAGGCTGAGCAAGTTCGTCGACGGCGACAAGCTCATCTTTAAGGTTGATCAGGTCGACATGCTGGCCGACGGCGAAGAAGACGACCTGCCCGGCTTTGCCGATGACTCGGGCGTGGGTGCCGGCATCGGGCTCGAAGACGATTCGGCCATCGGCTTCGCCGACGACGACGACGCTGGCACGGGCGACGCCAAGGAGCAAACCGGCATCAGCATCTTCGACGCCGACGAGGTCGAAGAAGCCGACGCGGCCGCCCAAACCCAGATGGCCGCCGCTCCCAGCTTCGGCATGGAAACCGCGGCCGACCCGGCCGCTTCGGGCAGTGGCCTGCTGGACATGACCCGTGAGGCCGACGACACCTCGCTGGGTGCCGACCTGCTGAGCGACTTCGACATGGACGGCGGCGAGGGCTCGACCGTGGGCGAGGGTGTCGGAGCGGGCGGCGGCGCCCTCTTCGAGGAAGCCGGCACATCGGCCAGCCAGCCGACCGCGGTCGTCTACGCCGAAGAATCGCTCTCGCCGGCCTTCAGCATGGGCACCATGTTCGCCTGCTTCGGCCTGTTCCTAGTCATGGCCTTCGCGTTCGCATTGATCGTCTCGATCACCACAGGCGCGGGCCAGATCATGGACCTCATCGGCGGCGTCGAGGTCTGGATGATCGGTGCCGGCATGGCTGGCATCGTGTTGGTCTTGGCCATCATCGGTGCTCTTGTCGGCAAGATGACGAGCTGATCCGAGGGCATACGTCAATGATCCAGCGGCTCCGGACGGGGCCTTTTTCTTGCGCCAGGCCTTGTCGCCAGCGTTGTGGACAATTTGTTGCAAGCGATCGGATGCGCTCTGGCGTTTCTTGTGACCCGCCGGCATACCGACCGCCACCGAGAGTCACCAGCTCACCAGAGCGCCTTGCGACAGGCTACCGATCCGCGATCCCCTCTCGTAAAATGCTCATTACGATGAACTTACGAGCATTTTGCCAGTTCTATCCACAAGGCGACAGCCGTAACGAATACGACGACTATTTTTTCTCTATGTAAGAGAGAAGAAAGAGCGAGCCCACGTCCAACAGAACTCGATGCTCTTTCATGTGGATAACTCGTTGGTGCTTTGGGGGCCTTCGGCCGCGCTTCATAACGCACCCTGACAGCTGACGCACCACACGGTCGTCCGGCCTGCGAGAACACCGGTCTCCAGCGGTTGACCACAGGTGAGGCATGGCTGGCCCCCACGCCCGTACACGGCGTGCTGGAGCTGGAACGCCCCGGCCTTTCCCTCGGCCCCGCGATAGTCCCGTAGGGTGGAGCCCCCGGCCCGTACAGCGAGCACGAGCAGATCACGCAGGGCCTTGCCGAGCACGTGCGCCCGCGGGGCCGAGACCTCGCACGCCAGCTCCGCCGGATGGATACCCGCTCGGTGCAGCGCCTCGTCGGCGTAGATGTTGCCAACGCCTGCCAGCAGCCCTTGGTCGAGCAATGCCGCCTTGATGGGCCGGCGGGCTCGCGCCAGCAGCTCGTGCAGGGCTCTGGGAGGCAGGGTCAGGGCATCGGGCCCGAGCCCACGCCAGGGCGGCAGCTCGTCGCGGCTCTTGGCCAGCCAGAGGCCGCCGAAGCGTCGGGGATCGCGGAAGATCAGGCGCGAGCGGTCGTCCAACCGCCAGGTCGCATGGACATGTTCGGTCGGCAGGCGACCGCCAGAAGGTGCCCACAGCACTTGGCCGCTCATGCCCAGATGGATGCCCAGAGCACGCCCATCGCTCGCGATGATCGCAAGCAGCTTGCCCCTCCGATCGATGGACTCGATCCTGGAATTGGCAAGCAATTGCGTCGGCCGCAGACGCGTTGGCCGTATGGCAGTTCGCTGGCGGGCGAATCCCCCTGGTGGGTCGCTCGGCCCGACCGCGACGTCCCGCCGGTGCAGTGTGGCCGCGACCACGCGCCGGCCCAGCAGCCTGGGCTCGAGCGTGCGTCTCAGGTGCTCGACCTCGGGCAACTCGGGCACATATGCAGGATATCAACCGCGCCCGTCCGCCGCCGCCCAGGTCGAGAGTGGATGGCGGGGGTACCCTCGCCCTGACCTCCGCGAGCCACCGGCAGGTAAGGATTCCCGCATGGACCGTCAGGCATTCGAAGCCATGGCCTTGGAACACCTCGACGCGGTGTACCGGCTGGCGTACCACCTGACACGCAGCCCCGAGCGGGCCGA
>Ga0207422_1001136_pt1 | contig 60475 bp, 33 predicted proteins | sample MarCyaLeptolynsp_FD_187757 | JGI IMG/M metagenome (GOLD analysis project Ga0207422, IMG submission 187757) | Marine cyanobacterial communities from Panama - species 1 Leptolyngbya sp. (SPAdes) | ecosystem: Environmental > Aquatic > Marine > Unclassified | place: Panama: Panama City | collected...
TGCAGCTCGGAATATTTTAGACCGAGCATTAAACGAGGTGGGACTCATCTTGCCTGCGCGTGGAGGCTTAGTCGATAGACAGCCTGGGAAGCGCGAAGCTACAAGTAGAGAGTGGGTTCAACTCTCTCTATTTTAGAAGCCCCCGTTATACCCGCAAGGGTTAACGGTGGGAGAACGTCACTCTGTCTGTGTAGCTTCCTTGCTGTAGGGTAAGGAGCGATCGCATAGTGCTAGCCGAGCATATCGGGAGATGCTTCGTTTCACGTTGTTACACTCAGCATGACAAAGGTTCAATTTCTAGCCATGCTCAGTATGTGTGATACGTCATTCTGAACGCAGCGATAGCGTAGTGAAGAATCTCCCGGATGCTTCGCTCCACGTTGTTACGCTCAGCATGACAAAGGTTCAATTTCTAGCCGTGTCCACTATCTGTCATTCTGGACGGAGCTAGAGTGCAGTGAAAAATCTCGGTAGATGCTTCGCTTCACGTTGTTACGCTCAGCATGACAAACGTTTAATTTCTAGCCGTGCTCAGTATGTGTGATATGTCATTCTGAACGCAGCAATAGGAAGTAGGAGAGGAGTACGGGCGAGACGCCCGTTCCACGGGAATGTACCACGGGAATGTACCACGGGAAGTTGATAAGTGTTCTACAGGGAGCTGATAAGTTAATTTTTTTAGACTGTGTAAGCCCTAAGCTCTTGTTATTCCCTAAGCTCTTGTTATTATTGACAAAGATTTTTACTAAACCCACATCGATAAACCTAATACCCAATGGTGACAAGTTAAAAGGTGGTGCATTTTGTCAACTCCCAGATATGGTGTTTGGGGCTAAAAAAACCCTATATATGGAATTGGACTTTGGACAAAAAAATCTATATTCTCCATTCTCCATTCTCCATTCTCCATTCCCTTGACAACGACGATTTTGCCTTAACTTGTCACCAATGCTAAATACCTAACACCTAACACCTAATACCTATCATGAGCGATCGCCAAACAAATTCCTATTCCCAATTTCCGGCTGTCGGCACTACCCTGGTTCGGGTGAACAAAATTTTACGTAGTATTTCCCATCTCCGCGTCTCCGTGTCTCCGCGTCTCCGCGTCTCCTTACTCACTACTCCACTCTTATTTTCCCTTACCCCCTTGCTTCCTGGTTGGCAACAAGCGCAAGCGCAGCTAGTTCCAGATAAGACTTTAGAACCAGAAAATTCGGTGGTGGTGCCGGTGGAAGCCTTGGTTGACGAAATTCAGGGGGGAGCAGCCAGGGGAAGTAATTTGTTCCACAGCTTTCTGGAGTTTAATGTTGGGCATGGTAGGAGTGTTTATTTTGCTAATCCCGTTGGTATTGAAAATATCCTGACTCGTGTTACTGGGAATAATGCTTCGGATATTTTGGGTAGGTTGGGGGTATCGGGTGATGCTAATTTGTGGTTAATTAATCCCAATGGCATCAATTTTGGTCCCGATGCCAGCTTGGATGTTAGGGGTTCTTTTGTTGCTAGTACGGCTGATGGTATTGGGTTGGGCAATAATGGGGTATTTAGTGCCACTAATCCCGACAATAGTCAGTTACTTACAGTTGAACCAGGAGCACTATTTCATCATGCCTGGGAGACTCATCAAGCCAAAATTAATAATCAAGCTGATTTAGCTGTTGGTGCAGGGGAAACTCTGAAGTTACAAAGTGGTACAGTAACCATGACTGGTTCCCTGACGGCTCCAGGAGGTAGGGTGGAGGTTTTGGGACATCGGGTTGGTTTGTTGGATAATGCCAAGATTGATGTTTCTTCGGCAACTGGTGGCGGTACAGCGTTGATTGGCGGGGATTATCAGGGTAAGGGGGAGCAAGCCCTCATCCCCCAGCCCCTTCTCCCAACTTTGGGAGAAGGGGAGCAAGCCCCCAAAGTTCCTTCCTCCGATTTGGGAGAGAAAGTTCCTCTCCCAGGTTTGGGAGAGGGATTTAGGGTGAGGGCACCGAATGCTCGCCGTACTTATATTGGTCCTGATGTTACAATCAACGCCGATGGTCTAACTAATGGTGATGGCGGTACGGTAATTGTTTGGGCGGATGAAATTACTCGCTTCTATGGCAATATTAGCGCTCGTGGTGGCTCCGAGTCGGGAGATGGCGGCTTTGTAGAAGTCTCTGGTAAGGAACAGCTCGTATTTCGCGGTAAGGTAGATACAGATTCCGACACTGGCAATATTGGTACTTTACTCCTTGACCCCACAGATATTGAAATTAGGTCCGGCTATGCCGATGGGGATGATAATGGAGCTGATGCCTATGCTTTTGGTAATAATGCCACTGGTGATAACGGTGAAGTAGTAGAAGCAGATATTGGTCCAACCGTCATCTACGAGTCAGAACTAGAAGGACAAGCAGCCAATAGCAATATTATCTTACAAGCAACTAATGATATTACGATCCAAGACCTGGATGATAACCTATTATATCTAGCTGGTGGTCCTGGTGCGATCGAGTTAACTGCGGATGCTGATAATGATGGCACTGGCGACTTTATTATGCAGGATACGGCAGATACTATCAACACTTATGGCAGGGATATTACCATTTCTGGAGCTAATTTGACTCTGGGTAATATCTACACTTTTGCTTATTATGGTTATGACGGAGGAGCGATTACCCTCGATGCCAGTGGTGATATTTATGTAGATAATCTCAATTCCTACTCCTTCTACTATTATGATGCTGGAGCAGGGGGGGCAATTACCCTCACTGCAGGAGGAGAGATTGAGGTAACAGGAGATATCAACTCTGGTTCCTATGGTTATCTCGGTAACGCCGGTGAGGGAGGAGCAATTACCTTAGATGCAGGGGATGATATTAACCTTGCAGGCAACCTCTTCTCCAATTCCTACTCTCCTTATGGTGGTGATACAGGTGAGGGGGGAGTAATTATTCTCACCGCAGATGGTGATATTAACTTTACAGGAGATCTATTATTATCCAACTCCTACTCTCCTTATGGTGATGCGAGTGAGGGAGGAGCTATCACTCTCACCGCAGGAGGTAATCTTGAGTTAACAGGAGATATATTGTCTTCTTCTACCAGTAATGAAGGTGTTACAGACAACGGAGGTGCCATTACTCTTGAGGCTGGTGGTGATATCTCTACAGGTAATCTAATATTCTCATCCTCCATATCTAACAGTGATGATGCAGGAGCAGGAGGCGCGATTACCCTTGATGCCGGGGGTAATATTCAAACAGAAGACTTATCCTCTGAATCTAGATCTAATGAAGGGGATGGAGGGGATGGAGGCGCGATTACCCTCGCCGCAGGGGGCGATATCCAAGCAAGTAACTTAAGAGCTAACTCTAGATCTGATGATGGTAATGCAGGAACAGGAGGTGCAATTACTCTTGAGGCTGGTGGCAGAATTTCTACAGAGCAAATACGCTCTCGCTCTCGTTCTAATTTTGGTGAAGCAGGGGATGGAGGCAAAATTACCCTCAGAGCCGCTGGCGATATTGAAACAGAGGAACTAGAATCCTTCTCTGAGTTTGATCGAGGTAATACCACTCCTACTTTAGTAGGTTCTGGGGGAGATATTGAGGTGGTAAGTACCGGTGGCTCGATTACTACAGGCAATATCCGCTCTTCTGGTAATGATGGTAGAGGCAATATTACCCTCGATGCTAACAGTAACAATGGTATTACCATCAGACCTTCTGATGATTCCCTGCTACCTAAAATTGATGCCTCTGGTACTGGCGATGAAGGTAATATCACCCTAATCAACCGCACCGGAGGCATTACCCTAGAAAATACTGAGATTGTCAGTGATACTTTATTAGAAGGTACGGGTGGTGATATCCGGATTGAGGCAGACTCAGTTAACTTAACTGATAGCGATGTGACGACTACTGCTGTTGTGGGAGATGTGGAGCAAGCAGGTAATATCTTTATCGAAACTGGGGATTTATTTCTAGATGCCACTAGCCTGGCTACTTCTGTAGAACCGGGAGCTGGAGGTACAGGTGGAGACATTGAGATTGCAGCAGGAACTGTAAATCTGACTAATTCCTCCTTTATTGATACTGCTACTTTTAGTGCAGGAGACGCAGGTAATGTCAATATTGATGCTGAAACTATCTCCCTAGATAACAACAGCAATATCTTTAGTACAACTTCCGCCGGGGGGAATGCAGGTAAGGTAACCTTAAACGCCACTGGAGCTATCTCCCTCAGTAACCGCAGCAACTTAAGCACTGCTGTGGATACTGGAGCTACAGGTACCGGGGGGGAAGTTAAGTTAGAAGCCAATTCCCTGAGCATTACTGGAGGTTCCCAAGTACAAGCCTTGACGCGGGGAATAGGAGATTCTGGGGAAGTAATTCTCGATATCGATGATGCAATTACTATCTCCGGCATAGAAGACGACTTTGCCAGTGGCGTGTTTACTTCCACTCAAGCTGCCAATAGTGGCGAAGGAGGCAAGATTACCGTGGCAACTGGTAACCTCCTAATCTCTGAGGGAGCAGTTTTAAGTGCTCAAACCTCTAGTATTAATGATGGCGGTGATATCAATATTAATGCTGATACCGTAGAGTTGAGGAATGGGGGACAGTTACTTACCAATGCTTTTAGTAGCGGTGATGCTGGTGATATTTTTGTCAACGCCAGCCAGAATGTCCTAATTACCGGCACTAACTCTAACCCTGGAGGTTCTCCTCCCCCAGTACCCAGAGCCATAGTTACTACAAGAAACCAAGGTTCCCTGCAGGAAATAGAACCAAATGACTCCCTAGATCAAACGATGGTGCTTAGTGATGATCTATTCTCGATGAGTACCGATGATGATGCTATTCCTGATATTACTTTATCCGATCGCATTCCCTATGTCTCCGTTGCTGGTAGCGGTTCAGATCCTGCTACAGTTGACTATTACTCCTTTGAAGTAGTAGCAGGGACTCGTGGGTTTTTCGATATCGATAATGGGTTTAATGGTAATGATCCTAATGATCCAGGAAATGTATTCTCCAGAATCTCATTGTTGGATAGCGACGGCAACCTGCTAACATCATCTATAGGAAGAGCAAGTACTTTACTAGGTGCAGGCGGCAGCACGGATGCTAATGATGCTTATCTCCAGTTTACCTTTAGGGAGTCTGGTACCTACTTCCTAAAAGTTGACCGTGATGTAGGTGGCAATTTAGATTCTTCAATTAGCGCTCCTGGTACTTACACTCTCCAAGTATCCCTAGGCAACCCCAACTTTGCTGGTAACGTAGTCGATGCTGATACTAATACTGCCAGTGGCATGTTTGCTCGCACTGAAGGTGCTGGCACAGCTGGTAATATCACGACTAATACCCCCGAGTTAACTATTGAAAATGAAGGTATTATTTCCGCTGCTACTGCTGGTACAGGCAGTGCTGGCATTATTAAGGTAGAAGACGCCAACTCAGTTTTACTTAACAATGGCTCTATCTCCACCGCCGTTGAGCAAGGTGCGCTACTCCCGGATACAGCTGTTGCCAGTAATATTGAGATTGAGACAAACCAGCTCGATTTAATCAATGACTCTTCTATCTCTTCAGCTACGGCTGGTGTGGGAAATGCTGGTAAAGTTGAAATTCAAGCTAGCGACGTTTCTATAGATAATAGTACCGTTTCTTCTGCGGTAGAATCCTCTGGAGTCGGTACTGGAGGCAGCATTAGTTTCGAGACAAATACTCTCTACCTAAACAACAATGCTAACGTCTCCTCTGCTACGGTTGGTGATGGAGATGCTGGTGAGGTGGAGATTAAGGCTAGCGACGTATCTATAGATAATAGTACTATCTCTTCTGCAGTGGAATCCTCCGGAGTCGGTAATGGAGGCAGCATCAGTTTCGATACAAATAATTTCTACCTAAACAATAATGCTAGCGTCTCCTCTGCTACAGCTGGTATGGGAGATGCAGGTAAAGTGGAGATTAATGCTAGCGACGCTTCTATAGATAATAGTACTGTTTCTTCTGAGGTAGAATCTTCTGGAGTCGGTACTGGAGGTAACGTCACCTTCAATACAGACATTTTCTCCATGACCAATAATGCGAATATCTCCTCTGCTACGGCTGGTGATGGAGATGCTGGTGAGGTGGAGATTAAGGCTGATCGTATTTCTATAGATAATAGTAGTGTTTCTTCTGCTGTAGAACCTTCCGGAATCGGTACTGGAGGTAGCGTCAACCTCACTGCTCCTACCGTAGAAGTGATCAATGGTGCGAGCATCTCCGCTTCCACTCAGGGACAAGGAGAAGCCGGTACTATCGATGTCAGTGCCAACCGCTTTTTAGCAGCCAATGGGGGAAGACTACTTTCTAATACTTCCAGCACCTTTAATGCAGGGAACATCGAACTAACAATAATAGATGATATTACCCTAACAGGAGCAGGTAGTGGACTATTTGCCAACACTACCCCCGGTTCCACAGGTGATGGTGGTAGTATTTTCATCGACCCAATTACCATGAGTATTCTGGATGGTGCAAAGATAGTAGTGGATAGCCAAGGGGAAGGCAGAGGAGGAGAGATTAGCATAATTGCCGATGCCCTCAACCTAGATCAAGGTGCTATCACCGCCCAAGCCTTCAGTGATGATGGAGGAGATATTTCCATAGATATAGAAAATAACCTGTTGCTGCGCGACAATAGCCTTATCAGTACCACCGCAGGTATCGGCAGTGGCTTTGGTAATGGAGGTAATATTAATATTGCTGCCCAATTCGTTATTGGTGTTCCTATCGAAAATAGCGACATTATTGCCAATGCTTTCTTCGGAGATGGCGGCAGAATCGAGATTACCACCAACGCCATCTTTGGACTAATGTTCCGCGAGCAACTCACCCCCTTAAGCGATATCACCGCCTCTTCGGAATTCGGCACCGACGGTGAGTTTATCCTCAACCTGCTCAGTTTTGATGCCACTCAGGGATTAAACGAGTTACCAGGGGCATTAGTAGATGCAGAAAGTTTAGTGGGCAAAGATGCCTGTGCCCTAGTTGACGGCAAAATCGGTGGCGGCAGTTCGTTCACCATCACCGGCAGGGGAGGCTTACCCCCCACTCCCGAGGAACCCTTGAGCAATAATGATGGTTTAGTGGAATGGGCAACTCGTCAACCGGCAGCTGAACGTCCAGCCGTCGTAGTTAGTGAACAACCCACGGATGCCACAGGAGCACCAATTTATCCAGAAATGCGACAAGCCCAAGGCTGGATCATCAATCCCGATGGCACAGTTATTTTAACCGCCGAGCCTCAAAAAGCCACACCCCACAGTCCCGGGTTTATTCATCCCAGCTGCAATTAGTGCCAAGTTGCTGTCAAAACTGTACAATGTCATGCTGATCAAAGCGAAGCATCTCACGAGATTCTACCCTACCCTTAGGGAACTTCGCTAACACTCTGCTACCGCTCCGTAGCCTACGGCAAGCAAGCTACAGCATGACAAATGTAGATGCTAAGGAATCGGGAATTGGTAGGTTGGGTTGAGCGATAGTGAAACCCAACATAAATGTGACTGATATTGGATTCCCTACACCGAAGCAAACTATGTTCCTCAACCCAACCTACATCTGAGATGGTTCACTCTTGTTGAGCATAACAGTTGAGTGCGTAAGTCCTCAAGAATACAGATTTGCGATCGCAAGAACACCAGCTCAGTCATAAAAGTTAAACTAAACAAGAGTCAAAATTAGCAACATTTGGAATAGACATTTGTGCATATTGGGGATGCATATTTATGCATAGATAAATATGAATTTAAACAACTGCTTGAACAGGTTCAGCTAGCTTAGATATCTGAAGAACAGAACAAGTAAAAATTGTAATTTACAACACATTTTTCACCATATACTTGCCAAGCCAATAAAGCTCAAAGCCTGATTAAATCCGTTCTCTCAGAATTAATTAAGCCTAAAATCCTTGCCCTGCAAAGCTTTTAGACCTATGTTTTATCCCAATTCACCACATTCAATCTACCAAAACCATTCTAAATTCTAAATTCTAAATTCTAAATTCCCACTACCAATTTCCATTTTGTAAAAAAAAATGAAATTTATGTGCACAATCTTCTTCTGTTGGTACATAATTAAGACTTAAATAAGCACTACTACTTGGGCGCATCTAGAAATAATCTGTTGTGCATTTAAATTGTCAACTGGTGCTGACCTGCAGATGCAGAAATTAGCACTAACCAATGTAAATGCCTGTTAACAGAAAAGCAAACTAGAAACGTTCCCTAACTTACACAGTTAAGCAATAATCATGGTTTAAGGTTGAAGGTTGGAAACTTCAGGTTTCAGGGAAAGGATGAATTTAAAATCAACCTAACACCTAATACCTAATACCTAACATCATTGGGGTGCATAGTGCATCAACCATCAATTAGGAGTATTATCGTGTCCGATTATTATCTGAAAGTTGTTGGCAGCACAAATGTGTTGGAAGGTTCAACTACTGGATTTATTCAGACAGATCAATGTGACAATGGAGAGCAACAATTTGATATCGTCCCTGGGGGCAGCGGCTTTACCACAATACCATGTGGAGGTGGTGGGTATTGGAAATACACTAATAGTGTAGGTGTAAAACTCGTCAGTACACCAATGGGAAATAATGCCAAATTCAAGGTGCAAAAAAATGGTGATGATTACCAGATATATTGCAAGGGAGTGAACGGTGGAAACACTCCCTTAACCATTGCTGGTGCTGATAAATTTGACTTGGATCCTGTCTAGTTAAGCTGTTGTTGGTTCAGCCCAGCAACAGCTAGTACCGCTGCGCGGAATTCAAAATGCAAAATGCCTATAGAGTAAGGATTCTATCAATCTCAAACTGGTGGGTTATTTCCGCCGTGCTGCACTAGTTCTTAAACGCTAAGAAGCCCGACTTTTTCAAGTCGGGCTTCTGGACAGGCTGGTGAAACATTTTTTAACAAATAAAAAAACTGGCTTGTCATTAGTCATTAGCACAAAGGATTCTCTGACACTTGATAGAGGACACCAAATCTCACGTACTTTATCGTGGGATAAACTTAACCGATAGAAATACTTCAACTCAGCTTCATGACTCAGCCTCGCACTAGACGCCGCTTTCTGCAAATCGCTGGCTTGACTGCCGTGGGATTTGGCTCAACCCTTGTGTTGCCACGCACCTTGCAATCCTCTCATGCCACCACTAAGCCTACCGTCTCTGGACACCCAGATTTACCCCTACAAGACTTTGACTTTGAAGTAGTCACCGTCAATGCCAGAGGTAAGATTATCAAGCGCCAGCGCCACCAAGCACAGTTTTTTAGCCAAGACTTGGGTAGAAGGGCAAGTTTAGCTATGGTAGCGATTCCCGGTGGTAGCTTTGTGATGGGAGCTCCCGAAACTGAGCAAGGTAGCCGTGAGCGGGAGCGCCCCCAGCACCAAGTCACGGTTAAGCCTTTCTACATGAGCAAATATCCCATCACCCAAGCCCAGTGGCGAGCCGTGGCAGCTTTACCCCAAATCAACCAACCTTTAAAACCAAATCCCTCTAGATTCCAGGGCAATCAGCGACCCGTTGAGCAGGTATCCTGGTATGATGCCCAAGAATTCTGTGCCAGACTGGCTCGACAAACTGGCATGGCTTATCAGCTGCCAACTGAAGCGCAATGGCAATATGCCAGTCGTGCGGGAACTACTACACCTTTCTACTTTGGTGAGACAATTACCTCGAAACTAGCTAACTATCAGTCTTCAATAACTTACGCTTCGGAGCGCAAGGGAATTTATCGAGAACAAACAACTCCTGTAGGTAGTTTCCCACCCAATGTCTTTGGATTATACGATATGCATGGCAATGTCTGGGAATGGTCAGCTGACTTGTGGCATGAAAATTACCAAGATGCACCTTCTGATGACAAAATCTGGGAACTAAAAGATAAGAGTGTTGAGGATAATCCCACTGGGCTGTCTCTTGGGGGTTCTTGGGCAACGGTTCCTCAGCACAGCCGTAGTGCATTTCGCCAGAGTTTCCATGCAAACCTCAGGCTCATGAATATTGGTTTTCGGGTAGTCTGCTCCAGGGTTTGAGTTTTGCTCTTTCAGGGAAAGGATAACGCTTGGCTTCCACACCCACCCAGAGTTTTTAAACCGAATGGCGCTAAGTTAAGGCTCAAATCCTGAACTGATGAGGAGTGTGGGGGGAAAGAATTCTCACATACTTGAGAGACACTATTGTGTAACTCTCTCCACATACTCTCTTTTCTCCCCACACTCCCCTCTGTTCCCCCTCTCCCCACACTCCCAATGCTCCCCACCCCCCCATTCCCCATAAGGTTTCGGGCAATGCTAGGATTACACTTGCCCCATCTGATGACGTATTAATGGCAGAAACACTTTTATTCAATGCTCTACGCGCCGCCACTGATGAAGAAATGGCACGGGATGAGACTGTATTTGTGATTGGTGAAGATGTGGGACACTATGGTGGTTCCTACAAAGTCACCAAGGATTTATATAAAAAATATGGTGAACTGCGGGTTTTAGATACCCCGATCGCAGAAAATAGTTTCACTGGGATGGCAGTTGGTGCCGCAATTACCGGTTTGCGCCCTATTATCGAAGGCATGAATATGGGTTTTTTACTCCTCGCCTTCAACCAAATTGCCAACAACGCTGGGATGTTACGCTATACTTCTGGCGGTAACTTCAAAATTCCTCTGGTAATTAGAGGTCCTGGTGGTGTAGGACGACAGCTGGGTGCAGAACATTCCCAGCGGCTAGAAGCCTACTTTCAGGCGGTTCCTGGTCTAAAAATAGTTGCCTGCTCAACTCCCTACAATGCTAAGGGACTGCTCAAATCGGCTATCCGTGATGATAATCCGGTTCTGTTTTTTGAACATGTCCTACTCTACAACTTAAAAGAAAACTTACCAGAAGAAGAATACCTAGTACCCCTTGACAAAGCCGAAGTAGTACGAACTGGTAAAGATGTAACTATTCTCACCTATTCGCGGATGCGGCACCATGCGCTGCAAGCAGCCAAGCAACTAGAACAAGAGGGATTTGATCCAGAGGTGATTGACTTGATTTCCCTCAAACCTCTAGACATGGAAACTATTGGTGCTTCAATAGGCAAAACCCACCGGGTAATTATTGTAGAAGAATGCATGAAGACTGGTGGTATTGGCGCAGAATTGACGGCATCTATCAATGACCAATTATTTGATGAGCTGGATGCACCAGTACTGCGCTTAGCCTCTCAAGATATCCCTACCCCTTACAACGGTACTTTAGAAAACCTGACAATTGTGCAACCACAGCAGATTGTCGAAGGTGTAAAGAAAATGACGGCACTTCGGATTTAAGCTTGTTGTTGGTTATTGTTTATTTGTTTTTGAATAACCAATAACCAATAACTAATAACCAATAACAATTATGCAAAGACAGCGTTTTGTACTAGCTTTAATTATCGTTCTCGTGGTTGCGGCAATCGGCATACTACTGAAATTTCCCATCCGTTTGGGATTGGATTTACAGGGAGGAGCACAACTAACTATTCAGGCAAAGGCTACAGAAGAAATCCCCAAAATTACCCCAGAACAACTGGGGGATCTTAAAGTTGTAGTGGAACGTCGGGTTAATGGACTTGGGGTTTCAGAAGCAATTGTGCAAACTGTTGGCTCTGAGCAAATATTAGTACAGTTACCCGGTGTCAACGATCCCAAACAGGCAGAGCGGGTACTAGGTGGTACAGCAGAACTCGATTTTCGGGAACAAAAACCTGGCACAGAATCACAGGTACTGATTGAACAACAGTTGCTAGGGGCAAAACTGCAACAGCAAGAAGAACTCAGAGAAAGTGGCGATGAAGAAGCGATCGCTAAAAATCAAGAAGAGATCCAAACTAGTAAAGACGCCATCTCTGACTTATTTGAACCTGCCAAGCTCACTGGTAAAAATCTCAAAGATGCTCGTCCTCAACCCCTGCCAAATAGTGATAATTGGGAAGTTGCTATCCGCTTTGATGGCAAGGGAGGAGAAGATTTTGCCGAGTTGACGAAAAACTTGGCGGGAACAGGACGCAGTATTGGTATTTTCTTAGATGATGCTCTCATTAGTGCACCTGTAGTCGGACCAGAATTTGCTCAAACTGGTATTACCGGAGGTTCTGCCGTCATTACAGGTAACTATACAGTGCAATCTGCTAACGAATTTGCCGTGCAGCTGCGGGGTGGTGCTTTGCCAGTACCAGTAGAAATCGTGGAAAATCGCACTGTTGGTGCTACTCTCGGACAAGATAGTATCCGACGCAGTGTTTATGCAGCAATTGGGGGTCTGACTTTAGTACTGGTGTTCATGGTGGTTTACTATCGGCTTCCTGGATTAATTGCTGATGTTTCCCTGATCATCTACGCTCTATTGACTATTGCTGTTTTTGCTCTAGTAAATGTTACCCTGACCCTACCGGGCATTGCTGGTTTTATCCTCAGCATTGGTATGGCAGTTGATGCCAACGTACTGATTTTTGAACGGACACGAGAAGAATTACGAGCTGGTAAGTCCTTGTATCGTTCAGTTGAGTCAGGTTTTTACCGAGCATTTTCTAGTATTTTGGACGCTAATGTCACAACCTTGATTGCTTGTGCCGTATTAGGTTGGCAAGGTTCAGGTTTAGTGAGGGGTTTTGCCGTAACCTTAGGCATTGGGGTAGTTGTGAGTATGTTTACCGCTCTTACCTGTAGCCGCACCTTTACCCTGGTAACGGTATTGGGATTCCCAGGAGTTCGCCAGAAACCAGAACTATTCTGTCCTAATCTACCAGCATCTGCTAAATAAACGATGAAGGATGATAGCGTAGCCGGAGTAGTCCAAGATGAACAGGAATTTGGACATAAAGGGCTCCAACTATAGGTAAACTGGGCAAAGTCCAATCCCTATTCCCTATTCCCAAAATCAAGATGAAACTCAATCTAATCAAACAGCGATCGCTTTGGTGGGGTATCTCTGCCACTTTTATCTTTGCTGGCATTCTGGCGATGGTGATTTCCACAGTACAGCTAGGAGCTCCATTACGTCTAGGTCTAGATTTTATTGGTGGCACAAGACTGCAATTACAAAGGGACTGTACTCAACCAGGAAACTGTGACGAACCAATTGAGCCAGCCGTAGTTCGGGAAGTAATGACGGCACAGGGTTTGGGTGAGAGCAGCATCCAAGTTGTCAAAGGTGGGGGAGAGCAACCGGTTCTGAGCATTCGTTCAAAAAACTTGGATGTGGAAGAGCGCACTCAACTCGAAACGGCACTCCAAGATAAAATTGGTATTTTCGATCCCAAATCTACCCAGATTGATACCGTTGGTCCAACTTTAGGAAAAGAACTGCTTGCTTCTGGCTTACTCGCTTTACTCCTCGCCTTTGTCGGTATCCTCATCTACCTCACCTTCCGCTTCCAGTTTGACTATGGCTTCTTCGCTTTTATTGCTCTGTTCCACGATGTATTTATTACAGTAGGAATTTTCTCCATCTTGGGTTTGGTGGTGGGTTTAGAAGTTAATACCCTATTTATTGTCGCTCTATTGACAATTATTGGATTTTCTGTTAACGATACTGTGGTAATTTATGACCGGGTGCGGGAGGTTATCCAATTCAATCCCAAGCAGCCAATTAACCAAGTAGTAGAGGACGCAGTTAATCAAACTCTGACGAGGTCAATTAATACTACCTTAACCACCATACTGCCCCTATTGGCAATCTTTCTGTTTGGGGGAGAAACCCTAAAGTATTTTGCTCTGACGTTGATCATTGGCTTTATATCTGGTGCTTATTCAAGTATTTTTATTGCCAGTACCCTACTCGCCTTTTGGAGAGAGCGCAACCCACAACCTGAACCCCCTAAACCGGAATCAGTAACTGAAGAAATTGAATCTCCGTCGATAAGCGATGCTGAATCTACACAAGTAATCGACGCTGAGTTTTCCGACGAAGCATAATCATAATTGAGAATTGCCAAGTAATGAATTAATGATCGATTTTCCCTTAGCTCTGATCAAAAATGGAGCAACCAAGCACCCAAAACCTCAATTCCACCTTCAAAGAGCAAGTACAAAGGTTACATGAGCTAACTGTCTGTGCTCGGTGGTTGCTAGTTGGCATCCTCTGGATTACCCTAGGACCGTTGAGCTTATGGGGTTGGCGGTACGAAATTTCCCTGTTGCGATCGCATTTTACCTGGTCAGCATTACGGTATGGCATCATTTACAATCGTCTACCTGCACTAGGGTTATGTGTGTGTATTGGCATGACTGTTGCCGTCTTAGTCTGGCAGAGTCGCAATATTTTATGGGGAATATCCCCCATCGAACAGAGGCGTCTAGAACAACAGGTACGCCGGATTTATCAGCAAGGAGCTAGTCATCCATTATGGAAATGGGTTTTTGACACTCCTCCACCTAAACGAAAAAAGGTGAGGGAATAGGGAATAGGGAATGGGGAATGGGGAATGGGGAATACTGTTGCCTACCCTCGCTAATAACCTATACAAGTCTCACTGGATTTGGGATAACTCAGGTTATGATTGGGAGAAGTTTACAAATCTCATTTGCTTAATTGAAATAGAAGGAGTGCGCAATGCAGAAACGCAAGGCCCTGATTCTTAAGTCTCCTAGAGAGATGTGTTTCCAAGAAGAGACTCTCAAGGAATTAGAGCCGAACCAGGTTCTTGTCCGCTCTGTATTGTCAGCTTTCAAGCATGGAACGGAGATGGAAGCTTATCACGGCTCGAGTCCCTTCCTCAAAAGAAGCTTAGACCACAAATTGCGCATTTTCCTAGACAACACTGAAGATGCTTCTAGTATCCTCTACCCTGGTACCTTGGGAAACATGACTGTTGGTACTGTGGAGAAAGTAGGTAGCGAGGTTGATGCATTTGCAGTTGGAGACACAGTATTTGGCTGGCTGCCAGTAGCAGACTGGCATGTAAGCTCTGCTGACAAACTTTATCCCTTGGATGGATTAACACCTGAGCAAGCTTTGTGCATCGATCCTGCCAACTTTGCTATAGGTGGGGTACTGGATGGAGAAATTCGCTTCCGTGAGAAAGTCCTAGTTACAGGCTTAGGTGCGATCGGACTTCTAGCTGTTCAGTATTGTAAACTACATGGGGCAACAGTATACGCTTCTTCCAGCTTTCCTCAGCGCCGCGAACTTGCCCGTAAATACGGAGCAGATGTAGTTCTCAACAGAAAGGATTACAAAGATTTGGGATTGGAAGTTAAGAAAATGACTGATGGGGGTGTTGATGCAGTAATCGAATGCTCTGGGCGTTATATTCAACTCAAACATGCGATGCGGGCAGTACGTCAGTGTGGCAGGGTTGTTTGTGTTGGTTTCTATTCTGGCGGTGCAACTGACTTGAACCTGGGAGAAGAATTTTTCCATAACCGCCTCACTTTACTGGCTTCTTTACCGGACGCTTATTGGAATAATCCGGTTCGGGGTGAAACCCCTCTGTATGCAGGGGAACTCCATCAGCTAATTATTGAAGATTTTAAGGCAGGACGTCTGAATATTGAAGGATTGCTTGGACCAGCCTATCCTTTTAGTAAGGCAAAGGAAGCAGTGGAAGCCATCTCTGAAAATCCCGTTGATGTGATTAAGGTTACTATCGAGTATTGAGGAAGTTCTTCCACAATCTTCTTCTGTGGAACTGGCATCTTGCCAGTTTAATTATTCCTCTATTGCTTGCAATCCCAATTATTTTTTGGTATTATTTCTGATAATAGAGAAGTTGTGCGCATATAAACTATTCCTCCCACCTCTAGCCTTCACCACTTATTCACAATGTGTACTGGTGGACACTCAAGAGATAATTTATCAGTCCAATTGTCGAAGATGATGCAACAGGCTAGAAGCCTCTTCCACAGGAGATTTTTCTAGAGAAAATAACCTACTATTAATCTTCACATGCCTATTGTGGTATAGCCGCGTAAGACCTGTTATCAATCAACCCCTGGAAACAGATATTGACGAAATCATTCATCAAATGCGAGAAGAACTGGATGAGCAATTAATGGCAGGTGTGTTTCCCCACTGGGAAAAATCATGACTGAAAAAATAAGTTGTAAAGATTTTTCGTTTTTGTAGTACGATTTATTTCATAAAAGATTACTTTCGCCAACAGCATCAGGAACGAAACCCAACACCATCTCTTCTAAATTAAGTGATCGCTACCGAACAGTAGAGGAAATTTTACAACAACTAGACTTAAGATAGCTATACAACGTCTCAACCCATTGTCAAGTCTAATAATAAGATTTAATACAATTAAATCTTATTTCATAAAAATTTCATACCAATTTTATTGATTAATGAAAACATCTAAGTGAGGTTGTGCCGGCTACAAACTTAATCCAGGACATAAAAGCTGTGAGCAGTATACAGAGTAACAAAAAACTAACACCTAACACCATGACTCAACTAGCATGTCCTGCTTGAAGTTGATAGCTGTTGTGCTCCCTCACTTCTAGTGTTTGTATGTCAATAGAGTAAATTGAAAATGACACTCATACAAAAATGTGTTGCAGAATCCATTGGTACATTTTGGCTCGTGCTTGGAGGTTGCGGAAGCGCTGTGCTAGCAGCGGCTTACACTGCAAATAGCGCGAAAATTGGTGAAGATACGGTGTTTCCTTTGGGGATTGGCTTAGTTGGGGTATCCATTGCCTTTGGTTTGACAGTCTTAACAATGGCTTATGCAATTGGGCATATCTCTGGTTGTCACCTCAATCCAGCTGTCTCATTCGGACTTTGGGCTGCTAAACGCTTTCCAGGTTCCCAGTTGCTTCCCTATATTCTGGCACAAGTAATCGGGGCGATCGCTGGTGCTGCTGTAGTTTATCTGATTGCTAGCGGTCAAGCAAACTTCACTCTAGAAGGGTCAAATCCCCTAGCAACTAATGGTTTTGGAGAACACTCTCCTGGCGGCTATCCCCTACTAACCTGCTTAATTACTGAGATTGTAATGACCTTCATGTTCTTGATGGTTATTCTTGGTGCTACTGATAGCCGTGCTCCTCAGGGGTTCGCTCCTATTGCTATTGGTCTGGCACTGACACTGATTCACCTTATTAGTATTCCAGTTACCAATACTTCGGTCAATCCTGCCCGTAGTACAGGACCTGCTTTATTTGCTGGGGTAGAACTTTTCAGCCAGGTTTGGCTTTTTTGGCTTGCTCCCATTTTTGGCGCTGTACTCGCAGGTTTTGTTTACTCTAAGTTCTGGGAGGAGACAAAACCAATTGAGGAATCTGTGAGGGAAGAAAGTGTTGTTAGCTGAGCTTAGATTGTGCTGAAGCCCCTAGAACTTTGAGAATTGCGATCAGCGAAAGCTGGTGCCGTAAAGCCTTTGTTGTTAGTCATTGGTCATTTGTTATTAGTCATTAGTAGAAATGAGCAAGCGGCAGGCAATTATTCCTTCTAGGAATAGGAGGAATGGGCTTTTTCTCGCATTATGTAAAGAATTATAACAAAGATTGATATTTTACGAGACAAGGCAAGGTTGAGTAAGATTAGTATATTAAAGAGTAGGTAGGTTAATTATCCACAAAATGAAGTATTCCTCTGAACTTTTGCTAAAACTGGGGAATATTGCCAAACGACAAGGCATAGAAAAACTTCTTAGAGTATTTTTCTATCAAAGCAGTATTTTATCAATTATGAATAGATTTGATATACCACTCCTTACTTGGGCTAGGTTTTAGGTAGCTTACTTTTACTACTCAAATAGGGCTGATATATTTTTACTTTCTCTTTATGGGTGCTTTTATCAACAGGGGTTCCACTATCAGAAAGCTTTTGTGGCTAAATATAAAGCTTTTTTGCCCCTTTACTTGTGAATTTACTACACAGAAATCTTAATCAAAATGACACCAAAAGTCAAGAACTTTGTTCTGCCTTTGGCAGTCCTTTCCTTGATGGCTACAGTTGGAGTGCAACCACTCCAGGCTCAATCCATCACTACTGCTGCTGATGGTACTCAAACTCTCGTTACTCCCAATGGCGATCGCTACGATATTACTGGGGGAACCCTATCTCCAAATGGAGCCAATTTGTTCCATAGTTTCGATAAATTTGGTCTCAATCCCACAGAGATTGCTAACTTCCTCTCCAATCCACAAATTAAGAATATTCTTGGTCGAGTAGTTGGTGGCGAAGCCTCAGTAATTCATGGTTTAATTCAAGTTACTGGGGGCAACTCTAACCTCTACTTAATGAACCCAGCAGGGATCATTTTTGGAGAAGGTGCCAGCCTCAATGTGCCAGCTAGTTTTACTGCTACTACTGCTAATGGTATTGGTTTTGATGGTGGTTGGTTTAATGCAGTTGGTGACAATGACTATCAGGCTTTAGTCGGTAATCCCCATAGTTTTGCTTTCACCCTCAATCAACCAGGAAGTTTAGTTAATGCTGGGGATTTAGCTGTGGGTGAGGGAGAAAACCTTACCTTGTTGGGTGGCACAGTAGTGAATACTGGCACCATCTCCGCACCAGGAGGGGAGATTACCATTGCCGCAGTACCAGGAGAGCATCTGGTACGCATCAGCCACGAGCATATGGTGCTGAGTTTAGAGTTTGAACCAACTGCTGGACTCAACGATGATAGTTTACCAACGAGTGGGGGGATATCTCCACAAGATTTGCCAGGATTACTCAGTGGGGGAAATTTAAGTGATGCCACAGGGATAACACTAAACCAGGATGGGACAATTAGTCTGACAGGTTCAGGGATTGCTATACCGACAGAAGTAGGAGTGACCATTGCCTCTGGTAATTTAGATGTTTCGGGTGAAACTGGGGGTAAAGTAAATGTTTTAGGAAAAAAAGTTGCTGTAGTTGGGGCTAACATTGACGCTTCTGGTACCGATGGTGGTGGTACGGTACTCATTGGTGGAGATTACCAGGGTCAGGGAACTGTTCCCAATGCCTTACGCACCTTTGTCAGCAGCGATGCGGTGATTAATGCCGATGCACTAGAAAATGGTGATGGTGGCAGAGTTATCCTTTGGGGAGAGGAAGTAACTGCCTTCCTAGGAAATATCACAGCTCGTGGTGGCAGCAGTTCTGGGGATGGTGGATTTGTTGAAGTCTCCGGTAAGCAAGACCTCATTTTTGATGGCACAGTTGATGTGAGTGCCACTAATGGTATTTGGGGAACATTACTGATTGATCCAACCAACATTATTATCTCTAATGCGGCAAGTAATCCAGCCGGAGTAGATGCTGCCTTACCCAATATCTTACAAGGTGATTTCCCTGGTGTGGACATCACGATTAATGCTGGTACGCTAGAGAATCAGGTAGGTAATGTGGTTCTCGAAGCAACTAATGATATTACCATCGACAATGGAGTCGCGCTAAATTTTGTACCTGGTGGTTCGATCGCTTTTACAGCGGATGCAGATACTGATGGTGTTGGGTCTTTTGTGATGCAGACAGGGAGTGAGCTCAATACCAATGGACGTCCCTTGACTATCACCGCTGCCAATATTGCTCTCAATGGCTCACAGATTACTTCCGATGGTGGCAACCTGATCTTTGATGGTGCAGTTATCATCGGTAATGACCTCAATATTAGCACCGGTGCAGGTGCAGGAGATATTACCTTTACCAATACCATTGATGGAGATCTTGGTGGTGTGAGGAATTTAGAGTTAGTAGCAGGAACTGGGGACCTTACAGTTAATGGTGCGATCGGCGGCATGACTCCCTTAGCTAGTCTCAATATCAGCGGCAACGATATTGTATTTGGGGATTACACTGGTGGTTCTGTTGCAGCCACAGCTCAAGGGAACATTACAGGAGGAATTATTACTACTGTCCATGCTTTTGCTCCTGTGGAATTGATTACTAACGGAGGATTCGAGACTGGTGATTTTACAGCGTGGACTGTAAATAATGTGCCTGTAAGTTTTGGTTCTTTCTTGATTGATGATGATAATGGAGCTTTTGATGCAGTATCAAATCCAACTGGTCCAGCAACAAATGCCATCTCACAAACTTTTACAGTCCCTGGTTCAGTCGCCTCAGTAATTTTGTCCTTTGACATGTTTGTTAATGATCAAAGTGGCATAGGACCAATTATCAATCCAGCAGGACTAGATCACAATGCAATACCTAACCAGCATGCGCGGGTAGATATTCTCACTGCTGGCTCCCCACCATTTGATACAGGAGCTGGTGTCTTGCAAAATGTTTACCTGGGTGTTGATGATCCTAATAATATGTTTGATATCACAGGCTCAGTAGGGGGCGGTGGTTCATTCGATGTCAGATTTGCAGGAGCTAGTAATCGAGCACCCTTAAACCAAAGGATTGACAATGTTAGTGTCCTTGCTACTCCCCAACAAGCTACAGGAGCAGTAACTTTGTCAGCAGGAGGCAATATAGAAGTTGCTTCGATTAATACTCAAAATACCAATGGTACTGGTGGAGCAGTTGATATTACTGCTGGGAACTTGGTTAGAGTAACTGGCACATTCACCGACCAAAATGCTGTAGCAGCTAGCATTTCCACGGCTGGTACTACAGGAGGCGGTATCATTAATATTGAGCATGATGGGGGCATTAACAATGTACCTCTGATTGTTGGAGATGCAACTAACAATGGTACAGCAGCAGCCATTACTACCGGTGATACAACTATTTCACCTCAACAGTCATTTCCCGACCCTGGTACGGTTAATCCTGTAGACAATATCAACATCACCTTCGTCAATGAGTCACCAACCCTGAGTGCCAATTCTCCGTTAACTGGAGCTCAACAAAATCAAAGCTACACCTTCTCCTTTGCTGATTTAAATCCCGTGGTTGCAGATATCAACAGCGATGTCACCTCAGTAGAAGTTGTGGCAATTCTACAAGGAACGCTGACTAGAAATGGTGTGGTGGTAACACCAGGAACTGTTTTACAGCCTGGTGATGTTTTGGTTTATACTCCACCAACAGATAGTAGTGGCCTGCTCAATGCCTTCACGATTAGTGCGAGTGATCAGGTTTCCTCCTCAACTCCCTTATCTGTAGCCATTGATGTGACTGCACTAGCACCAACACCAGCACCAACACCAGTACCAACACCAACACCAGCACCAACACCAGTACCAACACCAACACCAGTACCAACACCAGCACCAGTACCAGCACCACAACTACAACTTCCCTCCCTCGCCTGCACTTTCTCCTTAAGTCCCTTAGAAGTACAAACAGAAACGGTGAGTAGGAATGACGTTTCTGTCACTGAGACAGACTCACCAGAGTCTCACACAAGGTTAGTTAGCCGCTTGAATGATAATAGTTGCGAACCATCTTTCGAGCAAACTATTGATTTAGAGATACCACCACTGCCAACCCCTTTATCTGTTGAAGATTAGGTTGTAGGTTAGGAAGATTTTTCTCCCTTGTGCATTGCCTACTAACTAACACCTATCTTCTGAGATTAGGCAATTTTGTAAACAGTTGTTAAGAAAATCGATACTTTGCAGAAAAACAGAAGATTGAGCCTGAGTAACACATAGATACCAAAATCGGTGTCCTAACAACTATCAGGGTTTTGTTGTTGAAATATCCATTAACTGGAAAAACCTTCATTTGAGAAAAATCTGCGAAATATTGCGGAATTCTAGCCCTTAGAGAAGCTATTGAGGTGCTCTTACCAAAGTAATACTCTCTTTCTTTCCCGTTTGTGGGTGCTTGTTTGAACGGGGAATGAAATTTTTGAGTATCAGAAAGTTTCTGCCGCTAAATATGAAGCTTGTTTCTAGTTTTGCTTAGGAATTTACTAGGGAAAAAACTAAATCAAAATGACACCAAAAGTCAAGAACTTTGTTCTGCCTTTGGCAGTCCTTTCCTTGATGAGTATATTTGGAGTGGAACCACTCCAGGCTCAATCCATCACTACTGCTGCCGATGGCACTCAAACTCTCGTTACCCCCAATGGCGATCGCTACGATATTACTGGGGGAACTCTCTCTAATAATGGAGCCAATTTGTTCCATAGTTTCGCTAAATTTGGTCTAAGTCCAGGAGAAATTGCTAACTTCCTTTCCAATCCCCAAATTAAAAATATTCTTGGTCGAGTGGTGAGTGGGGATGCCTCAGTAATTCATGGTTTAATTGAGGTTACTGGCGGCAACTCTAACCTCTACCTAATGAACCCAGCAGGGCTCATTTTGGGAGAAGGTGCCACTTTGAATGTGCCTGGTAGTTTTACTGCCACCACTGCTAATGGTATTGGTTTTGATAATGGTTGGTTTAATGCTTTTGGTGACAATAATTATCAGGCTTTAGTCGGTAATCCTAATAGTTTTGCTTTCACCATGAATCAACCGGGAAGCATAGTCAATGCTGGGGATTTAGCAGTAAGTGAAGGAGAAAACCTCACCCTGTTGGGTGGCACAGTAGTGAATACTGGTACTATCTCCGCACCAGGAGGAGAGATTACCATTGCCGCAGTGCCAGGGGAGCATTTGGTACGTATCAGCCACGAAAATATGGTGTTGAGTTTGGAGTTTGAACCAACTGCTGGACTTAATGATGAGAATTTACCAACGAGTGGGGGGATATCTCCACAAGATTTGCCGGGATTACTCAGTGGCGGCAATTTGAGTGATGCGACAGGGATAACAGTCAACCCCGATGGGACAATTAGTCTGACAGGTTCAGGGATTGCCATACCGACAGAAGCAGGAATGGCGATCGCTTCTGGTAATTTAGATGTTTCGGGTGAAATTGGAGGTAAAGTACATGTTTTAGGAGAAAAAGTTGCTGTAGTTAGTGCGAATATTGATGCTTCTGGTACCGATGGTGGTGGTACAGTACTCATTGGTGGGGATTACCAGGGTCAGGGAGCGGTTCCCAATGCCTTACGCACCTTTGTCAGCAGCGATTCTGCGATTAATGCCGATGCACTAGAAGATGGCGATGGTGGCAGAGTTATCCTCTGGGGAGAGGAAGTAACTGGCTTCCTAGGAAATATAACTGCTCGTGGTGGCAGTAGTTCTGGGGATGGTGGATTTGTTGAAGTCTCCGGTAAGCAAGACCTCATTTTTGATGGCACAGTTGATGTGAGTGCCACTAACGGTAGTTGGGGAACATTAGTAATTGATCCAACCAACATCACCATCTCTGATGCAGCAAGTAATCCAGCTGGAGTAGATGCTGCCTTACCCAACATCTTACAAGGTGATTTCCCTGGTGTGGACATTGCAATTAATGCGGACACGCTAGAAAATCAGGTAGGTAATGTAGTTCTCGAAGCAACTAATGATATTACTATCGACAATGGAATCGCACTGAATTTTGTACCTGGTGGCTCAATCGCCTTTACACCAGATGCAGATATTGATGGTGTTGGGTCTTTTGTGATGAGTACGGGGAGTGAGCTAAATACCAATGGACGTCCCTTGACTATCACTGCTGCGGACATCGTTCTCAACGGCTTACAGATTACTTCCGATGGTGGCAACCTGATCTTCGATGGTGCAGTCATCCTTGGTAATGACTTCAACATCAGCACAGGTACAGGTACAGGAGATATCACCTTCACCAGCACCATTGATGGAGATATCAATCTTGCAAGGGATTTAACGCTAACAGCAGGGACTGGGGATGTTACAGTTGAAGATGCGATTGGCGGCATGACTCCCTTGGCTAGTCTCAACATCAGCGGTAATGAAGTTTCCTTCGGGGATTACAAAGGGAGAACAATCCTAGTGATGGCTCAAGGGAACATTACCGGTGGCAATATTGATACCTCTTTTAGTGATCGGATTCTTACTGGCAGAGTTGGCTACTATGACACAGAAGTTGGAGCAGGAAGTCCTAACCAAGAAAACCCGATCCTGATTGCTGGACTAACTCCAGTTCTACTAGATGACCTTTCTGCTGCTGATTTAGATGGTATTGATGTTTTAGTTGTTCAGAATCCCTCTAATTTCGTTTATGGTGCAGAATATATTAGTCAACTGCCAAGCATTCAGGAAGCTGTCGGCAATGGAATGACCCTGATTATCCATGATCGCTACGTAGATCCAGCAGAAACTATATTGCCTGGTGGTGGATCATTTAACGTAGTACGCGATTTAGGTGTACAAATTGATGTTTTGGACGATACTACTCTGGTTACTAATGGACCAGGAGGTCTCATTGATAATACATCACTAGACAATGGCAACTATTCAAATCATGGTTACACTACGATAGATTCTCTACCAGTTGGTTCAACTGCAATTCTGTCTAGAACTAATCCAACTGAGGTTGTGACTTTTTCCTATCAATTCGGCACAGGAAACGTGATCTACTCTACCATTCCCTTAGATTTCTATCTAGCTGGTTATGGTAATAATCCTATCCAAGATAATTTAGCCAATGTCTACGCACCGAATGTAGTAGCCTATGGAGCTAGTCTAATTCCTCGAACTGGAGATGGTGGTTCTGTGACATTGTCTGCTGGCAGCACGATTGCAGTTGGGCAAATCAACACTAGTTCTCAAGCTGGAAATGGTGGCCCTGTTACTCTGGATGCTCCTGGTGGCATCACAGTGGACTTAATTAATAGTCAGGGGAGCAATTTCGGAGGAGATGTCGATGTAAAGACTGCTCATCTCTTCCAAGCAACTGACACGTTCACCGACCAAAATGATGTAGCAGCTAGCATTTCCACTGCTGGTACTATGGGAGGGGGTATCATTACTATTGAACATGATGGTGGTATTAACAATGTACCCTTTGTTGTAGGAGATGCAACTGAAAACGGCACAGAGGGAGCCATTACTACTGGTGATACGATTATTTCCCCTCAACAGTCATTTCCCGATCCTGGCACCGTTAATCCTGTAGATGATATTAACATCACCTTTATCAATGACTCACCAACCCTGAGTGCCAACTCTTTGTTAACTGGAGCTCAACAAAATCAGGAGTTTACCTTCTCTTTTGCTGATTTAAATCCGGTAGTCACAGATCTAAACGATGATGTAACCTCAATAGAAGTTGTGGCAATTCTTGAGGGAACGCTCATTAAAGATGGTGTGGTAGTAACACCAGGAACGATTCTGGACCCTGAGGACGTTTTGGTTTACATTCCACCAACAGATAGCAGTGGTGTGCTCAATGCCTTTACGATTAGTGCTAGTGATCAGGTTTCTTCCTCAACTCCCCTATCTGTAGCGGTTGATGTGACTGCACCTCCACCTCCACCACCGCCACCACCGCCGCCACCACCACCGCCACCAGAGCCACCACTTCCTTCCCTCGTCTGTAGCTTTTCCTTAAGTCCCTTAGAAGTCCAAGCAGAAAGGGTGAGTGGGAATGATGCTTCTGTCACTGAGACAGACTCAACAGACTCTCAAACAAGGTTGGTTAGCCGCTGGAATGACAATAATTGCCAGCCATCTTTCCATCAGACTCTTGATTTAGAGATACCACCACTGCCAACCCCTTTATCTGTTGAAGAGAGTCTCCCTGAATCGGCTGATTTGAACGTTATACCTCCAGAAGAGGAAGAGTAACTGATATCATCTCCCGTTATACCTCTAGGATTAACGGGAGAAACCTAAGCTTTCTTAAAAAGGGGGTGATTAATCCGGATTTAGTATTACTGTGCTGTATGTGAGATGATGACAATTTCTCTAGAATCTAAAAATTTATCCGGAAATTAAAATCTAAGTTATGTATCACATATATAACCAGCCTCAATCGTTTATGAGATTGAACAGAATGATTAATTTATTTACTAAAAATGATTTTTACAGTTATCAAAAAAGAGAAAATTTGCTATTTTAGATGAGGTTTTATATTTTAGGTTTCAGAAGAAGTGTTTGAGTCACTATGGATACCAGAATACAAGATACTTGCTTATTGCTTCTGCTGGAATAGAATCCTAACACTAAGAGTATTTGACCTTCAAAGCAGTTAAATATACCAGATTAATTTTTTAACCTTTATCACGAGTGGAAATAGGATTACCAGGTGAAAATTTAGGGGTTAAAAAACCTCAATCACCAAAGAATGGAGAAGAGATTCAGTGGTCAGTGGAAAAAGAGAAATAACGAATAGCCAACAACGAACAATCATCAACAAGCAAAACTTATTTATGTTGTTTTTAAAGATTCTGATTTTGAGATTTAGCACTTTTATTTCCAGCGCTATCCTGTTCGTCAATCTTTTCCCCACTAATGGACTTGCAGCTATAGTAGTAGCGTCACCAGAAGCAACTGAATCTGAGCAATTAGTAGTCCACCACAACAAATTTGGCAGGTCAGTAAGACGCGGAGACAGGGAGACGCGAGGACGCGGAGAGAAAACAACCCAGCCAAGTTGGCTTGGTGAACCACTAGTACAACAAGCTGAACCCAGCCAAGAGCGCTTCGTGCAACCTACTCCAGAACTTGAACCTCTAACACAACAAGCTGAATCTAATCAAGAGCGCTTCTTACAACCTACTCCAGAACTTGAACCTCCAGCACAACAAGCTGACCCCAATCAAGAGCATTTTCTACAACCTACTCTAGAACTTGAACCTCTGGCACAGCAAGCTGACCCCAATCAAGAGCGCTTCATACAACCTATTCCGGAACTTGAACCTTTACCCCCTGAATCCAGCGAAACTGAGCCTGTTATTACCCCTCCTACCGAGGAATCTCCTACCGACTCTCCAGATATTGAACAACCGGAGGTGATGATTCCCGTCCGCAAAATTGAGGTGATTGGCTCTACAGTTTTTAGTCCCGAGCAGTTCGCTCCTTTCACCGAACCTTTTGAGGGACGTTCTGTTACTCTTACGGAACTCCAAAGCGTTACTGATGCCATTGACCAACTCTACTTGGATGCTGGTTATATTACTTCTAGTGCTGTCTTGGCAGATCAGGAAATTATTGATGGTGTTGTCAAAATTCAGGTTATTGAAGGTAGTTTAAGTGAAATTCAGGTTGAAGGTACCCAACGACTCAATCCTAATTACATTAAAGACCGCATTAGCTTGGGGGTGACTACACCACTGCGAGTTGATACCATTGAAGATCAACTGCGTTTACTCAGAGCTGACCCTCTACTAGAGAACGTAGAATCTAGCCTACGCTCTGGTTCCCAACTGGGTGAAAGTATCTTAATTGTACGGGTCAAGGAAGCTAAAGCTTTCTCGGCTAACTTGAGTATAGATAACAATTCTCCTCCCAGTGTAGGTTCCGAGCGGTTTGGAGTATCCTTAGGATACCTCAATGTAACTGGCATTGGGGATGACCTAGCTGCCTCCTATTTCCGTTCTACCACCGGCGGGTCAAATATTTGGGACTTGAGCTATCGTGTTCCTCTCAATCGAATGAACGGGACTTTACAACTGCGTGCCGTAATTGATCGCAATGAAATCACTGATCCGCAGTTCGATGACTTGGGTATAACAGGGGAATCGGAACTGTATGAGCTTAGCTTTCGCCAACCCTTGATTCGCACTCCTGTAGAAGAATTTGCTCTTTCTGGAGGATTTAGCTACAAAGATGGTCAAACCTTTATCTTTGATAACATTCCTCAACCCTTTAGCATTGGTGCTGAGGCAGATGGGGTGACTCGCACCAGTGTGTTTCGCTTTGGACAAGACTATATCAGACGAGATTCTCAGGGAGCTTGGTCAGCGCGATCGCAATTTAACTTTGGCACAGGTTTGTTTGATGCCACAAGTAATCCATCACCTATTCCTGATGGTCATTTTGTCAGCTGGCTGGGTCAAATGCAACGGGTGCAGCGCCTTGATGAAAATAACCTGTTGCTGATGAGCTTGGATTTGCAGCTTACTCCTGATAGTCTCTTACCATCCGAGCAGTTTGTCATTGGCGGTGGACAATCCCTCAGAGGCTATCGGCAGAATGCTCGTTCTGGAGATAATGGCTTTCGTTTTTCCGTTGAAGATCGTATCACCCTGCAACGAGATGAAGGGGGAATTCCCGTTTTCCAGCTAGTGCCATTTGTAGATATGGGTCAAGTTTGGAATAATTCTGATAATCCTGATCCACTACCAAGTCAGACTTTTTTGGTTAGTGCAGGTATAGGGTTGTTGTGGGAACCAATGCCAGGTTTTAATATCCGCGTCGGCTATGGTTTTCCTATTATTGATTTGGATGACCGTGGTACTAATGCTCAGGATGAGGGTTTTTTCTTTGGTGTTAATCTTCGGTTATTTTAGGGAATTGGGAATAGGCAACAGTATCATTCTAAATTCGATTTATTTTTCTCCCCTGCTCCCCTACTCCCTGCTTCCTGCTCCCTTGCCTTTTTGAGAACGGATCTTAACCCAAATTTAGTACTACAAATCCCTGTGAGTAAAGGGCTTAGCATCCTTACCAGCATAAGTATCAACGATGTGACCCTTACCAGTCATCTTATACTTATAAGTTACCAAACCTTCTAGCCCCACTGGTCCACGGGGAGGCATTTTTTGGGTACTGATGCCGACTTCTGCTCCAAAGCCGTAGCGGAAACCATCGGCAAAACGGGTAGAGCAGTTGTGGAAGACGTTGGCAGCATCAACTTGATTGAGGAAAGTCTCGGCAACTGTTTGGTCTTCAGTGACAATGGCATCAGTATGACCAGATCCGTAAGTGTTGATGTGGTTAATTGCCTCTTTCAGGGAGTCTACCACTTTGATCGACAGAACTAAATCATTGTATTCCGTAGACCAATCTGCTGCTGTTGCCGCCGAGATATCAATAATTTTCCTAGTTGCCTCATCCCCCAGCAGTTGTACCTGGCGCTTCTCCAAAGTAGTAGCAGCAAGAGGGAGGAAACTTGGTGCGATCGCAGTGTGAACTAGTAGTGTTTCAATAGCATTACAAACCGCTGCATATTGAGTTTTAGCATCAATAGTAATATCTACTGCTTTGTGCAAATCAGCAGCTTGATCGACATAGAGATGACAAATACCATCCGCATGACCAAGTACCGGAATGCGGGTATTCTCTTGTACATAGCGGACAAAGGAATTGGAACCTCTAGGAATAATCAAATCTACGTATTCATCCAGCCGCAACAGCGCCTTGATTTCTTCTCTAGTCGTTAACAGCTGTACTGCTGTTGGGGAAACTGCTGTAGTAGATAATCCTTGATGAATTGCCTTTACTAGAGTTTCACAGGAGCGAATCGCTTCCTTACCTCCTTTGAGGATAACGCCGTTACCAGATTTGATTGCCAGGGAGGTAATTTGAATTAAGGCATCAGGACGAGCTTCAAAAATGATCCCTAGTACACCCAAGGGACAGGTAACTCGCTTCAGGATTAACCCCTCATCTAGCTCTCGATGAATTTCTACACTGCCAACCGGATCTTCTAACCTGCCTACATCTCTGACTCCCTCAATTGCTCCCTTAAGCTTCGTCTCGTCCAACTTTAGTCGCTTATACAAAGGCTTAGGAATGCCATCCGCCTCCGCCGCTTGGCAATCTGCGGCATTTGCCGCCAAGATTTCTGGAGCTGCGGCTTCTAAGGCTTGAGCAATGGCTTCAATCGCTTGGTTCTTAGCATCCGTTGTTAGCACTGCCAATTGCTTTGCTGCTTGACGAGTCCCTTGAGCAATATGCTGTAAATCACCACCAGAAGCGATCGCATTGAGGGAAAAGGGGGCATTTTTAGAAGCTGTCATCAAAACCTCATGGGAGGGAATAGTAAATCATACCAAATTATAGAAGCCATAAAGATAGAACCTCTTTACAGACCCTTTCCTTGAAACTGTTCGAGCAATTCCTCACGGGATAAATTAGACAAATTCAGAAGCAACTGAGTGCGTTCTGTTACCGGAAGCTCCATAATCATAGGAATAAGGTCAGACAATTCCTGATCAAGGAGTGAAAACCTTCCTTCAAGCAAATTCTGTAGTATGAGGCGCTGTCCCTCCAGACTACCTTCCTGTCTGCCTTCCTGCAAGGTTTCTTCTCGCCATTGTAGATAAGCTGATGATAAGTTCATAAGTAACTCCTGAGCCTCTTCAGTTAAATTTTCACTCTTTTGCAGACTAACGTGCCACCTCGCCATCAACTCCAAAATTTTCTCCCGTATAGGTTGTCCTTTTGGTAGCCTCTCGAGTTCATGAACTGCCTGTCTTTGAGTATCACCGTTTCCCAAAACCCTGAGCCAAAGGGTTTGTTTGGTTACTGGTAATTGGTTAATTGCCACGAGTGCTGTCCTCAGGGATGGAGCCAGGAAATACACTCCTTCGGGCCAATTTTGTTGTAGCTTAAGTTTTGCTCCAAATCCATCTAACCTTGCTTGGGAAAAAGAGGGAGACAAAATCCACAAGCGAGGCAAATCTCCTTCTTTGAGGGTGTTCTTGTTCTGTTTTACTTGGCGCTGGAATTGACTAAATATAGCAAACAACTTCAGCAGACAATTACGCACTTCCATTTCCTTTGGGGGGTTGCTGAAAGGCTCCAACAAGCAGGCAGTTGATGCCAATCTACCTAATAACCCTCTGGCAGAGGTTGTCTCTTGGGTAAGAGTAAGTGGCGCTGTTGGTACAAACCAGACATCAACTTGGCGAACTTCCGGCGATACTTCATGGCTGATTTCTACTTTACCCAGAGCTGTTAACAATTCTTGGAGATACTGTTTAGCAAATTGGTCATGAGGCTGTCGTGTCATTGAATTATCTTCAGATGTTTGTCCTGTCAGCAGATTCTCATATGTGTTGCCAAGAAACAATATCATTTTGAGCTTGACAAATTTCCCTACTCTTCCATCGAGCTAACAATTATTCCCATAATCTCAGAATGAGAGTAATCGTAAAATCAACAGTTTTAACCTCAAAATCTGTGATGAATGTGGATAGCTTATTTAGATTAGATCTACTAACACAAATCCCCCGTGCTTTAGCCGGGGGATTTGTGTTAATTTCTTAACCCATGCAATTTTCCAGGGTATAGATTATTTTTAATCCCTTCCCTGACTCGGAGACTTCTGACTAGGTGAACCTCACTAAGACTTTTTTAAGCAGACTATAGTTAGAAACTATAGCCCAAACCTGCTTGCAAGCTTACTGCTTCAGCTGGACTATTTTCGTAAGCATCAATGCCAACTTTAACATCAGTGTAGCCAACAATATTATGACCAAATTCTGTTTCTGCACCAGCTGTCAACACGATAGCATCACGGTTACCTAGAGGTGAAGGTTTGCCATCTTCTTCAACAAAAGAATAACCACCACCAACATAGACATTAGTATTTTTTGCAATACCAACATCATAGGAAAGCATTGGCATAATAGCAGTGGTTTCCTCACCAGCTAGCACTGCACCACGTAGAGAAACTGGTGCTTGAGGAGTGGTTAAGCGACCTTGAATATTGACACCGATATTGGCAGCATCTCCCTCTTGTCCACCATTAGTAATACCTGCTGCCACACCACCACCAATGTAGTTAGCATCAGTTCCTCTGGTGTCAGCTGAAGCACTACCAGCAGAAGCTAAAATTGGAACAATCATCGTAGCAGCTAAAGCAAAAATAGCACAAACAGACTTTATTGAGCGTTTCATGGTTAACTCCATTAACAGGTAAACTTCATAGTTGCTTTGTTACTATCAGAGTCGTTGTAGCTCAACAAAAGGTTCCAAATAATTGATTATTTTTTTATACTTAATTGAGTTTTTGTTTTGTATAAAATGATATACTATAGATATAGTATTACTTATTAATACATAAATTAAATCAAAAAATATAGCATACTAATTAATTAATGTGTTGTTTTAGTAGACTCTTTAAAGACTGGCATATAACAATACAATTAAACGTAACTATGGTGAAAATGGAGATCTTAAAAAAATGAGTGTTAGTATTCGATTTTTACCAGATGATGTTACCGTTAATGCTGAAGTTGGAGAGCCTATGCTCGAAGTCGCTAAACGAGCTGGTATTTTCATCCCTACAGGTTGCCTGATGGGTTCTTGTCATGCCTGTGAGGTAGAGATAGAGGGGGAAGGGGAAATTTGTGCCTGTATTACCGGAGTGCCAGCGGGTCACCAGGAATTAACGATTAATCTCTACACTGATGATAATTGGTGAGAACTCTAACTTTTGGCATATTGAGCTTTTTTCGGGATTTGGCATTGTAAATTGAGGATTAAGTATTAGATAACAGGGATTGGCAAATCTTTCCAATCCTCAATCAGCCTGACACATACTCCACGGATTGGTATTTCGGTCAATCCGTCTATTCTTATGGTGTATCGTTCTCAGAATTTTAGATGTGACAGTTCAGTGTGCAGAATGTGGATTAAATTTGTTTACGAGCGCAACACTTATGTCGTGGATCTCAGCCAAGTCAGTGCCTTTGCTTGTGCTGAGAATGGTCGGTTGATATTTTGGTTACCCAATAGTCCAGTCCAGATTGTTATTCATCCCCACAGAGATCCAGATTCTTACAAAGAAATCTTAGACTATGTTGAACGTATAACGGGACTATCTTTAAATAGTGAGTGTAAGGCTAAATGAATGTTTTTAGATGTTTGAGGCAAAAACTTATCGTCTTTGAATCAAACATCCTCTAACTTAAACGTAACTAGGGCTTTATCACGTTATCGTCAAACTGCCCAATCACGTTACCCGCAGGCCCATATTGGCAGACCACATAGAAGGCGTTATACTGGTTCCCTTGAAAAGTTTTGACGCCCTGTGCTGCACCACACCCTAATTCGGTACTATTTTTCCACACCACCTGAGTAAAATGCCCATTCATGGACTTACTCCTTAGTGGGTATGAAAAAATCTCTTTATCCAATATAACAAATTAATACATCTCTCCGGAGATAGATTTTTCACGGAAACGGCGGGAAACCCATGCCCGCTGCTTTGTCTAACTTTGCTACTGCACTGGGCTACGCCCCACTTCGCTCTAAGCGACGCATCCCGAAGGGTATACGTTCCGCTCCGCGAACGCAAAGGCTGGCAAGTTATTTGTTCTTTGTATTTCTTTACAAACAACGAACAACCAACAACAAATAACGCCAATTTCAAGACAGACTCCCATGAACTTTCACCTCACAACGTTCGCGCAGCGTTCTCCGCAGGAGTAGGATGAAAATTTCTTTATCCCTGCGTCTGGTGCGTCTCCGTGTCTATTTTCAGATTAGGTCTAGTATTGTTTTTTAGGGGTAGCTTCGGCTAAAAAAGGACTGGATGCATCGATCGCTGTGTACTGACCTTTTAAGGTAATCGCCTCTTTTCAAGTTACCTAAACTAGTACAAATATACACATTACTACCTAAGTTTGATGTCACAACCGACCATAGAATCAATCCTGCAAGAAAAGCGTGTATTTCCACCCTCATCTGAGTTTTCTCAGGCGGCACACATCAAAAGCTTACAGGAATATCAGCAAATTTATGACCAAGCGAAAGCTAACCCTCAGCAGTTTTGGGAGGAGTTGGCAGCAAGCGAGTTGCATTGGTTCCAAAAGTGGGACAAGGTATTGGATTGGCAACCACCATTTGCTCAGTGGTTTGTCGGGGGCAAGATTAATATTTCTTACAATTGTCTTGACAGACACCTGACTACTGGGCGCAGAAATAAAGCTGCTCTGATTTGGGAAGGGGAACCGGGAGACTCCCGCACTCTCACCTATGCCCAACTACACCGAGAAGTTTGTCAGTTTGCTAATGTATTAAAACAGCTGGGAGTGAAAAAAGGCGATCGCATTGGTATTTATATGCCAATGATTCCCGAAGCTGCGATCGCAATGCTAGCTTGTGCTCGGATTGGTGCTCCCCATACGGTGGTTTTTGGTGGTTTTAGTGCTGAAGCGTTGAAAGACAGATTGGTAGATGCCGAAGCTAAGTTAGTAGTTACCGCTGATGGTGGTTGGCGCAAAGATAAGATTGTTCCGCTCAAAGAACAAGTAGATAAAGCTCTAGCAAACAATGGCGCACCTAGTGTAGAAAATGTTCTGGTTGTCAAGCGCACTGCACAAGAAATTCAGATGGAACCAGAGCGAGATCATTGGTGGCATGACTTGCAAGCTGGGGTATCCGGGGATTGTCCAGCGGAGCCCATGGATAGTGAAGATATGCTTTTCATCCTCTACACCAGCGGTACTACAGGTAAACCCAAAGGAGTTGTCCACACTACTGGTGGTTACAACCTCTACACCCATATGACTCTTAAGTGGGCATTTGATCTCAAAGATACGGATGTCTACTGGTGTACCGCTGATGTAGGCTGGATTACAGGTCACAGTTATATAGTTTACGGTCCCCTTTCCAATGGAGCCACCAGCCTGATGTATGAAGGTGCGCCTCGTCCTTCCAATCCTGGCTGTCTGTGGGATGTGGTGGAAAAATATGGCGTTAATATCTTCTACACTGCTCCTACAGCAATTCGCGCTTTGAGCAAGATGGGGGAAGAACATCCTAACGCACGGGATTTATCTTCCCTGCGGATACTGGGAACTGTCGGTGAACCGATTAACCCAGAAGCCTGGATCTGGTATCACCGGATTATTGGTGGAGAACGCTGTCCCATTGTCGATACTTGGTGGCAAACTGAAACTGGTGGCTTTATGATTACTCCCCTTCCCGGTGCTACTCCCACCAAACCCGGTTCAGCGACTTTTCCCTTCCCAGGAATTATGGCTGAGATTGTCGATTTAGATGGCAATCCGGTAGAAGATAATCAGGGAGGTTACTTAGTAGTCAAGCACCCCTGGCCGGGGATGATGCGTACAGTGTACGGCAACCCTGAGCGCTTCCGCCGCACCTATTGGGAACATATTCCCCCCAAGGATGGACAATACCTCTACTTTGCTGGGGATGGTGCAAGGAAGGATGAAGATGGCTATTTTTGGGTAATGGGCCGTGTTGATGACGTAATTAACGTCTCGGGACACCGTTTGGGTACAATGGAAGTAGAGTCAGCACTAGTATCTCACCCTGCAGTAGCAGAAGCAGCGGTCGTAGGTAAGCCGGATGAAGTAAAGGGAGAAGATGTTTTTGCTTTTGTTACCTTGGAAGGTAGTATTGATGCTACTGAGGAACTAGAGAAAGAACTTAAGAAACATGTAGTCGGTGAGATTGGTGCGATCGCACGTCCTGGTGAAATTCGCTTTACTGATGCTTTACCCAAGACTCGTTCTGGGAAGATTATGCGGCGCTTGTTGCGGAATTTGGCAGCAGGGGAAGAAGTTGCTGGAGATACTTCCACCTTGGAGGATCGTAGTGTGTTAGATAAGCTGCGGGGAGGTGCTTGATTAGCACCAACCGCTTTACCCACCAGGGGTTCAAACCCCTGGCTAATAGCTCAAGTCCACTGAAGTAGACTAAAATACATTTAAGCGATCGCAGATCTTGTAGTCTTGTAAGTCGGGTTTCCCTTTTGGTAGGTAGCTTTCTTTAAATCCTGAAATTTCTAAAATTTTTCTAATCTCTAACTCTGAAAAATATTTCTGAATTCTGTAGAAATTTTGTTTTTTATTTTTTGTCATTAAACATCCGAAAGGCTTAATGCCTAAATTTTCATGTAGAGCTGATTTGGTGTATAAAGTTCCTTCATCAGGATCATAAAGATCATCCTCTTGCCAAAATATGTTTTGAGTCTCTCTATTTATAAAAGTTCCTCTAAACTGCCCACCACTTACTAGGAGCCTATTAATATTTTTCAATGCAACAGTTATATCTACGTCCTGTAAAAGATTGATAGCAATAATTTTTTCAAATTTCAAATGATTAAAATTATAGATAAATGATTCGTCTTCAATATCAGCATTTAGGAAACAAACTGATACTTTTGATTTCATGTCCTGTATTTTCCCTCTTATAGAGGCGAGCATTTCCTGAGATAAATCAATGACATAATAACTATGTAAATTCCCTGGGTTGGCAAGACATTGAGCACAAAAAATGCCATTCCCACAACCTATCTCTGCTACGATTTTACTTGAGCAAATCCAATGAGCTGCTTCATTAAGCCAAGGAGCATATAGTACAGGACTTAAGAAAGAAAAGTCACTGCCTGAAGATGCAATGCTGTTATAGTATTTCTGAAGAGCTTCACGTTTACCTTGAAAACATTTTACATATATTTCATCATTATTCATCATCTGAATATCGATTTAAGTTCATCAATGTTGCTAATGCTTTTGCTATTTATCTCCAATACTTGCCACTTTTTCATAGTATCATTTATATCTGATTTATTCATAGATATAATTCCTAAGTCTGAGCCGTCATTATTTTGTGACACTATAACCCTACCTTCAACAGAATCATAGATGCAGAAGCTCTCCTTAATCGGAGTTTCCTTAGCGAGTACTATCGCAACTTTTATACCACACTCTAACTGATTGTCAATCACTTTGACAACCAAATCTTCTTGATAGTTAGAAATTATGAATATTCTTGTTATACTCGTCCTACGACATTCTATCAATCTTTGATTAGCTTTAAGTATATTCTGACCGTGGTTTTTTGTCCACCAAGTATTATCATTTAAGTAGCTTACAGCTTTCATTTCTCCAAAAGTATTCTCAGCTAAAAAAGCTATTTTAAATACCCTATCTCGTTCTTCTAACTTTATTCTTACACTACAAATATCACTTGAAGTATTGACCCATTTCTGAAGAAAATCTTTATATGTTTCTAAAAAAAATGAACTCCCAAGATTCTGGTTTATAGTACATGCGCTTTCAACAAGTTTCTGTAAATCACCATGTATATCACTATTACTCAAAGATTTACTAAGACTAATAGAATCTATAATTTCTGAACTCTTATTTATAAGATTAAAGTTAATTTTATTAAGCTTGAAAACAATTTCTACTCCAATTCCAACAACTATCCCCAATAATGTTGTAACAAATGCATCAAATAATTTTTCATCGCCACCAAATACATAAGAGCATATCCCCATAGCAAGAGAAACAATAACAGTAATAATAAATATCAAATTATTTTCCATGATTCCAACTATTATTAATTTTATCTTTGACAAAATGAAGTTTGATCGCTTTCTCTCGTAGTACCTTGGCAAGGTTAAAACTAGAGGTAAACTTTTTTAGACATATAAGCAGAAAATTTACCCACAATTTTAAGCTTGCTGTGCCAGTAGGGTGGGCAAGGGGAAACTTTACCAATCGATTGAGCAAATACTGCCTTTCCATTGCCCACCGAATTGCTCCAGCACAGCCACTGATCGCCTCAAACTAGATTCGTCTTAGCAATTCATCGTACTCATCATGTGCGCCAATCCAATACCAGTAAATATGATCAGATTCCAGCAAACCCAAAACACGATAACTGATGCTGACACGAGCAGAATAAATCGGTTGTTTTTGACTGACTCGCTTAAATTGAAGACTCGGATGATAAGGATCTTCCTGCCAAAGAGTGTATGCTTTAGCGGCTTGCTCCTGAACTGACTCAGGTAGATCGCCTAACCGCTTGCGAAATGACTTTGTAACACTTGATTTCATTTCTAGGTTGGAAAGACCTGATCAAGTTGAATGGTTTCGCCTTTAGCAATTTCCTGGTGCACCATTGCAGCCATGTGATCCCATTGATCGTCTGTGGTAGCAGCAAAACGGGTTTCCCATTTTTGTTCATCTTGCAATTCTGCCAACAACCGAGACGCGATCGCATCTTGCTGATCAGGAGGGAGTTTTTGAATTTGGGCAATTGCCTGTTGCAGGAGTTCAGTCATAATTTCTTGGAGTAATCATCACTTTAGTTCCCATCATTACTGCTTTTGGTACGAATGATAACATTGTGCGTACTTAACACCTGTTCATGGAAACTGATGATCGACAATACAAAGCTTTCAAGCTCATACTATCCTATCTAGGATGTTAACTTAGCAAATTCTATCCCAGTACGTCTTGGTAAAATACTGATATGATCTTTATCAAGTAAGTATTTCAAGCTAACAAAGATCTTGTTATCTTTATATTGCTTAAGTTTAGCATTCTAAGGGCTAAGCTCAGGGGGGTGAATGGAGTGACTGGGAAACTGCAAAGTGTAGGTTGTTAGCTACAATCATTACACTAAACCTGCCCATACAACTAGGTGATAGATTTAAAACACAATGACTAGTTGCTAAACGAGGTCAGTATGAACGCAGAGTTCACTTCATTGGTTCTTCTCTTGATAACCTTCTAGAAGAGGACAGAATAGTTGCTGAGATCGAGGCAATAGCTCTCAAGCGTGTTCTTGCTTGGCAAATTACTCAAGCAATTAGTAAGAGGGGACTGACTAAAACGTTGAAAGCAAAAGGGACACTTTATATATATGCGCACACTTTTTTGGAATGCTCCCAAGAAAAGGTCATATCTGTCACAATAGATTAAGTAGCTCTTCCCATTGATGCCATTATGCCCCAAACACACATCAGATTTGATTGGGCGATTAAAAAATTACTCAGAAACAAAGCTAATTATGTCGTTTTGGCAGGTTTCCTCAGCGAGTTATTGGGAAAACAAATCAAGATACAATCAATACTTGAAAGTGAAAGCAATCAACAAGCAGAGGATGACAAGCTCAATCGAGTTGATATCCTAGCGGAAAATGACCAGGGTGAATTGATTCTCATTGAAGTGCAAAACTCTACAGAGCAAGATTATTTTCATCGGATGCTCTACGGCACAGCGAAATTAATTACGGAATTCCTGGAAAAAGGAGAGCCTTACAGTAAGGTTAAAAAAGTCTATTCGGTGAATGTAGTCTACTTTTCCTTAGGACAGGGGGATGATTATATTTACCAAGGAAAATTATATTTTCAGGGTCTTCACTTAGAAGATAAATTAGGGCTATCTGTAAACCAGAAGAAGCTGTTTAATATCAAAGAAGTATCGGAGATTTTTCCTGAGTATTATGTGATTAAAGTCAACAACTTTAACGACATAGCCAAGAATACCTTGGATGAATGGATATATTTTCTGAAAAAGAGTCAAATAAAAGAGGAATTTACAGCCCAAGGCTTAGCGGAGGCCAAGGAAAATTTATTAGTAGATAGCTTGAGTGAAGAAGAAAGAGCAAACTACCTGAGATATATGGAGAATAGGCGCTATGAAATCAGCATAATCGAAGGTTCGCGCTCAGAGGGAAGATTAGAGGGTCGAGAAGAAGGTATCAAGGAGGGTCGAGAAGAAGGCAAACAGCAGGAAAAGGTTAATATCGCTAGAACATTAAAACTCAAAGGAATAGATATTGAGACAATTGCACAAGCAACAGGATTGACTAGAGAACAGATTGAGAAACTCTAAAATTAGTTATTGCATGATTACTGAATCAAGGCTCTAGTAAAGTCACAAAGTATCTTAAATTATTTGCCATTCACTCAAGAGCTATAGATAGCCCTTGAGCTACTGTCACGAAACAGAGTTAATGACTAAGTTGAGCGGCGACGAGAGAACTGAAAATGAAGCAAGAAAGTTTTGCTCGCCGCTCCAACAACTTGTTCGCTGGTTCTCAACTACTTAGATCTAGACTGAGACTAATCCAAGCTGCTGCATCACTTCCAACAAATTGCACTCATACCACCACTCTACAATCTTACCGTCAGCAATTTGAAGTAAGGTGAAATCGTTAATTTTAACGACTTTACCTGTCGGTGGAGTTCCCAAAAAGTTACCCTTATGAGTTCCTTGAATGGTTGTGCGGTAAACAACTTTATCTCCCTCAGCTACTACATCTTCTATCCTGTGATGAATATCGGGGAATCCTTGAAAGAGACTTTCATTAAACACCTTGTTTGCTTCAAGTCCGATAATGGATTCTGCTGTGCTGTTGAAGTGATGGACAACATCTGCACTCATTAACTCATCCCATATGTCTCTCCACCCAGGATTTGTGCCCCACCCATCCTGAGCAAAACGTAGAGCAATTGATTTATTTTGTTCGGTTAAAGTAGCCATACTTCTCCTTTCAATACGCTACCGTATGGATATATATTAATGTCGTATCGTGTAAATGTCAATACGCTACCGTATGGTTAAGAAAAGTCAATTCTCGAATTTGACCCGGCAGGATTGGATTGAGCAAGGACTCAAGACTTTGGCAGAAACAGGAGTTGAGACAGTTCGAGTCGAGCCACTTGCCAAAGTTTTGGGTGTAACTAAGGGGAGTTTTTACTGGCACTTTAAAAATAGAGAAGATTTTTTAGAAGCGATTCTGCAAGAATGGGTCAAGTGCCAAACTAACAGTATAATTGAACAGGTTGAAGCACTTGGAGGCGATGCAACAACGAAACTGCTCTATCTATTTGAATTAGCGATTCAGGATGATGGTCGAGCAGAAAATGCAATTCGAGCCTGGGCAACGAGCAATTCCAAAATTACTACTGTTCTTGCCCAAGTTGATCAAAGACGTTTAAACTACACAAAAGACTTATTTTTACAAGTTGGCTTTGCACCGTTTGAGGCAATGGTACGCGCTCGAATGGTTTACTATGCGCTTGTTGGCGAATTTACGATCGGGACTCGCAGTGACCAAACTGAACGCTTAGCTGAAATACGCCTACAACATGCAATTCTTACACAAGGTAGCTAAACCTAATTTATCTTACGGATCAAGGATGCATTAAATTTCTGTGTGGTGTTAATGGAATATTGCGATCGCAAATCTCGTAGAATTGACCAATGACCAATAACTTTCGCGGCGGGGCGATATTTCCTCCAACCCTTTTAAGGAGTTGGCTTCCCCGTCGCTTTTTGTGACTTCAGGTTAAGATTTCTGTTAGGGCTTGTTTGGCATTGGGATATTGATACTTAAATCCATAGCTGGTAGTTTTTTTGGGTAATACCTGTTGACCTTCCAAAACAACTTTGGCACCTTCTCCCAACATAGCTTCTATTGCAAAGCTAGGAATTGGTAACCAAGAGGGACGATGGAGTACTTCTCCCAGAGTCTGACAAAATTCTGACATCCGGACTGGATTGGGTGCTGTGGCATTAAATACCCCCTCCATATCTGGGCTAGTTAAGGCTTCTATAATTAAGTGTACTAGATCATCCCGATGAATCCAGGAGAACCATTGACGACCAGTACCGATAGGACCACCAGCAAAGAGTTGAAATGGGGGAATCATCTTCGCCAATGCGCCTCCATCTCCTAAGACGATCCCAAGTCGCAGAATTACTAACCGAACCCTAGCATCTTTAACTTGCTCAGCTTCAGCTTCCCAGTTTTGGCAAACTGTTGCCAGAAAATCATTCCCACTAGGACTGGTTTCGTCAAAACTAGCAGTTTCACTGGTGCCATAGTAACCGATCGCGGAAGCATTAATTAATACAGCTGGCTTTTGCTGAGCCTCAGCAATCGCTTCGACGATTTTTTTTGTTCCTAGTTTACGGCTATCAAAAATCTCCTGCTTGCGCTCTGGTGTCCACCGACTCTCTGCAATCGGTTCTCCTGCTAAATTGACTACAGCATCGCAACCTGCGATCGCTTGTTGCCAATCACCAGATTTGGTAGGGGTGTAGGCAAGAATTTCCAGATTGGGGAAGGCACTAACTGCTTTAGCTTGGTTACGGGTTAAGATTAGAGGTTGATGTCCTTTAAGAAGTAATTGCTCTACTAGGCGGCTGCCTACAAATCCCGTGGCTCCAGTAATTGCTACTTTCATCTTTTGTTGCCTTCACTCGCTGTAGATTTTCCCTTGTCGCTATATGCCATGCCGTTAGTTTCAGCGTAGCGATTCATAAAGCGCATGAACCTTTCCCAGTATTCATCCTGAACTTCAAATTCGCAATTGACTCGCTCCAAATCATCCCCCTCTGGACCACCAAATACAAACTTTAGGGAGGAAGGTGTAACACTAATTACGCCTTCTTCATCAGTCAACAACATAGAATTAGTATATCTCTTGGTAAAGCTATTGAATTTTTCTATAGCTTTTAGGGAATCAAAGGTCATTAAGACATTCCGGATTCCTGAATTGCGGTTTCTTCGTAGACTGACGTTACTTAATTCTTCGTAAATTCCTTCAAAAAATTGAATCGAGGGGGTTGAGGAGGTCATATTGAAGTTGTGCTGATATTAAAGTCAGTATACAGAACATAAGTAGGGTAATGGAATTTTTACCTTACTTAAAACCTAACACCTTTCCATAAAACAATTAGCAATGCGACGAGCTGCTCCAGGCTCACCCATCCGCCGACGACCATTTTCCCCAATCAACTGTAACCAGTCTGGATCATGTAATAACTGCTGTACAATACCAGCAACTTGTTCTGGCTGCTCTACCAGAATTAAGGATGGTCCTAACAAACGAGTTTGGGCTTCGGCAAAAGCTGGGGTAAATTGGGGACCATTGCCAGGAATCGCGATCGCGGGTTTTCCTAAGCCGACAAATTGCTCTGTTGCGGTTCCTGCCATAGCAATGCAACAGTCTCCTTGGAGCAAGCAGAGATTATAGTCATCCTGGGTTAAAATTAGGGTGGCGTTTTGTTGAGTGAAAGCTAGTGCTGTCGGGTCACTAAGTTTGAGTTGAGTAGCTGTAGATGCGATAGATTGCTCTACCCAACCTTGACTTGTCAAAGTTTCCCGCAACGGCTCAAGATTTAAGGCTGGTGCGATCGCGCCTAGAAATAGTAGTGATGGCGTAGCAAAACTCGACAGGGTACTTTGTTCTTGGAAGGTATTAACTATCCCTGCTACCGCTAAGACCATTTGCTGCCAATTTTCATAAGCTTCCGGTTCCCTAGAGCCAGGTAGAAGGGTGATAATTAGCGATCGCTGCATTTCTTTGACTTCTGCATCTGGGTCATAAAATATCGGTTCTGGATGTTCTAACTCAATCTTATCCATCATAGGATTACCCAAATCAAAGGCCGATATCAAGCAATTCTTCAATACTTCTGTTGTTAGGGAATCTCTAGGGAAAACTGCTTTGCAGCGAGGATGACTCATCAGCCAGCGTTCCCAAGGCAAATAGACTGAACCGGACCAACCATCCCAACGGGGACGATTAGGTAAGCGTCCCGATTCATCCCGGATATAGTACTCAGATTTGGCTGTACCGACGAAGGCATACGGTGCGCCACTTAACCAGGCAAACAGTAAGGGTACAATATCCCCCACCGCGAGGATGACACCTCCTTTTTGACTCCAGCGACGAACAGCTTTTAATTGAGTCCAAGCAAGTTGCAGTAAGCCACCTCGTAAATCTCGCAACAGCTGACGGCTTTCCATATACACAAAACCACCGGAAGGCATGGTTCTTACTGAGCCAATAATTGGTACTTCTAGTTGGCTATAAGCTTGTCCTTCACCGACTAAGGGTAAAGCTGCCAGCTCTGGAGCATTTGGATGAGCCTGCAATTCTTCTAAAATGCGGACGGCAATAATATCTTCTCCGTGACCATTACTGAGGCACAGCAGCTGCATGATGGTTAATGTTTGCTTTTTACACTAGTTAGGCTACTTTAGCCCAAAATCTGCTCCTATTCCCCATTCCCCATTAATCAATATAGTATCCTCAATTTACAAATATCCCAGTATTTTCCTCATTGCTCCCTTTATTATAATCACTTAATACTTAATAATTACGAGAATTCACTGATGACAATCATAGTTATCCTCCCATACAATTAAACCTTACAGTCCAATAATACTTACGCTAGGCACTACATAAGTGCATAGAAGAGTGGCGCTTATTGAAGCGCAAATATGGGTTGAATTTTTGAGTTGGGGTCAAGGTAAAAGGGGAAAATCACTTTCTGAGTTAGGTGTAAACAAAAAATCCTTTTTTTTCTAAAAACCCCTTCTCTTTTAATTTTTACCCTCTAAGCTTCAGTTTCAGTTTTAACTAAGTGACATTTGGTGCATCGACATTCCAGGGATAGCTAATAATTTTTCATGGCGATCGCCAAAAAATATTGTTATAGTTACTAGTTACAACATCAAAAAAATCTGTTTTTTTGAGAATTAGTTTATGTATTCATACTGTATTAGGGTCTTATTTAAGACAATTTTAGCAATAGCAGCAATTAATGTTTTTACTCCTGCCCAAGCAGCAGTACTAGCCAACATTAACGATATTTTTTTACAATCAATTCGTAATACAGAAACAGGTACGCCAGAAGTGGCTAGAACTGGCGCAATCATGTATTTATCGGTGTACGATGCAATTAATGGGATTGATTTAGCGAACAATCCCACTCAGGGATTTGAGCAGTATTTTACCGAGATAATAGCACCAACTAATGCTTCTCAAGAATCGGCAGCGATTGCTGCTGCCCAAGAAGTACTTCAATCTCTCTATCCACAAGATAATGCTTTTTTAAGCACTTCATTTAATAATCTTCTCAATGCTATTCCCGATACCTCATCTAAAACTATAGGTATAAATTGGGGGCAATCTGTTGCACAAGAGTTAATAGCATTACGTGGTAGTGATGGCGCTAATCTTAGCGATCCTTATACCCCCAATACTAGCATTGGCGGGTTTGATGGTTCTTGGGGTAGTCAACAGTATCGCAATGTTGATCCTTTTAGTGAAGGGATTGATCTTAGCGATTTTACTGCTAGCAGTCCTCCTGACTTGACTAGTTCTGAGTATGCCGAGGGATTGAATGAAGTTCAATCTCTCGGAGAACTTAACTCTGTTACTCGTAGTGCTGATCAAAGTGAAGCAGCTAAATTTTGGCAACAAGCTGGAGGCACAAGCCGTCCTACTGGAGTTGCTTTTGAGATTGCTAATACCTATGCACAGAGTCAGGCTTTAACCCTACAAGAAGAAGCCAGACTTTTTGGACTTGTCAGTCTTGCTAACATTGATGCAACAATTGCAACTTGGCAGAACAAAGCCTTATATCAATTTTGGCGACCTCGTGATGCTATTCGTTCTGCGGATTTAGATGGTAATCCTTTAACTACTGTTGATTCTCAGTGGGAAGCGTTTCGCGGTATAGGCTCCCAAGGTTCTTCTCCAGAATATACATCAGGTCAAGCAACTTTTGCCGGTGCTTGGTCAACAATTTTACAGAACTTCAATGGTGACGACAATTTTGATTTTGATTTAGCTCTTGATACTCTTGGTTCAAATACTGTGCGATCGTTTTCTTCTTTTTCTGAGGCTGCTGGAGAAGCAGGGGATAGCAGAGTTTGGCTAGGAACTCATTTTTCTTTCACCATTGATGAAAGTTTAAAGATTGGGGAGAATATTGGTCAGTTTGTTTTCAAATCTCAACTTCAACCCATTCAACCAACGTCTATCCCAGAGTCTTCAAGTATTGTTGGTTTATTGATGCTAGGGGGTATGGGTATTATTAAAATCTCAAAAAGCCTTTAAAATCTCAGGGGGTGATACCAAATCCGGGTTAGATACCCTCGATGTAAGCCAATCTAACTATTTGGAGATAGGGAGCATGATGGTAAAGGTTGTACCTTGTCCAATTGTGGAATCACAGGTGATTGTACCACCATGTTTCTCAGTGATGATTTGATGCGCGATCGCCATTCCTAAACCTGTTCCCTTGTCTACATCTTTAGTGGTAAATCCTTGCTCAAAAATACGTTGCTGAGTTTCGATACTCATCCCACAACCATTATCTTGAATTTGGATTTGTATCTGATTCTCGGCAACGACTGAAGTGTGAATGGTAATGATATTCGGATTCAGTTCAATCTCGGCATATATTTTACCTTGATTTGTCTTGTCAAAGGCATCAAGAGTATTAGCTAGGATGTTCATAAACACCTGATTAAGTTGACTGGGAAAGCATTGCACTTCTGGGATTTTTAGATAATTTTTAACAATTTTAATTTTGGGGCGTTGGTCATTAGCTTTAAGGCGATGCTGGAGGATGAGTAAGCTGTTATTAATCCCTTCATGGATCTGGAAACTAATTTTTTGTTCTTGATCTTGGCGAGACAAGCTACGCAGACTTTGACTGATATTGCGAATGCGCTCAATTCCTAGATTCATTGAACTGAGCAATTTAGGTAAATCTTGACGAATAAATTCCAGATCAATCGTCTCAATTGCGGCTTCTATTTCTGCATCTGGATTTGGCATTTTTTTCTGATACAATTCAATTAAACCCAGTAAGTCCTGTACATAGTCTTGGGCTGGTTGAATATTGCCTTGTAAAAAAACAGTTGGATTATTAATTTCATGGGCAATTCCCGTGAGCATTTGTCCTATATCTGACATTTTAGCTGCTTGGATTAGTTGGTCTTGAACTTCTTTAACTTCTGCAAAAGAGCGTTTGAGTTGGTTTTGTGTATTTTGTAAGTTATCCAAGGCTGTAACTAGTTCAGCAGTTCTTTTATTGACTTTTTCTTCAAGCAACTGATTGTGTTCTTCAAGTCGTTGATTTAAAGAATGTAACTGACAGTGAAGGTTGATCCGTGCCAGAACTTCTTCTGCCTGGAAGGGTTTAGTAATATAATCAACTCCTCCGATAGATAAGCCCTTAACTTTGTTATTTGTATCATTCAATGCGGTCATAAATATCACAGGGATGTCCTTAGTTTCTGGTAGTAATTTGAGTTGTTGACAGGTCTCAAATCCATCCAAGTCAGGCATGATTACATCTAATAAGATTAATATTGGAGGATTGTTTTTTGCTAGTTCAATTGCTTGACGACCAGTCTTGGCGATCGCAACTCTCCATCCTGCGTCTTTAATTTGTTGGGCAAGCACTTTCAAATTGTTGAGATTATCATCAACGATAAGAATTGGTGATTGCATAGGCAGATTATATTTATTAATGTGTTCAAACATGTTGTTTTAAATAAATTTATTAAAAATATTCTAAAAGATTTGCTTGAATTTTTAATTATGGAAGATACTTTTTTAAAAATAATTTAATTTTTTCGCTATCAAATTGATCAATCAAAACTTCAATTTGTTGACAAAAAGGGATAAATATTTTATTATTTTCTCCTAAATATTCAAGTTGTTCTTCAATCTCAAAAAATAGCCCAGCTTGGGCAAGTTGGTAAATCTTAGCTAAGATATCCTGCTCAGGAATTGCCATCTTGGGGTGGATAAATTTTTCCTGGACAATAAAAGTTTCTACTGAATTATTTTGATAAATCCACTCTAGATGCAAATGATTTTCTAATTTTTCCAGCAACTGTTCGATTACTAAAGGTTTAGCCAGGAAATCTGTTGCGCCACAGGCTTCGCTTTCGAGGCGATCGCGGTTGTAGGCACTGGCAGAAAATACAATAATAGGTAGCTGTTGAAATTCTTGATGCCTTCGTAATTGTCGCATCATTTCAAATCCATCCATCATAGGCATTTTTAGGTCGCAAAGAATCAGATCTGGGGTTTGTTCAAGAGCAATTGCTAATCCTTCACGACCATTATCTGCCACAATCAGCTCAAACCCAAGAGGGGTTAAAATATGGTCAATAATTTCCAGAGTTTCTTGAATATCGTCAATGGCCAAAATTTTCCGAGTATGACCTTGATATCCAATGATGGCATTTGATTGGAGATTAAATGGTTGCTCATTCTTGGTCCAGCAAGCAGGGATAGACACATCGAACCAAAAGGTACTGCCCTCCCCTAACTGACTGGTTACCTCAAGCTTGGCATCCATTAGGGCGAGTAATTTGCGAGAGATTGCTAGTCCTAAACCAGTTCCTTCTTGCTTTTGAGCCGGATTTCCTACTTGCTCGAAAGCTAGAAAAATCTTCTTGATATCCTCTGAGCTGATTCCCACTCCTGTATCTTCAACTTGGAAGCGTAAAGTGGCATGAGAAAATCCCGTTTGCTGTTTCTCCTGCTGTGCTAAAATCTCGATACTTACCCTAACACTACCAACGTGAGTGAATTTAATGGCGTTACTGAGAAGATTGATTAGTATTTGACGCAGTCTTTTTATGTCTGCATAGATAATACTAGGTAGTTGCAAGGGTACTTGAGCAATAAAACTAAGACCTTTTTGTTCTGCTTTGTGGCGACATAAGTCTAAAATCCCATTTAAGAAGGTAGGGAAATGGATTTCACCTGGATATAGCTCCATTTTCTGAGCTTCAATTTTACTCAGATCTAAGACATCTTCGATCAGGTCGAGTAGATAAATGCCACATTGATGAATTGTCTGAATACCTTTGAGTTGTTTGCTGTCCAAACGACTATCTTGTTTGAAGATTTGGGTGTAACCAAGAATGCCATTGAGGGGAGTACGGAGTTCGTGGCTCATATTAGCCAGGAATTCATCCTTAAGGCGGGTAGCATGAGCTAGTTCCCTATTAGAAACTGCCAATTGTTGGTTGCGTTTGGTCAAAAGCTGCTGAGCTTGTTCGAGTTCGATAAGTTGTTGCTGCAACTGCTCAAACAGATAAGCTTGTTGAATAGCGATCGCTAACTGATTGGCTAGTTGCTGGCTTAAGTTGACCTGATCCTCCTGCCAATGACGAGCTTTTGCACATTGATGTATACAGAGCAAGCCCCACAAGTGCTGTTGCAAAGAAACTGGAATCACTAGATTTGCTCGAACCTGAAATTGTTCAAGGATATCAATGTAGCAATGGGAGAGTTCTTGATTGTAGATATCATCAATGGCTAGATATTTACCTTGGAAATAAAGCTGGGCATAGTTTTCACCAAAGGAATGGTCATGAACTCGCTGGGCGAGAACAGAGTCAAATCCGACCCTCACCGATTCTGCCACAAAAGTGCCATCGTCATAGTCAGAGTCGGGGTCAAATTTGAAGATTGCTACTCGATCAGCCTGCATAAATTCGCGGATACCCACACAAGCAGCATCAAAAATCTTCTGAAGCTCTAGAGATTGGCTAATCTTCTGAGCAATTTCTCGTAGTAGTTTTTCTCGCTCAGTCTGTTGACGAATGATTTGCTCATTTTGCTTACGTTCGGTAATATCTCTGACAAAAGCAAAACTGTATTCTTCACCGTCAAATTCTAAGTATCTCGCATTTATTTCTACCGGGTAAATACGAGCATCTTTAGACTGGTGCAGAGATTCCAGCGTCCAGATAGGCTCTTGCTTAATTGCCTGCCAAATATTCACCCAGCGCTCAGGGGAGACGGTGGGATTAATGTCGATTACGGAAAGTGCTTGCAGTTCTTCTGGGCTATAGCCCAACTTGGCACAGGCTGTGTTATTAGCATAATAAAAACTGCCATCTGGACGAATTAAGAACACACAATCGGCAGCCCAATCGACCGCTGCTTGGGTCATTGCTAGGGCTTTAGTCCGTTCTTTGACTTTGATTTCTAGCGCTTGGTTGAGGTGCTCTAGGGAGTTCATTGCCCGCTGGCGTTCCAACTCGGCAGCGGCACGAGCCGCAAAAATGCGCAGTAGATATTGCGCTTGCTTTAAGTCCTGGATAGTTTGTGTGTTGAGAATACACAAATGACCAATGACTCTACCCTCAGTACTGTAAAAAGCCGTTCCCAAATAGCTTTCTACCCCCATCTCAACCAAGTCTAAATCCTTAGGAAACTGCTCTTGCATAGAGCATTCACCATACCATTCTCCATCCCGCAAGACCAGTTCGCAAGGGGTATGAGCCAGATTGTAGGTATAAGTAGGTTGTAAGGCTCCATTAGACCAAAATGCTAAGGTCTGCAGGGTATCATCAACTTTCTCAGTTACCATAACGTAGGAGACATTGAGGGCGGTGGCGATGTGTTTGACTAACACAGGGAAAAAGTCTTGCCCAGTAGTAGCGGCAGTGCCTAAAACCAGATTTTGCAAAACGGTTTCAGCCTGTTGGCGTTCAGCTTCAAGCCGCTTTCTTTCACTAATATCTTGAACAATGGCCAAACAATTGGTACTCTCTCCTTCCAAGAGTTCTACAAGATACACTGTGGTTTGTGCCCAAAAGTATGATCCATCTTTGCGAATATATCGTTTTTCTAGGGTGAAGCTCTCAACCTGACCGGAGTAAAGTTGTTGTATTGCCTGAACAGAGCCTGGAAGATCCTCAGGATGCGTCAGCTCAGGCATTGCCATCTCCATTAATTCTGCTGTGGTATAGCCAGTCATCTGGCAAAAACAGGGATTCACTAGTGTTAATTTTCCTGTTTGCATATCAGATTCAACAAAGCCGACAGCAGCTTGATCAAATACTGCGGTAGCCCGAGCTTCACTCAGCCTCAGCTTGGTTTCGATGCGTTTGCGATCGTGAGCTTCCAAGCCAAGTGAAACGAGATCAGCGATAGAGCAAGCAAAGTTCTCTTCTTGGGGTAACCAACGATGTGCAGAGCCCACATGTTCGATACATAAAACTCCTAAGGTTTGTCCCCCTAGCGCAATGGGTATATCCAGCATTGAACTAATTCCCAGTGGAGTTAAGTAAGACTCAGAGAATTCATGGGTTCTCGGATCAGTGTAGGCATCATCGGCCAAGATTGGTTCGTCTTTGGCTAAAGCTTCAAAATAGGAAGGATAGTCAGCGATAGAAAGCTTAAGCCCTTGACTATGCTGATTGGATGTCAATTCGTAGAGATCCAGACATTCGATATAAGTTCTGGTTGAGTTGTAAAGCCAAACACTTACTCGTTCAATATTAATCGTAGTAGCGGTAGCTGCTGTTATTTCTCTCAATGCGGTTGATAAGTCACCTTGATTGAGTGCAGAACTTTTTGCTAAATGAATCAGTACCTCGTTTTGGATATTTAGTTTTTGGTTTAGAGTTTGTAATGCGACTTCGACCCGTTTTCGCTCTTGATTTTCCTGCTGTAGAGCTGCTTCAGCCGCTTTGCGATCGCTAATATCTTGAGATAGACCAATCAAACCAATTACCTTCCCCTGGGCATCTCGCAGAGGCGTTTTGATGGTCAGATAGGTGCAATCTTCCTTATTCTTGGGGATAACCTCCTCAAAGCGCTCCGTAACACCTTTAGTAATAATTTCCCGGTCTTTGGGAATAATTGCTTCAGCAACTTCTAGAGGGAAGATATCAAAATCAGTTTTACCAACAATCCCACCAATGGGTTGCCCAAATAATTGGTTTACATTCTCATTGGCTGCAATATATTGCCCCTGTAAGTTTTTGGCAAAAAAGAGATCGGGTAGGGTTTGCAATAGGGAATTGAGTAAGGTGTTGCCATCTTCAACTGCCTGATAGAGTCGAGCATTCTGGAGAGAAATCGCTGCCTGAGTACAAAGGAAATTGAGGATAAGGATGCGATCGCTTGTAAATACCCCACTAGTGGATTGATTGCTTAAATAGAGAATACCAATCAGTTGACTTTGATTGAGGATGGGTAGGCACAATACACTTTTGGGTTGCTGCTGGTTGAGATAGTCGTCAATAATTGGTAAATCAGTATCAAGGTCATCTATCACCACTGCCGCTTGGGTGTTTTTGACGTATTGAATTAGTTTGATAGGGAAATCAAGATTGTTTTCTAAGGGTATTGAATAGAGGTTTGTGGTATCAGTTGTAGCAACGGCTTCAACAAACCATTGGTCATTCCTATTGGGCAGGATTAGAGCACAGCGATCGCCCCCTGAATGTTGCAGAATGATTTGGGTGAGTTGGCAAAGTAACTCATCGAGCTTAATAATGCTAGAAAGAGCTTGAGAAGTTTTGAGGACAGCTGCAAAATCGAGGGTATGATTGATGCTTGTACTAGCAGAGGTACTAGCTTTTGTAGAGGAATGAGCCGAAATTTGAGAATTAACAAGGCTTAGGCTTTCGAGAGGATTAAATATTTGTGTGGTTCGCTGAAGAATTGATTGTAGCAATTGGGGATAGCGCTGTTCTAAATCATCGGTTTTAGCTTTGGCTCCCCAACGAGAATAGCAGTAATAAGCTTCCTGCATGTAGGTGGCGGCAATTTTTTCTTTGCCCCAATTGAGGTAGAATTTGGCTGCTAGTTCATTTGCGAGGGCTTCTTCTTGGATAAATTCGTTGGCTTTCGCTCCCGAAATCGCGCGATCATATAAGTCTATGGCTGCTAATTTTTCACCTGAAACACGATGATATTCGGCCTGCACAAGATCGTATTTATGCTGATAGGTAAACGGTGCATGACTCATCCAACAACCAAGCGTTTTTTGATTATAATTTACACGATCTATGAAGTTTTTTTGTTCTTCATTAGCAGATTTTAAGCAACATGCTAATAGTGCCAAGGAAAAGTAAAATAAGTAAACAGGGTAATAGATAAAGCCGTTAGAACCAGTTTTGATTTTTTCAGCATATGTGGCATTCTCAACTGCTATTTCATAACAGCCAAATAAATAGTTTAAATATGTTTTTATAAACAGAATTGGGAAAAGCGAGATACTATCATTGATGTGTTTCAGCGCAGGTATTTTTTCTGTTTCATCAAAGAACGCCCCATTTAGAGAACATCGATCCACAGATTGATTCAACAAATTTGAAACTAGCTGCAACCAAGGGCTTGTAAAATCGATTGAAAATTCTTGTTGATTGTGGCAGATTAATTTCCAATATTTTTCCTGTTCCTGTAGGGAAATTTCCAGATTTTCCCCAAGAAAAAACTGTAATATACAATAATCTTGTGCGGCATAACAAGCGTACTCTATGTCACCTACTTCTATGCCACTTTGAACTGCTTTAACTAATTCTTTCATCGCCTCAAGCGGTTCTTTTCGATGACGAACAAACACATTGAACTGCTGGTAAACCTTACATTTGATTTCTTTTGCGTTAAATTTTTCTAATAATTGGATCGCTAATTTACCAAAGCGATATCCAGCATCAATTTCTCCCACAGAACTGCACAACATCCAGGCATGAAAACCATAGGCATAGGCAGACAATCTAGAATTACCAGAGTGGATACAAATATTGACTAACTTAAAAGCAATGGGAATTAACAACTCTGGAGCGACAACAACAGCTGCAGAAACAATTGTGATCAAAATCTGCAAGGTAGTAATTTTATAGGGATCTATCATCTCTGGCAAGTCTGCTAAGGCTTCAATATCAGTTACCTCGGGAGACACACCATCAAGTTCAATATTTAGGAGCTTTAACGCATCAAGCCCTAATTCTACAGCTTTCTTTCTTTGATTTTTAGCGATGTAGTATTGGATTTGCAATTCATGAACTTTTAAGCGATCTAAAAGAGATTTTACTTGTTCTAATGCCAGATCAGCTAAGGCTTTAGAACACTCAAAATTAGTACTAATATATTCCGATTCAATCGCCTCTAGATAGATAGATAAAGTCAAATTATATTGTCGATACCAGCCATCCTCAAGAAGTTTAATTCCTGAATTTAAGTAATCGATTGAGGCCAGATATGCTGTTGAAGCTTTAGCTTTACGAGCTGCGATAAGATTCAAACGGGCCAGTTCATCTTTCTCATGACGATCATTGATTAGAGACTGCCCTTTATTTAGTTGATTTGTTAAATTAAAAATAGCGTCTTCGATGGCTGAGGCTGATAAATTATTAAGTAGTAAACGACCAATTTTGAGGTGAGTTTCTGGTTTGAGTGCTGCGTCAATCAGAAAATAAGCAGCCTGTTGAACGCGATCATGCAAGAAACGATAACCAACGGTGATGTTATTGGCTGTTTCAACCTCACAATTGTCCCCTTGGAAAAACTTATAGGTTTGGGTTTCCGGAATCACCAAGCCTTCTTGCAGAGAGTGCCACAAATCTGTTGCAACTTCTTCTTGGCTTTGCTCACATACTACCGCTAACGTAGCCAAATCAAACTGATTGCCAATACAAGCAGCTATTTTTAAAATGTTCTGGGTGGCTTCCGGTAGCTTTTGCAATCGCCCCACCATAAATTCCACCACATCATCTGTCAGTGCCAGTTGTTGCACTTGAGTCAAATCACACTGCCATCCCCCTTGGCTTCCTCTCTTACTAAAGGGGAGCCGAGGGGGGTCAAAAACAATGTAACCCTCCCCGTGTAACCCCAACAAAAACTGGGTTGTAAAGAAGGGATTTCCTTGTGTCTTTTGATGGACTAACTCCGATAAGGGAGCAGCAGTTGCAGTGGAACATAGTAATGTATCCGCCACCAAATGATTAATATCTAACTCTGCTAAGGGAGGCAATGTGAGCGTACTAATTATTGTCTTCTCTTGAAGCATCTCATCGAGCGCCAGCATCAAGGGATGAGCTGGGAAAACCTCATTATCCCTATAGGCTCCCAACACCAGTAGATACCCAGCTTCTGATTCATTGAGCAACAGTTTCAACAGTTTTAATGAAGCTGAATCGATCCATTGCAAGTCATCTAGAAAAATGACTAGAGGATGATCTTTAGTCGTGAAAACTTGCACAAACTTGCTAAAGAGCAAATTAAAGCGGTTTTGAGCAGCACTACCGGAGAGTTCCGGTACAGTTGGTTGCTTGCCAATGATACGTTCTAGTTCCGGAATCACCTCCAGGATAACTTGTCCACTCTCACCCACAGCATCCAAGATTTTTTCTTTCCAACTCGCAAGAAGAGCATCAGATTCCCCCAACAGTTGCCCCATCAAACTGCGAAAGGCTTGGACGAAAGCAGAAAAGGGGACATTGCGGTTGAATTGGTCAAATTTGCCTCTGATAAAGTAGCCTCGTTTTTCGACAATTGGCTTGTGGACTTCATTGACTACAGCAGTTTTGCCAATGCCAGAAAACCCTGCCACCAGCATCATTTCTGAGGTGCCATGAGCAACTCTGTCAAAGGCAGCCAGTAAGGATTGTACTTCCGTTTCCCGTCCATAGAGTTTTTCGGGAATCAGAAAGCGATCGCTTCTATCGTGCTCTCCAAGTTGAAAGTTTTCTATTGCCCTTGATGTTTCCCATTGTTGCAAGCATTGCTCTAAATCATGCCTTAAACCTAAGGCACTCTGATAGCGCTCTTCAGCATTCTTAGCCATCAACTTGAGAATAATTTCCGAGATTGCTTCTGGATAGGGATTACCCTGAGTATCGAGGAGTTCATTGGGTGCTAAGGGTTCTTTAGCAATGTGGCAGTGGAGTAACTCCACCGGATCATTGCTCTGGAATGGCAGGACTCCCGTGAGCAGTTCGTAGAGGGTGACACCTAGGGAGTAGAAATCGGTGCGATAGTCTATGCCCCGGTTCATACGCCCAGTTTGTTCAGGGGAAATGTAAGCTAGGGTTCCTTCCAGAACATTGGCATTGGTGAGCTGTTGTTGTTCTTTAGGCAGTAAACTAGAGATGCTGAAGTCGATGAGCTGGACTTGGCCAGTTTCTGGATGAATTAGGATGTTGGCAGGTTTGATGTCTTTGTGGATAATGCGCTGTTGACCGAGATAATGCAAAGCTTCGGCTAGTTGAATGGCAATCGTGAGGAACTCCATAAGGGAGCGCTCCGACTGCTGCCAATCGTCCCAAAGTGAGATTGCACCTTCATCCGGCATCACCAAAGCATAGCCGTTACCGTAACGTTCTAGAGTCAGCGGTTGAACAATCGTAGGATGTTCCAGATGACGGATGATAATGTATTGGTTACGGAACTGAATTAACTCGTTGAAGTTAGGGTGAGGATTGCGCAGAACTTTGATGATGACAAACTGCTCAGCTGTGGTTTGGATAGCCCGATAGATAAGGGTGCGGGTTCCGGCATAAATTTGATCAGTTTCTTGATAACCAGCTAAGTTAAGCATCATCATCACGGATAGAGTCAAACAGCGCAGAAAGTTGATTTCTCTCTTAATTATCCAATATTCGGTAAGAATAGTCCTTATAAAAGAAATACGTTTTTTTATTTCTTCGTAAACGAAGAGGTATTATACCAAATTATTAATTATTAATTATCCATTGATAAGGTGGTTGAATTAAAACCTCCAGTAATGGTTATCATAAGTGCTATTCAGAAATAGGGAGTGTGAGCGTGAAGGTTGTACCTTGTCCGAGTGTGGAATCACAAGTAATTGTGCCACCATGTTTTTCAGTGATGATTTGCTGGGCAAGCGCCATCCCTAAACCCGTTCCCTTGCCCACTTCTTTCGTTGTGAACCCTTGCTCAAAAATGCGAGTTTTGATTTCCGGCTTGATGCCACAACCATTATCTTTAATTTCAATTTTTACGTGAGTATCGTTAAGTATACGAGTGCGAATGATAATTCTATTCGGTTTGGTTTTAATCTCCCCATAGGTTCGACATTTATTTGTTTCATCAAACGACTCAATGGCATTAGCTATAATGTTCATAAACACCTGATTGAGTTGGCTGGTAAAACATTGCACTTCTGGGATTTCTTGATAGTCTTTTACTACTTCGATTTGGGGGCGTTGGTCATTAGCTTTAAGGCGATGGTTGAGGATAACTAAAGTGCTATCAATCCCTTGATGGATATTGAATGCTGTCTTGTGAGCCTGTTCCTGGCGGGAAAAAGCACGCAGACTATGACTCAGATTGCGAATGTGCTTGACTCCTAGATGCATCGAGCCGAGCAATTTGGGTAAATCTTCACGAATAAATTCCAGGTCAATTTCTTCAATTTTCTCTGTAATTTGTGCCTCATGGCTGGGACATTTAGCCAGTAACAGCTCAATTAAGTCTAGTAAGTCTTGCACATAATCTTGGGCGGGTTGAATATTACCCTGCAAAAAGCCAGTTGGGTTATTAATTTCATGAGCTACTCCTGCAACTAAATTTCCCAAGGTTGACATCTTTTCACTTTGAACTAATTGCAATTGTGCCTGTTGTAAATCTTTTAGGGATTGTTGAGCTTGAGCATAGAGTTGGGCATTTTGCAGAGAAACCGCTGCTTGAGCACACAGAAATTGAATAATAGTCAGACGATCAGGCGTAAACACCCCTTTAGTTGTTGCATGTTCCAGGTAAACAATGGCAACTAATTGCCCTTGGTTGAGCAGTGGTACACACAGTACACTTTGTGGTTGATATTTGAGTAAATAGCCTTCGATAACTCCAGAAATCTCTGTTTTACCTTCGTCAATTAGTAGAGGTTCTCGGGTATTTTTGACATATTGAATGATGCGAATAGGAACTGAACTTTCTGTGGTTAGGAGTTGTGAGTACTGACTAGTCTTAACAGTACCATCCTCTGACAGTTGTGCTAGAGATAGCAGTTGCCATTGCTCGGCTTGGGGCATAAGTAAAACTGCCTTTTGTGCGCCAGCATTAGTGAGAACTATTCGTACAATGTCGTCTAGGAGCTGGTCTAATTCAATAGTGTTAGAGAGAGTTTGGGCAACTTGTAAGGTAGAAGCCAAATCGAAGGTATCAGAGATTTGTGTGCTACTAGTTTTGGTATGTGTTTGAGTGAGACTCTCTAGAGTATCTCGGGTATTAAGTTCAATCTGTTGTTTGTGCAGAATGGGACTTAATAGTTGAGGATATATTTTTTCTAGTTGGTCAGTCTTAGCCTTGGCTCCCCAACAGACATAGCAGTAGTAGGCTTCTTGCATATAGGCGGCAGCAATTTTTTCTTTGCCCCAATCGAGGTAGAATTTGGCAGCCAGTTCGTTAGCTAAGGCTTCTTCTTGGATGTATTCATTTTCTTTTGCTCCCACGATAGCGCGATCATATAGTTCAATAGCTTCTAGTTTCTGCTCCAATACTCGGTATTTTTCTGCTTCCACTAAATCAACTTTATGTTGGTGATTCATCGGCGCATGAGCAGCCCAATACTTTTGCAGCTGCGCTTGGTTTTGTTCAATGTACTGAAATACATCTAAGCTATCTTGATGTTGAATATTCAATGTTGCTAAAGCCGTCAACGAATCATAAAAATAAAAGACAGGTTCAGTTACAAATCCGGCACCTGAACTGAAATAACATTTGACTTGAGTTGCATGGTTTTGAGCTGTGGCAATATCCCCAAATACATAGCACAGCATTAACTTGTATACGTACAAAATACATAAGCCAGACCAGTGAAGAACCGATTTCAGATGGGCTACAAACTCAGCTTCTTGAAACACTTCACCAGACAAAATTGTTGGATGTGCCGTCATCCCAAGCAAATTCAGAGTCGATTGCCAATAAATACGACAGTAATTTGCTGTGGCCACCTGATTTAGCTGCAGCAACGATGTACAATAGGCACGAATTTCTTGCTCTAAATTCCCTAAGGGTTGACTGCTCCAAAAAGAATTGAGACAAAAGGCGTGTGCGTTATAACCAACATATTCCAAGTTGCCAACCTCTAGAGCGATCGCATACCCTTCTTTCAACAAAGGCAATGTTGCTTGAATATGGGATTGGCGATGTAGAATAAAAGCCCCAACAATCTTGAATACATCTGGTTTAAGGGGTTTGGCATCAAAGTGGGAAACGACTTGAAGGGCTAAGTTACCGAATTTGACCCCTATCTCCACCGCTTTCGATTGATTACATGCAATAACGCCGTAGCAGGTATAAGCTACGGCTGAGGAGGGAGTATTGCCATATTGAATCGGAAGTTGGACTGACGATGCGACGAATAAAGGAAATAATGCAGAACCAGACATGTAAGCTGCGGGTATGATACTGGTGAGAATTTCGGCAGCGGCAATTTTTTCGCGATCTCTCATTGTGGGTAGATTGACGAGAGCCTCAATCTCTTGCTCACCAATCAAGGTTTCAATCTCAGTAATAGCTTGCTGAAAATCATCCTCGGTAGGGTTTTCAGGAAAGATAATATCTAGTTGCTCCAAGAATTTGCGGGCAAGGGCAATTGACTCAGCTAGCTTATTCAAGGAAATACCTGACAAAATCTTAATCCGATAAACAGTGGTTTGGTCTATTAAAGACTGAGCCTGTGTCATCACTATCTCAGTGAATTGATCCATAGCCTCAAGATCACCACAAAGGGAGGCTAATTCAGCAGCCAAATCATGGAACGCTAGACTCAGCTCATATTGTCGCTGCCATGCTTGTTTACCTAACAAAGACAGACCTGTATTAGCATAGTTAAGACCAGCCTGGTAGGCATTAGCACTTCTAGCTTTGCGACAGGCAATAAGATTGAGCTGTGTTAATTGATCTCTTTCTGCTTGCTCGGTAATAAAAGCAGTTCCATAGTTTAATTGACTGACTAGCTTAAAAATGCACTCTTCTCGGTTTTCTGGAGGTATCTGTTGGAGCAGCAGTTGTCCGATGTGATAGTGGGTTTTTGCTTTGCGCTCATCGGGAATCAGAGAGTACGCTGCTTGTTGGACGCGATCATGCAAAAAACGATAGCCCACGGTGATGTCATTGGCTGTTTCAACCTCACAATCACCCCCTTGGAAAAACTTATAGGTTTGGGTTTCCGGAATCACTAAACCTTCTTGCAGAGAGCGCCACAAACCTGTTGCAATATCTTCTTGGCTTTGCTCACAAACCACTGCTAACGTAGCCAAATCAAACTGATTACCAATACAAGCAGCTATTTTTAAAATGTTCTGGGTGGCTTCTGGCAGCTTTTGCAATCGCCCCACCATAAATTCCACTACATCATCCGTCAGTGCCAGTTGTTGCACTTGGGTTAAATCACATTGCCATCCCCCTTGGCTTCCTCCCTTACTAAAGGGGAGCTGAGGGGGGTGAAAAACAATGTAATCCTCCCCGTGTAACCCCAACAAAAACTGGGTTGTAAAGAAGGGATTTCCTTGGGTCTTTTGATAGACTAACTCCGATAAGGGAGCAGCAGTTTCAGTGGAACATAGTAATGTATCCGCTACCAAATGATTAATATGGAACTCTGCTAAGGGAGCCAGTGTAAGGGTATTAATGATTGCATTCTTTTGACGAAGTTCATCCAGCGCCAGCATCAAAGGATGAGCTGGGAAAACCTCATTATCCCGATAGGCTCCCAACACCAGTAGATACCCACCTTCTGATTCATTGAGCAACAGTTTCAACAGGTTTAATGAGGCTGAATCAATCCATTGCAAGTCGTCTAGAAAGATAACCAGAGGATGATCTTTAGTTGTGAAAACTTGCACAAACTTGCTAAAAAGCAAATTAAAGCGGTTTTGAGCAGCACTACCAGATAGTTCCGGTACAGTCGGTTGCTTGCCAATGATATGTTCTAGTTCTGGAATCATCTCCAGAATGACTTGTCCGCTAGTACCGACAGCATCCAAGATTTTTTTCTTCCAACTCGCAAGAAGAGCATCGGATTCCCCCAACAGTTGTCCCATCAAACTGCGAAAAGCTTGCACGAAAGCAGAAAAGGGAATGTTGCGGTTGAATTGATCGAATTTGCCTTTAATGAAGTATCCCCTCTGTCGCACAATTGGTTTGTGGACTTCATTAACTACGGCAGTTTTGCCAATGCCAGAAAACCCTGCCACCAGCATCATTTCTGAGGTACCACAAGCAACTCTGTCAAAGACACTCAGTAAGCTTTGTACTTCTTGTTCCCTTCCATAGAGTTTTTCGGGAATCAGAAAGCGATCACTTCTATCGTGCTCTCCAAGTTGAAAGTTTTCTATTGCTCTTGATGTGTCCCATTGTTGCAAGCATCGCTCTAAATCATGCCTTAAACCTAAGGCACTCTGATAGCGCTCTTCAGCATTCTTAGCCATCAACTTGAGAATAATTTCCGAGATTGCTTCTGGATAGGGATTACCCTGAGTATCGAGGAGTTCATT
>Ga0207422_1001137_pt1 | contig 60442 bp, 45 predicted proteins | sample MarCyaLeptolynsp_FD_187757 | JGI IMG/M metagenome (GOLD analysis project Ga0207422, IMG submission 187757) | Marine cyanobacterial communities from Panama - species 1 Leptolyngbya sp. (SPAdes) | ecosystem: Environmental > Aquatic > Marine > Unclassified | place: Panama: Panama City | collected...
TATCATATTCCAGCGGCACGCTTGAGACGCATGCATCTGTTGGAAGAGTTTCATTTGAAGCAGATAAGATTAGAGAGAATGCTAGGGAACTTATTCAAACCATTGTAAAATTGAAACCAGCGGCAGCAAAAGGTACATACATTAAAAGTATTTGTATGTCAAGTACCATGTCCCCTGGAATTCACGTGGACCCAAAGAGATTTATTGAAGATTAATATTAACTCATTCTATTCCTATAGACATGACTAGAGAAGAAAAAGATAAATTAGTAAAAAGCCTTTCAGAAAGGTTAAATGAGAACAGTGTTTTTTATTTGGCTGATATCTCAGATCTTGATGCAGATAACTCATCAAAACTAAGAAGGCTAGCACATCAAAGAGAAGTTTCTTTGAATGTGGTAAAGAATACCCTTCTTAAAAAAGCTTTAGAAAGCGCTGAAGGTAATTACGAAGAATTCTACGAAGTATTGAAAGGAAATACTTCAATCATGTTTTCTGAAGTTGGAAATGCTCCAGCAAAACTGATTAAGGATTTTAGAAAAAATAACGAACGTCCTATTCTTAAAGGAGCTTATATCGAAGAAGCTATTTTCATTGGAGATGATAAGATTGAGGCATTGACTCAAATCAAATCTAAGGAAGAGGTGATAGCAGATATTATAGCTATACTTCAATCTCCTGCGAAGAATGTTGTATCTGCACTACAATCCGGTGGAAATACAATATCAGGACTTGTTAAAGCACTTGCTGAAAGGCAAGCATAAAATTGTACGCACTCTCAATTCATATAAATTAAAAATTAAAACACAATAAAATGGCGGATTTAAAAGCGCTTGCTGAAGAGTTAGTAAACTTGACAGTAAAAGATGTAAATGAATTAGCAGATATCCTTAAGGACGAATACGGTATCGAACCAGCTGCTGCTGCAGTTGCTGTTGCCGGTCCTGCCGGTGGCGGTGGAGACGGAGAAGCAGCTGAAGAGAAATCTGAGTTTGATGTAGTATTGAAAGCTGCAGGAGGCTCAAAATTAGCTGTAGTTAAGTTGGTTAAAGAGTTAACTGGACTTGGCTTGAAAGATGCTAAAGAATTAGTTGATAATGCACCTAAACCTTTGAAGGAAGGTGTAGCAAAAGACGAAGCAGAATCTCTTAAAAAACAATTAGAAGAAGCAGGAGCTGAAGTTGAACTTAGCTAAGTTGAACGACAGCAAATCTTAACGGTTTAGGTGCCAAAATTTGAATTTTGGGGCCTAAACCCTTTCTTGTTTATATCTAATAATAATTAATTCCTCTACGTGATGACTAACGCATCAGCAACAAAAAAGAAAGATAGAGTCAATTTTGCCTCTATAAAGAATAGGTTAGAATATCCAGACTTTTTGGATATCCAACTTCAATCGTTTAAAGACTTTTTCCAATTAGAAACATCCCCTGAGCTTAGAGACTCGGAAGGATTGTATAAAGTATTTAGTGAGAATTTTCCAATTACGGATGCTAGGAATCAATTCGTTCTTGAATTCTTGGATTACTTCGTGGATCCACCACGTTATAGTATAGAAGAATGTATTGATAGAGGGCTTACCTATAGTGTTCCACTAAAGGCTAAGCTGAAGTTATATTGTACCGATCCTGAACATGAGGATTTTGAAACAATTGTTCAAGACGTTTACTTGGGTACAATTCCTTACATGACTCCAAAAGGCACGTTTTTGATTAACGGTGCTGAAAGAGTTATTGTTTCTCAGTTACACAGATCTCCTGGCGTATTCTTTGGACAGTCATTACACGCTAATGGAACCAAATTATACTCCGCAAGAGTAATTCCATTTAAAGGATCTTGGATCGAATTTGCTACAGACATTAATAATGTAATGTATGCATATATCGATAGAAAGAAAAAATTACCAGTTACTACCTTGTTGAGAGCGATTGGCTTTGAATTTGATAAAGACATCCTTGATATATTCGAATTGGCGGATGAAATCAAGGTAAGCAAAGCAGCACTTAAAAGGTCACTTGGAAGAAAATTAGCAGCTAGAGTTTTAAGAACATGGGTTGAGGATTTTGTAGATGAAGATACAGGAGAGGTCGTTTCTATAGAGAGAAATGAAGTAGTTATTGATCGTGAAACTATCCTAGAGAAAGAGCATATAGATATGATCGTAGAGTCTGGTACTAAGACGATTATATTGCACAAGGAGGATATTAATTCAGCGGATTTTGCAATTATCTATAATACACTTCAGAAAGATCCATCAAACTCTGAAAAAGAAGCTGTTGAGCATATTTATAGACAATTAAGAAATTCTGAACCACCAGATGAAGAGACAGCAAGAGGTGTTATCGATAAGTTGTTCTTCTCAGAAACTAGATACGATCTAGGTGAAGTAGGAAGATATAGAATCAATAAAAAGTTAAATCTTGAAATTGAAGAGAATGTCAAGATCTTAACCAAAGAAGATATTATCTCTATCATCAAGTATTTAATTGAGTTAATTAACTCAAAAGCGGATGTTGATGATATTGACCACTTAAGCAACAGAAGGGTTAGAACAGTTGGTGAGCAATTGTATAATCAATTTGGTGTTGGTTTAGCTCGAATGGCTAGAACCATTCGAGAGAGAATGAATGTTAGGGATAATGAGGTATTTACACCTGCTGATTTGATTAATGCGAAAACACTTTCAGCTGTAATTAATTCATTCTTTGGAACAAATCAGTTGTCTCAATTTATGGATCAAACGAATCCACTCTCTGAGGTAACACACAAAAGAAGAATGTCTGCTTTAGGGCCAGGAGGTTTATCAAGAGAAAGAGCAGGTTTTGAGGTACGGGATGTTCACTATACACACTATGGAAGATTATGTCCAATTGAAACACCTGAAGGGCCAAACATTGGTTTGATTTCTTCCTTATGTGTTTATGCGAAAGTAAATCGATTGGGATTTATCGAAACTCCATATAGAAAAGTAAACGAAGGAAAAGTAGGATTAAAGGAAGCTGATACGGTTTACTTAAGTGCAGAAGAAGAAGATGAACAAACAATTGCACAAGCAAATGCAATCGTAAATGACAGCGGAGAATTTGAGGCAGATAGAGTAAAAGCTCGTTATGAAGGTGATTTCCCTATGGCTAGCCCTAAAGATGTTACCTTGATGGATGTAGCTCCTAATCAAATTGCCTCAATAGCAGCATCATTAATTCCTTTCTTGGAGCATGATGATGCGAACAGAGCCCTAATGGGATCGAACATGCAGCGTCAAGCAGTTCCATTATTGCAACCAGACTCTCCAATTGTAGGAACTGGATTGGAAAAACAAGTTGCTGTAGATTCAAGGGTTCTAATCAATGCTGAAGGAGATGGAGTAATTGAATTTGTAGATGCAAATAAGATTATTGTTACCTACGATAGGACAAAAGATGAAGAGTTAGTATCCTTTAATGAACCAACCAAGACATACAACTTAATTAAGTTTAAGAAAACTAACCAAAGTACAGTAGTTAATCTTAGACCGATTGTAGAGAAAGGGGAGAAGGTAGTAAAAGGACAAGTATTATGTGAGGGTTATGCAACAGAGAATGGTGAACTTGCTTTAGGAAGAAACCTAAAAGTTGCATTCATGCCTTGGAAAGGATACAACTTTGAGGATGCGATTGTAATTTCCGAGAAAGTTGTTTCAGAAGACTTGTTTACATCAATCCATGTAGATGAATTTACTTTAGAAGTTCGAGATACAAAAAGAGGTGTAGAAGAATTGACTGCGGATATTCCTAACGTAAGTGAAGAAGCTACTGCAGATTTGGATGAAAATGGTTTAATCAGAATTGGTGCGGAAGTAAAAGAAGGTGATATTTTGATCGGAAAAATTACCCCGAAAGGAGAATCTGATCCAACACCAGAAGAGAAACTGTTGAGAGCTATTTTCGGAGATAAAGCTGGAGATGTTAAAGATGCTTCTTTAAAGGTTCCACCTTCAACTAAAGGTGTTGTAGTAGATAAGAAATTGTTCGAAAGAGCGGTTAAAGACAGAAAGTCCAGAGCTGAAGAAAAGAACATTATTGCGCAATTGGATGAAGAAGAAAGAAAAGAACTTGCAGCCTTAAAAGAAAGATTAGTCGATAAGTTGTATTCTGTAGTGAATGGTAAAACCGCTCAGGGAATTACCAATTATTATAACGAACTAATTATTCCTAAAGGAACTAAGTTTACCCAAAGAGTTCTTCAAAAAATTGATGACTTTGCTTTCATCGACTACAAAAATTGGACTACTTCAGAGGACTTGAATCATACGATTAAAACGATGTTGCATAACCACAACATCAAAGCGAATGAGATCATTGGTAAGTTCAAAAGAAAGAAGTATGCTTTAACTGTAGGTGATGAGTTACCATCTGGTATCATGAAATTGGCTAAAGTTTATTTGGCTAAGAAGAGAAAACTGAAGGTTGGAGACAAGATGGCCGGTAGACACGGTAATAAGGGTATTGTTGCCAAGATTGTAAGACAGGAAGATATGCCATTCTTAGAAGATGGAACTCCAGTGGATATAGTATTGAATCCATTAGGTGTACCTTCTAGAATGAATTTGGGTCAGATATACGAAACCGTATTAGGATGGGCAGGAGAAAAATTGGGAGTAAAATTTGCTACCCCAATTTTTGATGGTGCAACAATCGATGAAATCAATGCATATACAGACAAGGCAGGTATTCCTAAGTCAGGAAGAACTTATTTGTATGATGGTGGAACTGGAGAACAGTTTGATCAACCTGCAACGGTGGGAATCATCTACATGTTGAAACTTGGCCATATGGTTGAAGATAAAATGCATGCTAGATCCATTGGACCTTACTCATTAATTACACAGCAACCATTAGGTGGTAAAGCACAGTTTGGTGGCCAGAGATTTGGTGAGATGGAAGTTTGGGCGCTTGAAGCCTTTGGAGCTGCAAATATTCTTCAGGAAATATTGACGGTTAAGTCGGATGATGTTATTGGTAGAGCAAAAGCTTATGAAGCTATCGTTAAAGGCGAAAATATGCCAACACCAGGTATTCCTGAATCATTCAATGTATTGTTGCATGAATTGAGAGGTCTAGGTTTGAATATAACCTTGACAGAGAAGGAGAACGAAAGTATCAATGCATAATTTAATTAAAGAATAGTATTAATTACATACAATATCTAAAATATGGCTTTCAGAAGAGACAATAAAGAAACAAGTAGTTTCTCAAAAATTACAATAAGCCTTGCTTCACCTGAGATGATTTTAGAAAAATCTCATGGAGAAGTATTGAAGCCTGAAACAATTAATTATAGGACATATAAACCAGAAAGAGACGGATTATTTTGTGAGAGAATTTTTGGTCCTGTAAAAGATTATGAATGTCATTGCGGAAAATATAAGCGAATTCGATATAAAGGAATCGTTTGTGATCGATGTGGTGTTGAAGTTACAGAGAAGAAGGTACGTCGAGAGAGAATGGGACACATTTCATTGGTTGTTCCAGTAGCACACATCTGGTATTTTAAGTCTTTACCAAATAAGATTGGATATCTACTTGGTTTACCTACCAAAAAATTAGATACCATAATTTATTATGAGAGATACGTTGTAATCAACGCGGGTGAAGCTAAGAATGCAGAAGGAGAACCATTACAATATCTAGATTTCTTGAATGAGGAAGAGTATTTAGACATATTAGATACTTTACCTAAAGAGAATGCTTATCTAGAAGATTCTGATCCGAATAAATTCATCGCAAAAATGGGTGCGGAAGCACTTTATGAATTGTTGAAGCGATTGAATTTGGATGAATTGTCTTATGAATTAAGACATAAAGCAAGTACGGAAACTTCTCAGCAACGAAAAAATGAAGCCTTGAAAAGACTTCAAGTTGTAGAAGCATTTAGACAGGCTAACGAGCACATTGAAAATCGTCCAGAATGGATGATTGTGAAAGTGGTGCCAATTATTCCACCGGAATTAAGGCCATTGGTTCCGCTTGATGGAGGAAGATTTGCTACCTCTGACTTGAATGACTTGTACAGAAGAGTTATCATCCGAAACAATCGATTGAAGAGATTGATGGAGATTAAGGCTCCAGAGGTTATCTTGAGGAATGAGAAGAGAATGTTGCAAGAAGCAGTAGATTCTCTATTTGACAATTCAAGAAAATCATCTGCTGTAAAGACAGATTCCAATAGAGCATTGAAATCTTTGAGTGATAGTTTAAAGGGTAAGGCAGGTAGATTCCGTCAAAACTTATTGGGTAAACGTGTAGATTATTCTGCTCGTTCAGTTATTGTTGTTGGACCAGATTTGAAATTACATGAGTGTGGTCTTCCAAAGGGAATGGCAGCAGAATTGTACAAGCCTTTTATCATCAGAAAACTTATTGAGAGAGGTATTGTTAAGACGGTTAAATCTGCGAAGAAAATCGTCGATAAGAAAGAAGCTGTAATTTGGGATATATTAGAAAATGTGTTGAAAGGACATCCTGTTCTTTTGAATAGGGCTCCTACGCTTCACAGATTGGGAATCCAAGCATTCCAGCCTAAATTGATTGAAGGAAAGGCAATTCGATTACACCCATTAGTATGTACTGCATTTAATGCGGATTTCGATGGTGACCAAATGGCGGTACACTTGCCATTGGGCAATGCTGCGATATTGGAAGCTCAGTTATTGATGTTGGCTTCTCATAATATCTTAAACCCTGCCAATGGTTCTCCAATCACCGTACCTTCACAGGATATGGTGTTAGGATTGTACTATCTGACTAAAGAGAGAACATCTGAAAAAGGAATAGAGGTTAAAGGAGAAGGCAAGACATTCTATTCACCAGAAGAAGTAATTATTGCTAAGAATGAGAAGAGATTGGATATTCACGCCAAGATTAAGGTGAGAATAACCAAAGGTGGTGAAACCGATTTAATTGAAACTACTTGTGGTAGAGTAATTTTCAATCAGGTTGTGCCAGAGGAGGTTCCTTATATCAATGAATTGTTGACTAAGAAGTCTTTAAGAGACATTATTGGAAGCATCTTAAAAGTTGCTGGAATTGCTAAGACTGCTAATTTCTTAGATGAGATCAAGGAATTGGGTTACAATATGTCTTTCGTAGGTGGATTGTCTTTCAACCTTGAAGATGTAATTATTCCTGACGCTAAAGAAGAAATGATGGACAAAGCTGCTCAGCAGGTTCAGGAAGTATGGGATAATTATAACATGGGATTCATTACCAATAATGAGAGATACAATCAAATTATTGATATTTGGACGCATACCAACACTAGGTTGACAAACACCGTGATGAATAGATTGAAGACTGATAATCAAGGATTCAATTCTGTTTATATGATGTTTGATTCTGGTGCAAGGGGTTCTAAAGAGCAGATTAGACAGTTATCTGGAATGAGAGGTTTGATGGCCAAGCCACAAAAATCAGGTTCAAAAGGTCAGGAAATTATTGAAAACCCTATCCTTTCTAACTTTAAAGAAGGGCTTTCTATCTTAGAGTACTTTATTTCTACGCATGGTGCGCGTAAAGGTCTTGCCGATACCGCCCTTAAAACAGCGGATGCTGGTTATTTGACACGTAGATTGGTTGATGTTTCTCAAGATGTTGTTATTGCAGATGAAGACTGTGGAACGCTTAGAGGTGTGACCATTTCTGCATTGATGAAGAACGATGAAGAGGTAGAATCACTATACGATAGAATCTTAGGTAGAACAACAGTTCACGATATATATCATCCAAATACAGGTGAAATTATTGTTGCTGCTGGTGAAGAAGTAACGGAGCAAGTTGCCGCAATTATAGAAGAATCTCCAATTGATGAAGTGGAGATGAGATCTGTACTTTCTTGTGAAATGAAGAGGGGAGTTTGTTCTAAATGTTATGGAAGAAGCTTAGCGACTGGTAGAATGGCGCAAAGAGGGGAGTCTGTAGGAGTTATAGCAGCTCAGTCTATTGGTGAACCAGGTACTCAGTTGACACTAAGAACTTTCCACGTTGGGGGTACAGCATCTAAAATTGCAGATGAATCAAGAGTAGAAGCTAAGTATGATGGTATCCTTGAGATGGATGAATTGAGAACGGTTGAAGGAGAAGATAGAGATGGCAATAAAGTAACTATCGTTGTTGGTCGTTCTGCTGAAGCAAGAATATTAGATACTAAAACTAAGATCGCACTTACTACTAATGTAGTTCCTTATGGATCTATCTTGGAGAAGAAGAATGGCTCTAAAGTGAAGAAGGGAGACATTATTTGTCATTGGGATCCATATAATGCCTTGATCATAGCCGAACTTCCAGGTGTTATTGCTTTTGAAAACCTTATTGACGGTGTTACTTATAAAGAAGAGTCTGATGAACAAACAGGCTTTACAGAAAAAGTTATCGTTGAAAACAGGGATAAGAAATTGATTCCTGAGATTAAGGTAATGAACAATAAGAAGGAAGTTATCAAAACTTATAACTTACCAGTTGGTGCTCATATTGTTATTAAAGAAGGAGACAAGATTGTTGCGGGACAGACTTTGGTTAAAATACCTAGAGTATCTGGTAAGACAGGGGATATCACCGGTGGTCTTCCAAGAGTAACAGAACTTTTTGAAGCGAGAAATCCTTCTAACCCAGCTGTAGTATCTGAAATTGACGGTATAGTTTCTTTTGGTAAAATTAAGCGTGGTAATAGAGAGGTTATCGTAGAGTCAAGAACTGGTGAAATCAAGAAATACTTGATTAATCTATCTAAACACATCCTTGTTCAGGAAAATGACTTTGTTAGAGCTGGTACAGCTTTATCTGATGGAGCCATTACTCCTGCAGATATATTGGCAATTAAAGGGCCTACACAAGTTCAAGAATACTTGGTAAACGAGGTTCAAGAAGTATATCGATTACAAGGGGTGAAGATCAACGATAAGCACTTTGAAGTCATTGTTAGACAAATGATGAGAAAAGTAATCATTGAAGATCCGGGAGACACTAGATTCTTAGAGAAACAAATCGTGAATAAGACTGATTTCGCAGAAGAAAATGATTGGATTTTCGGAAGAAAAATTATCGAAGATTCGGGAGATTCTGAAGAAATGAAACAGGGTCAGATTGTTTCACCTAGAAAATTACGTGAGGAAAATTCTAAATTGAAGAGACAGGATAAGAAATTGGTTACTGGAAGAGATGCTGTTCCAGCAACATCGAATTCTGTACTACAGGGAATTACTAGAGCGTCATTACAGACAGATAGCTTTATTTCAGCGGCTTCTTTCCAGGAAACTACTAAAGTATTGAATGAGGCAGCAGTTAATGGTAAGGAAGATGATCTTAAAGGCTTGAAAGAAAATGTGATTGTTGGTCATTTAATTCCAGCAGGAACGGGTCATCGTGATTTCCAAAATTATGTGATTGGTTCAAAGGCTGAATTTGAGCAATTGACTAATGCTGCAGAAACAGTTGATACCCTAGAAGAAGTAGAATCTGAACAATAAAAAGGAAAAGAATGGCTGAAGAAGATAATAATCAAGCGTCAGATAAATTGAATATTGAATTGTCGGAAGAAATTGCTGACGGTGAATATTCTAATCTAGCTATCATATCGCATTCCAATTCTGAATTTGTTTTAGATTTTATAAAAGTGATGCCAGGTATGCCTAAGGCTAAAGTGAAATCAAGAGTATTGATGACACCACAACATGCAAAAAGGTTAAAGAAGGCATTGGAAGATAACCTTTCAAAATTTGAATCACAATTTGGAGGTATTGAAGAAGCTGCTAACCCTTCATTTCCAATGAATTTTGGAGGGCCACAGGGAGAAGCTTAGATCGATATAAATGAATATTTAAAGGGCTGTATTCATACAGCCCTTTTTTTTGTCTTTAGTTCAGCTATGGTCAAATAGCTTAAATGTGCTATAATTGTCTATATACTTATTAAAATATACAGACATGAAAAAAATATTGGCCTTAAATTTTATTCTTTGTATTTCTCTTTTGTGCCTTTCTCAAGAAGAATATTTAGGAGTGTGGAAGCTTACAGATACTGAAGGAGATGAATTTCTTCTTCAATTGAATTCAGATCAATCAGTGGAATCTACTTATAATAAAGGGAAAAATAGGTATTACCCCGAAATAGGATTCTGGAGAATGAATGGAACAGATGCTCAAATTATTTTTAATAATGGATGGATGGATGTGATTCGTAAAGCGGGGGATGGTTATGAAAAGACGGCTTATAAGCCTGGAGAAAAATCTGGTAAGTCTTCTGTGGCCATGAAAACCGAGCTAAAGAGCATTTGGGAAAATACGGATGAGAATATGTTTGTAGGTGTTTGGGAATTAAAAGATGAATCAGAAAAGAAATTTTATCTTAAGATTAATGAAGATTATACAGCCCAATCTACTTATGCTGAAGGTAAATTTGGTGTATTTGGAGAAATTGGTATTTGGAGAATGGAAAGTAATCGGATAATGATAAGTTACAATTCAGGTTGGGTTGATATCATTACACACTCCTCTGGTAAATATTATAAAGTGGCATTCGCTCCGGGACAAAGATTGAACACAAAACCCCAAAACATGTCAGAGGCAGAGAAGATTAAATAGGAAATAATATAAAATAAAAAAAGGAGCAATTTGCTCCTTTTTTTATATATGGTGTTTTAGGATTAACCTCCTAATTGAATAGCTCCTTCAGTTTGTTCAGCACCTTCAGCAGTTCCTTCACCTGGATTAACATTCGCTCTAATCCTTAAAATAGTAGTTTCAGGCTCTGTATTGGCAGTAATTGTAACTGTCTTTGTTTGTTGGTTCTTTTGAGTACCTGGGCTATAAACCACCTCAATTTCGCCAGTTTCTCCTGGAGCAATTGGTTCTCTTGGATATTGTGGTACTGTACAGCCACAACTTCCCTTAGCTTGAGAAATTATCAAAGGATGCTCACCTGTATTGGTAAAAGTAAAGGTGTGTGGATTTCTTGAGTTTTGCTCAATTTTTCCAAAGTTGTACTCCATTTCCTCAAATTGGATAGAAGTTTTTGGACCTAAATCTTCAGCAGGAATATTTGCTTGATTGTTGGTACCATTCAATTCGTTTTGAAAAGAAGCTTCAATAGCCTCTGTATTACTGGTATTTAGATCAGTTCTCTCATAGGAAACACCATCGTCATCAGTCATTAAGATAACGGTATTAGCAACGGTCAAAACTCCGATTGCTATAATCAATATGTTCTTAACATTATCGCTCATTGTTAACAGTTTAAAATTTCAGTTTGCAAATATAATTAATCGTATTCAAGTTTAGCCTTCTCAAACTGGTCACTTTGTATGACATTCAAGGCTTCCAGATAAGAATCATTTAATCGGTTGATAATTTCAAAGTAAGCAGAAGTAGTATATAAATTTCTAGCAAGAAGCGCTAAAACTTGTGTGTCTATTAGATCTTTAGACTTTTCATAATCTTCTTCGCTTTTTTCAACTTTATTTTTTGCAGCAAATTCAAAAAATTCATTGATAACATCTTCATTCAACTTAAATCCAGATTTGAAATCTTCAAATGTTGGATATGCATCTTGCATTGATTTTCTGTTTTTATCAATATAACTTAGTGTAAATTGATTATATAATCCTTTGCGAATGAGGTTTCTATTTAAATCAGAATTAATACTTGTGTCTAACGGTATAAAAATATCTGGCATGATTCCACCTCCACCATACACTATTCTTTTATTCGGCGTATAGAACTTTAAAGAATCTGGGAAATCAATGCTGTCTTTTTCCATTAATTCTCCATTTTTAAATCTCCTACTGACTTCTCTATAGTATTTATCTTTTCCTTCATCATAAGGTCTTTGAATTGATCTTCCAGTAGGTGTATAGTATTTGGCAGTAGTAATTCTAACCAAAGATCCATCAGGAAGTGGATAAGATTTTTGTACCAATCCTTTACCAAAAGATCTTCTGCCAATAATCAACCCTCTATCCCAATCTTGTATTGCACCTGAAACAATCTCACTTGCTGAGGCAGATCCTTCATCTATCAATACAACAAGTTTTCCTTTTTCAAATCCACCTCTAGAGGTAGATTCAAATACTTTTTTGCTTTGTTTATCCCCATCTGTATAAACGATCATTTTGCCTTGATCCAAAAATTCATCTGCAAGACGAAAAGCAGTGTTTAAGTATCCTCCACCATTTCCTCTTAGGTCTAGAATTAAACTTTTCGCACCTTTTTCTTGTAATGTGTCAAAGGCTTGCTGAAATTCTTGAATGGTTGTTCTTGCAAACCTGTTTACTTTAATATATCCAATATCTGGTTTTGCCATATAAGAGGCATCAACACTAAAAATTGGAATTTTATCCCTTGTAATATCATAGGAAACAAGATCTTTTTCCCCTCTTCTATAAATTTCAACATTCACAATTGTTCCTTTTTCGCCCCTTAATTTTTCATGTACATCTCTATTTTTAAGACCAATTCCTGCAATATTCTCCCCATCTATATTTATAATCTTATCACCAGCTCTAATTCCCAACTGTTCAGATGGACCTCCAGAAATAGGAGATACAACCATTAGCGTATCTTTCAAGATATTGAATTGAATGCCAATTCCTTCAAAATTTCCTTCTAATGGTTCGTTCATTCTTTTTGCGTCCTTCTCAGGGATATAAACAGAATGCGGATCTAACTCTTTCAATAGTCCCACAATGGCATTTTCAACCATTTCTTCATTATTCACCTCTTCAACATAGGTATTGTTGATTATAGTAAGTAATCTATCCATTTTAATAATCGCATCCGTCTTGGAAATATCTGCTGTTTCTTCTTGGGCGTAGGTATTGATCATAGAAAACAGGACCAAACCAATAGTACTTAGAACTAATTTTTTCATAACGATTGATTTTCTATATCAAATTTACGTAAGGGCTAACTTTTTGTGACGTTAATAAAAGTTAAGCCTTGTTATTTGTTGTATATGGAACAATTAAAGCCTTAATCGGTTCTATTTGCCGATAATTGGATCAGAGGATATTGGATTTATTCCAACAGATCTTAAGGATACGCGTTTTCCATTTTTATAGGCAACAACAAATGCACCTTTATACCCTTCAACGACCATTTTCACTTTATGATTTGCTGCGTCGTTAAATGTATTGAACGAACCACTCATATACCTATAATATCCGCCAGACTCTACCACAAATAAGGATGGGATCTTGTTGAAATCACTATTTTCTTCAGGTCTTTGTTTGAATGCTCCCAACTGTACCCTAAATACCACTTGGTTATCTTGTTCTTCAGTATTTTCGGTTGATTCAGTAGTCTCATTGCCAACATTAGCTGGAGGACTTTGTGTAATGATATTTAGGCTTTCATACTCTCCTTTGTTGTTTTTCTTAATCACATCTACATCTTCAAAGCCATCATTGCTCAATTTGTTTGCTCGTTTTTGAGCATCATTTAATGCTCGATAATTACCTACTGTATAAAGCGTTTTTTCACCTTGGTCAACTTTGCTTAAATCGGCTAAACTCAACAATTTGCTCATGTCCTTAGGGGTTTCCCCTTTGGTGTATTCTCCAACTTTAACCCTGTATTTTCTTCCTCCTTTTTTCTGCCCTTGTCCAGTAAAGTTTCTTTCTACTACATCAGCCAATTCAAGTGTTGAGTCTTTATACCTCAGATAAGATTCATAGATCATATCATCCGTCATTTCCACACCTTTATCATTCGCAAATTCTGGATATTCGGTGTTAGCCTCTTCATCTTTGTAATCCGGAACTTTATCACCATCACTATCAATAGGACAACCCAATGAATCTACCTGAACACTCTTTGGTGTGTTTGGACAATTATCAATTAAATCAATAACTCCATCTCCATCATAATCTTCTGAATTGCCTGTTGCTAACCAATCTATTGGTTCTGACTTGCCACGCCGATAATCCTCATCTATATCAGCACCTTCTACCTTTTGGAAGTTATAACTCAAAGAAAATCCATTAAATACAATAATATCATTTGCTGAATTGGCCTTTTTGTTTCCTACTATTTCATCTAAGGTCGACTTACTTATGCCGTCAATATTATCTGTAAAGGTCATTCTTACAATGCTCTCAAGTCTAAAATTGAATTGATCATTCAAATGCATGGTTACGCCTAAACCCATTGGGACAGAGAAAGTTCTTTCTTCATAAGTCGTACTGCCATTAATACCAGATTCTTTGACATCTGTTTCATAATCGAAATCTCTTTGAATAATAACTGCAAAATCTGAATTGTCTGCATCTTCAGCAATATTTCTTATGGTTCCATCACTCCAATAATTGTAACGATCCCCTCCAAAAGCTTCTAAATCTGTTTTGGGATTAAACTCTAAGGCTTCAACACCAACGGATATAAAGGGTGTGATTTTTCGTTTTTCTGGCAGAAAGTTTGCAAAATTGTATTCTAGGTTAGCTGATGCAGAACGAATTGTGGATTCGAAATTGATATTTCTTTCCAATGACCTTTCTTCTTCTCTTATTTCTCCTAATAAGAAATTGAATTTGACATCGAGATAGTCATTAATTGGTTGAATTACGTAGACGTTATATCCTGGGTTGCCTCCAAATGGGCTACCATAATCATCATCATTGATATCTCCATAAAATCCTAGGGTACCTATACCAAATCCTACAGTAGGGGAGTGCGGTTTATCCTTCTCAGAAGATTCTTGCGCAAGAAGAAATTGAAATGAAAATAAAACTAATATTATAACTATTAGGTGCCTCATTGTGCAAAATATATCAAGGCCTAAAGATAACTGTAATTTTTTTACCAGTTTACTTGTACCACTTTTGTTTGCTTATCATTAAGGCTTCTTGAACACTTATTCTTTCTCCTGAATTATATGCCGTTACAAAAGCATCATCAATTTTATTGTTGGCATTCCATATTTCGTTTCTCTTATCTCTCGCATCTTTATATACATTATATAACCCTAGAGTATATTTATACCAGCTCTCATGAAACTCGATGGAAACCTCTTCATTGATGCCATGTATTTTTGTAAAATAGTCTTGTTTTACTTCTTTTTTACCGGCTGCAATTTGAACCTTATAATTGATGCCATGTTCAGGTGATGGAATATTACTTACTGCTTCTTCTAAATCTTGAGTACTTTGTTCTTCAGCTGCTTCTTCAATAGCTTCTTCTGTAACTATATCTTCTTCTATAGCACTAGATTCAATATCGCTAGTTTCTTCATTTATGGTTTCTACAGTATCAAATTCTAAATTCTCTATACCACTTTCTTCTTCTGAAATTTCTTCAACAGGATCCTCAACACTTTCCTCATTATTGGTTTCCATGTTTGTGAGTTGATCTTCTACAATCTCTTCAGCAACAAAGGTATTTGCGAAAGTTGAGCTCTTTAATGCAATTTGACGAGATTCATCATCCTTTAGATAAGAAAAGATTCCATGAATTTGGGCAGAGTCCAAATCATCTGAAGTAGACTCCAATTGATAAGAAACTTCTAAAACCTTATCCTCTGGCATAATCATCCACAATATTTTCATGACTTTTTGATCTGCTGAGAACCTTCCTTGACCTATTTCCATTTGAGTAGCAATAAAGTCAGGAGGTAAATACTCTTCCACTTTTCCGAAACTATTATTTTCTCCCTTTTCTATTCGGATACTGACCAGGTATTTAGCCTCTTCCAGATGCTCTATTTTTCGCTCTACCTTTATACCATTCTTGTTAGCAACCAGTTTGTAATCAGTCGTTTTTGGTAATTGGTCGATAGGAGATTCCTCAACAATTTCGTTTTTGGTATTGTCTTCTTCTTCAGTTACATTCGTTGTCTCAGGCATTGGTTCTTCAGGAGCTTTCTCTTCTACACTCGATTCTTCCATTTCTTCTTTTTCGGAAGTATCTTCAGTTGGAGTGTCATTGGAAGCCACAAAATCCTCATTTACAATCTGAATGGTTTTGATTTCAGATACCACATCTTTTCTTTCATTATTCTCAATAAATGAAAACTTACCATTGATTTCATAATTACCTTGAATATTTGGATCGGTACTGATTTCATAACTAATTGAAAATACTTCAGATTCCGGGATAGACATCCATATCAACTTAACAGTTTGATTTTTAAATGAAAAGGTAGCTCCTTGGGTTTCAATAGATTTCGCAATAAATCCTTCAGGTAGTTCTTGTTGCCATTTTGCAAATCCTTCTCTGTCCTCTTTTGTGACTTCAATTTCAACGACAAAAGTTTCCCCAGCCTTTACATTTTCAGGAACTTTTTGATTCACCGTTACATCACCTTCAAAATAAAATTGAATGCCAACAAAAAATAGCAAGTTCAATCCGACAACAAACAATTTAGTCATGATAGCAGATATTTAGTTTATAGAAAATGATATGAGTATAATAACTATAAGAAGAATCAGTCAACCACATTTAAATATTAACTTTCATAGTTTAAAGGTGCTTGATCTCAAAGCTATAGATTCATTAAGACTTTTTGGAGGGCATCAATTGAAGTTATTAACCCTTTTTTGTTAAATAGATAAAAACGAATAAGAACCTAGATCTGATAAGGGGTTCTGTTCGTTATACTTCTTTTGCGAAATACCTTACAATTAGATAAAGAATAAAGAGTGCAACTGGCAAACAGATTAAGAATGGAACACCCATAGAGGCTGGGATAATACCAAAAAACAATGCTACTGAACCAACTGTTAAGGCGTATGGCATTTGTGTTTTCACATGTCGAATATGGTTACAGGAACTCGCTAATGAACTTAATATGGTAGTATCAGAAATGGGTGAACAATGATCACCTAATACCGCTCCCGCCAATACACAGGCAACTGTATTGTGGAAAATAGACAAACTTTGATCATAGGTCATTCCACTTTCTGTAGAGATTTTCCAAGATAATGGTAACATTAATGGGTAAAGTATTGCCATGGTACCCCAAGATGAACCGGTTGAAAATGCCACTAAGGCAGAGATAAGAAATGTTAGTGCTGGGACTAAATATACACTAACACTATCCGATATCATTGAAGTAAGAAAATCTGCAGTACGCATTTCATCAATTAACATTGCCAATGCCCATGCAAGAATTAATATGGTTATGGCAGGTATCATGGTTTTAATTCCTGTTAGGGCTGCATTAATAGCCTTTCCTAATCCAAGTATCTTTTGAAAGATACTCAGCTTGATTGCTGCAATCAGTCCGGCTGTCGAGGCCCACAACAAGGCGAGATAAGAATCTGCATTACCAATTATTGCAGAAAGTTTCCTGCCAAATGTATATTCTTCATCATTCCAGATAATATCGTCCCAACCAGTATATAAGAGTCCTATTAAGGTAACAAGAACTACAGTGACGATAGGGATTATGGCGTTGAAAGAGCGAATGGGAATATTCTTTTCTGCTTTAAATTCATCCATCTCCGCGGATTGTTCTATCTCATTGGTTGTATTCATAGAATTTCTTGCAGCTCTTTCCGCCAATAACATTGGACCAAAATCCCTGTTTTTTAGAATAAGCATTAGCATGAATAATAAGGCTAATATTGGATAGTAAGAGTATGAAAGTGAGTGGATAAAGGTGGCATAAACTCCCTCATTTAATCCTTCAATGTTGTTTATTCCACTTTCAATATAACCCAATTCTGCTCCTATCCAGGTAGTCACAAATGCAATAGCAGCAATAGGCGCAGCTGTGGAATCCACTAAATAGGCTAGTTTTTCTCTCGATATTTTTAGTTTATCGGTAATGGGCCTCATGGTGTTACCAACAATCAAAGTATTGGCATAATCGTCGAAGAAGATTGCAATTCCTAAAAACCAAGTAGCCAATTGACCTGATTTGGCTGTATTTGCTCGTTTAGATATTCTATTCACAACACCTTGCATACCTCCATTTTTGGAGATTACACTAACCATCCCACCAATTAATAATGAAAATACAATAATTGAAAGATGACCAGGATCGTTTAATGCGCCAATAATATAGTGGTCAATCATGCGCATGAAACCTAGAAACCAGGCCCATAAAAAGAAATGAGAATGCAATTGAATAATTACAGATCCAATGAAAATTCCAAGAATTAAAGAAGTAATTACTTCTTTAAGGATAAGAGCTAATATGATTGCTATCAATGGAGGAATGATGGAATACCAAAGGGGAATTGGATTCACTTCTTTAGTGAAAACTTCACCATTTGCATTGAGTTCTATTAAGGTCTCTTTATCGAAGACAAAATTTATTGATGTTTGAGATGAGTCATTAGATAGCCTAATCTGCTGATCTCCTATTTTTAGAACATTGTCACCATGGATTGACAATTGGCTTATGTTTATCTCAGTTTCTGTATTCGAAATGATAATATCCGGAACCTCAATCTGTCCAAATCCCTTTAGGGTGAAAATGATTAAAAGAGCAAGCGTATATGTTTTAGACCAATTCCGCAAATTCATGCAGATAAATATAGGACATTAGAATTAGAGAAAAGCTTTTTAAAAGAGTCCTTGAATACTGTCGTCATTCACAAGATTAGGAATGGTAACTTTCAATCGTGGTTCAGAATCCATGGCTCTTTTAATAGCAAATATTGCTCCTTCATTTCTTGCCCAACTTCTTCTTGAAATACCATTGTTTACATCCCAATGCAACATGGATTTTAGTCTTCGTTCTGCATCTTCAGTGCCATCTAATACCATGCCAAATCCACCATTTATAACTTCTCCCCATCCTACTCCGCCACCATTGTGAATAGATACCCATGTAGCTCCTCGAAAAGAATCGCCAATTACATTGTGAATTGCCATGTCTGCAGTAAATTGTGAACCATCATAAATGTTTGCAGTTTCCCGATAAGGAGAATCTGTACCGGACACATCATGATGGTCTCGACCAAGGATTACTGGAGCGCTAATTTCTCCTTTTGCTATTGCTTCATTAAATGCTTTGGCAATTTTAATTCTACCTTCAGCATCTGCGTACAATATTCTTGCTTGTGAACCTACAACAAGTTTATTCTCTCCAGCAGCTTTAATCCATCTTAAATTATCCTCGATTTGTTGTTTAATTTCAGATGGTGCAGATTCTAGCATTTCCTTTAAAACACTAGTTGCAATTTTATCTGTCGTTTCTAGATCTTTTTCTTCATTCGAAGAACAAACCCATCGAAAAGGACCAAAACCATAATCGAAACACATTGGTCCCATAATGTCCTGCACATAGGAGGGATATTTGAATTTATTTCCTTCCATGATATCCGCTCCTGCACGACTAGCTTCTAATAAAAATGCATTACCATAATCGAAGAAATACATGCCATTATCACACAATTTATTGACTGCATCGACATGTCTTCTAAGGGTTTTTTGAACCTCTACTTTAAACTTTTCTGGTTCTTCGGCCATCATGGTGTTAGATTCTTCTAAGGTAAAGCCTGCTGGATAATAGCCACCCGCCCAGGGATTGTGCAAGGAAGTTTGATCAGACCCAATATCCACTTTCATCTTCTCTTCAGCTAATTTTTCCCATAAATCCACAATATTCCCTTGGTAAGCAATGGAAACAGCTTCTTTCTGTTGAATGGCATCTTTTGTTCTAACTAACAATTGATTTAAATCATCATAAACCTCATCTACCCAATTTTGACTATGTCTTGTATGTGTTGCTTTTGGATTAATTTCAGCTGTTATGCTAACTGCTCCAGCTATTTTTGCAGCTTTTGGTTGTGCACCAGACATTCCTCCCAAGCCAGCTGTAACAAATAATTTTCCAGCTAAACCATCATTAGAGATTTTTCTTCCAGCATTGAGCACCGTAATGGTAGTACCATGAACTATTCCTTGAGGGCCTATATACATGAATGAACCAGCTGTCATTTGACCATATTGAGTAACTCCTAAAGCATTAAATTTTTCCCAATCATCAGGTTTAGAGTAATTTGGAATCATCATGCCGTTGGTTACAACAACTCTTGGTGCATCTTTATGAGAAGGAAATAAACCCATTGGATGCCCAGAATACATGACTAAGGTTTGCTCATTAGTCATTTCTGCCAAATATTTCATGCACAACAGATATTGAGCCCAATTTTGAAAAACAGCTCCATTTCCACCATAAGTGATTAGTTCATGCGGGTGTTGTGCTACAGCATAATCCAAGTTATTTGAAAGCATTAGCATGATAGCTGCGGCTTGCGTAGATTGATGTGGAAATTCATCAATATGTTTTGCTTTTATCGTATAGTCCGGTCTGAATCTATACATGTAAATTCTTCCATATTTCTCTAGCTCTTCTTTGAATTCAATTGCCAATTCCTTATGATGCTCTTGTTTAAAGTACCTTAAAGCATTTTGAATAGCCAATACTTTTTCTTCTTGATTTAGAATTTCCTTTCGTTTAGGAGCATGATTAATTTCGGGATCAAAATCCTTCTTTGTAGGCAATATTGACGGGATTCCTTCTAGGATTGATTGCTTAAAATCCAATTGACTGTCTTCTGAACTCATTGATTTGTTCTATTATTTCTTTTCTTATTAAATCCATAAGGACAATGTTTACAGGCATTTTTGCAACAATATCCTCTTTTCAGATGGTATTTTTCAGTGAAAACAACGTAACCATCTACACTGATGTAGTAATCTTCTTTCTCGTATTTGTCAGAAATTGAAAATCCTTCCATTTTTGCAAAGGTATCATTTAGTATAGAGAAGCACCTAACAAAAAAATGCACAAAGAGTTTCAATTGCCTTCTAATAGTATTTTGCTTGAGAGTCAATTTCTTAGGGAGAAAGGGGTAGAGTTATTTGTAAAAAGAGATGACTTAATTCATCCAGTCATTTCAGGTAATAAATGGAGAAAACTAAAATACAACATAGAATTTGCGAAAAGATCAAAATCATCTTGCATATTGACTTTCGGAGGTGCTTATTCTAATCATCTAATTGCAACCGCTAAAGCGGGTCAAATTTTTAATCTGCCTACAATTGGTATTGTTAGGGGAGAAGAAAAGAAGGCTTTGAATCCTACACTTCAGAAATGTGTGGAATATGGAATGCAATTGGAATTTGTGACCAGAGATCTTTATAAAAGGAAAGAGGAAAAAACATTTCATCAGGACTTGAGGGATAAATTCGGTGAGTATTTATTGATTCCTGAAGGAGGTGCAAACGATTTAGGTATTAAGGGCTGTGAAGAAATATTATCGGAAGATAAAAACGTACACGATTATGTTAGCGTAGCAGCTGGAACTGGAACTACTGCGAAAGGAATTTTAAAGGCGTCTAATGAAGAAAAGATTTTGGTATTCCCAGCCCTGAAGGGAGCAACATTTTTAAGAAATGAGATTTCTGACCAAATCCGAAATGATAAATTGAATCGTTTGGAATTGTTTGAAGATTATCATTTTGATGGCTACGCTAAAATAAATCCAGAATTGATTGCATTTACTAGAGATTTCTACAATAGCTATCAGATTAAATTGGATTTAATTTATACTGCAAAACACTTCTTCGGCCTATTTGATTTAATTCGTAAAAATTACTTCCCTCCGAAATCAAAAATTCTTGCAATTCATACTGGTGGTTTACAGGGAAATAAAGGCATGGAGGAAAGGTATAAAGTCGACTTGTTTAGCTTTTAATATGTCCTTGTTAATTTCTTTGTGATAAGTTGTTCATAATGCCTCTAACTGCCTACTAAATTTGACTTTGGTATTTATCAACAGTTGTTAATATGAAGAATTCCTTAGTCATTTTTTTATGCTTACTAGCAAGTTTCGCTTTCGCACAAAATGAAAAAAGAATGAGTCGTTCAGAGTATATTGAACATTATAAAGACGACGCCATTGAAGAAATGAAGGCGAACGGAATTCCTGCAAGCATAACTTTAGCTCAGGGAATTTTAGAGTCTGGGGATGGGAATAGTGAGTTAGCTAGAAAAGCAAACAATCATTTTGGCATTAAATGCCATGATTGGGAAGGCAAAAAAGTGTATCATGATGATGATAAAAAAGGAGAGTGTTTTAGAAAATATAAAAGTGTAAGAGAGTCTTTTAGGGACCATTCTGAATTTCTAAAAAAACCCAGGTATGAGGCATTATTTGAATTAAAAATAACAGATTATAGAGGTTGGGCGAAAGGGTTGAAAAAGGCTGGCTATGCTACCAATCCTAAGTATCCAACATTACTTATTGAATTGATCGAAAAGAATGATTTGTCACAATATGATCAGACTCAAAAGAGAAAAAAGAATAAGAAGTCAAATACAACAAAAACAGAATCAAAAGTCATTTCCAAAAGGAGGGGCTCACATACGGTGAAACTGCATCCGAATAACATCAAATTTATAGAACCTAAAGAAGGAGACAGTTTTGAAAAAATTGCGGAGGAATTCAATATGGGTGAATGGCAGCTTTATAAGTATAACGATTGGGAAAAAGGTTCACCTTTGTTTACAAATGGGATACTGTACTTACAGCCAAAAAGATCTAAAGCACAGGAAGAATATCATACCGTGGTGGCTGGTGAGAGTATGTGGGATATTTCTCAACAATACGGAATCAAACTGAAAAGACTTTATAAGTTAAATAGAATGAGTACTGATCAAAAGCCTGAAACTACTCAAAAACTACATCTTCGTAAAAAGAAGAAATAATTGAATTAAGGAAATACCGTAAAATCAGGTTCTGGGTTTAAAGCAAACTCCTTCCTTCCTATGATAAATATGTCTTGGGTGTTTGACAACGCTCTGAAGTAATGATGATATTGATTTTCTTGAATACCAACTTCACTTAAAAGTGCTTTGGCTTTCTGGATTCCAACATATGTGGTTCCGTAAACACTAGCATCCTCTATGTGGTCATCTATCTCAGTAAAAGCCTGGTCTTCACTATCTTCCACAAAAATGAATGCATTTTTGTCCGTTTTGTTTAATAAACTAATATCGTGTGTGCTAATGATGAGTTTACCTTCTGGGCTAAGTAATTCGTACAATACAGTTAACCATCTTTTAAACAAATCTTCAGGCAAGTGGCTAAATAATGATCCTACATAAATGATATCGAATTTTTCATTATTTGGTAACTCTTCTGGTACATAAGAGGATTGAATTGTTTTGCAGTTGAATTGTTCTGATAAAAATTCTAATGAGTTGGGTTTAATTTCAGAAGCCCAAACATCTTTATTAGGATAAAAAGCGGTCAAGAACCTAGTAACTCTACCATAACCTGCGGCAAAGTCTAAAACTTTTTTTACTTCATCTGAATTCTCAAATGCAGAATTAACAACCTTATTAATGATGTTAAAAGCATTAATTCCAGTGTTTAAATACCCTTGTAAAGAAATTGCCAAATTACTGTGATGTAAACAGGAAAATCGGTACATCAGATCATTTTTGGAAATGGAATAATTGACATTGACTTGGAGGTTTTCTCTCTTTTTAAAATCTTCAATTTCGGCCTTCATTTCAGAATTAAAAGGAATAATCTCAGGCATTAGAAGACTCAATTCTTTGTTTAATAATATCACTTTCTTTTCTAGGATATTTATTTTTCTCAAAGTCGGGATCAACTTTTTAATCTTATCAATCATAAGGATTTGCTAATTAAAACGACTGCAAATATAAATGCTAAATGAAGTTTAGCAGATAATTCTAAAAATTAAAATGAATGAATTAGTATCTCCAACCAATTGTAAAGACCAATTGGTGCAAGTTTTGATCTATTTCAGCAAATTCTGGAGAGCTGTTATAAAGGTTGTCAATAAAACTTTGACTAGAAAGAGAGTAACTTACATCAAAGTTGAAGTTTTTATTTCTGTATCCTCCGCCGATAGAATATGTCGTTCTACTCTCATCGTAATCTAAACCTTGGTTCGATCGAAATGGATTGTCCTCATACCTAATACCTGCCCTTAACACCAATGGGTCTAACCGATATTCAGCTCCTAATCTAACATTGTGAGTGCCTTCTAGAGTGTTGTCAATTTCGTCATTCCTTGAGGAGAAATCTGTTTCAAAATCCCGCTTATCATCCAATCTCATATTGGCATAGTTTACATATTCATACTCTACATTAATAGAAGCTTTTTGCTGATGTATATAAGCTAAACTTCCAATAAAACGACTAGGAGTTCTCAAGCGATATTCAAAATCATTCGATACTTCATCTGAAGTAAAAAATTCTCCATCTGTAAATCTCGCATCAGATGAAAAAGAGAAATCTTCACGAATTCCAAAAAAGGTAGGTGAATGTATAGCACCACCAACTCTAAAAGCATCATTTATGCGATATATCATTCCTAGTTTGAAGTTTACCCCTAGACCAGTCGTGATTAATTCACTTCTTTCTGTGTAAGCATCCAATAAACTATCTACCGGTAAGGCAATCGGCTGATAATTATATAACTCATCATAGGTTATTTGTTCTTCATAGCGGAATGTTTGTATTCCGATAGTCGCGCCAACATACATTTTGTCTCTATAATTACCTCCAAAACTAAAATTGGTTTCAGATTGGTTTCCTCTAGACTCTATCCTTTTGGTTTTATCAATTGAGCTGACATTATTTAAATCGTCAATTCTTTCGTAAAGGTTAGCAGTAAAAGGATTGGGATTTATCAAAAAGTGCCAATAGGCTTGAGAAGGTCCGAACGGAAATCCAAATTCTTCGATATCTGAAATATTTGCACCAAAATCATTTAGATCATTTACATAATCATCAATAATTGAGGAAGGAATGTTGCTATTGCCTTGGATGGTATAATCACTGTGAAAATTTGAAATTCTATTGTGTGCTATGGAGAAACCATATTTTTTCCAGGAATCAGGATCTCCATTATATACTTGAGTAAAACTGATGTTTGGGATATTAAATCCAAAGCGTCCATCCAATTGTGTATTGCCAATAAAACGGCTCTCATTGTCATTAAGAGTAAGTGCAGTAGATAAAGTAAACTCTGAATTGCGATAAACACCTATTGCAGCTGGATTGATAAATATAGCAGAAGCTTCACCTCCTAGTGCCCCCATGGAGCCTCCCATTGCATTAAATCTGGCGGTGCCAAGATTTTGCATTCTGGAATACCTCATTGCATCAAACAAATCTTGACTAAAAATTCCCGTGGAACTAATAATTGCTATGGTAAATAATATTCGTTTCATATTTATCTTCTTCTTGATCTACTACCACTACTTCCTCTGGATCCTCCTGAACTTCCTCCTGATGATCTTGAAGGGGTGTAGGATGGTCTACTGTTATATGTTGGTCTACTTCTTTGATAAGTAGAATTATTTCTTGAAGGACTTCTAACTACATTTCTTCTTGGTTGAATTCTATTGTTCTGGTTATAAGTATTGGTTCTAGGTCGTGTATAGGTGTTTTGCCTAGAAGGAGAACTTTGAATTTGATTCGATCTAGAAGGAGTAGATTGAAAATTATTACTTCTCTGTACATTATTAGTATTGGTATTACTCCTATTATTAGTTCCATTGTTTGGAGTGCTCGTCCTACTACTGCTTCTCTGGTTGCCATATGTAGCAGGTGTTTTTGTCGATTGATACCTAGATGGGACTTGATTGCTCTTCTCATTTGTGGTATTTGATCCAGAATTAGAATACCTATTACTAGAACGGCTAACATCTCTATTCATCTCATTTAAGTGATCTCCACTTCCTTTCACTCTTGATGAGTTGATATTTGATCCAGAGCGATTAATACTCTGTCTAGTTGAACTATTACTTAAACTTCTAGATCCTTTAGAACCTCTGGAAACCGAGGTATTGATTCTGCTTCTACCTTGGAAACTATTTCCATTCCCAATAAAGTTGTTATTGAAATTGGCATTGTTATACCCATCATTAAAACCAGCCCAATATGCTCCTCCTGCTGGTCTCCATGGATTCCATGGGTTCCAAGCATTCCACCCCCAATTGTTCCATCCCCAGTTATTCCACCCATTAAAAGCGTAAGGGCCAAAAGGACTGAAGAAAGGATCATAGACCGGGCAATAATTCCAATTATTAAAACCAAAACCAACTCCAACTCCTACATTCCAACCAGTCCATGAATTCCAACCTAGGGATATTCCAGTTCTTGGAGTCCAAGGATCCCAGAATAAATTACTTCGGTAAAATCCAGGGGAATAAAAGAATGGATCGTTGGTCAATAGAATTCTATCTCTCAAATAGGGATCATAAGTGTTGAAAGTTTGAATAGGTCTATTAATTCTTTGTAATGTACTTGCGTACTCCTCATCGTAGTATTCAGTCTCATTGTTGTTGCTAGAAATATTATTGTTAATTGTGATATCAGAAGTACTTGGTGTACTTATACTATTTTCATTCCTTTCATTTTCTGTGTACCTATTCTGGTATAAACTCTGCGGATAATTCTCAGACCTTTCATTTTCATTGTAACGATTTGGATAACTACCATCATAGGTTATATTATCTGTCTTATTGAACTCTTCACGAGGGTTGTTTTGAACTTGTTTTACAGGATCATTATTTGGAGAGTAATATAAATCATCATAAACATAAGGAGACTGAGAAGTAGAACAAGCTACAAACAGGTTTGAAATTACAATTACTAGGAATATATTTAATGTTGACTTTCTCATAACTACTATTTCTATTGCTCCTTTATCAATCTTTTTAATGAATACATTTGTTTTTTGTTTTCATCATTAAACAAATTTTATACCACAATTTATGGCAAAGGGATTTACAACTAGAGCAGAGAACTATTCTGAATGGTACAATGAAATTGTAAACCGCGCGGATCTTGCTGAACACTCGTCAGTTAGGGGGTGTATGGTAATTAAACCATATGGTTATGCAATTTGGGAAAAAATGCAAGATATCTTAGATAAGATGTTTAAATCTACAGGTCATAGCAATGCCTATTTCCCATTATTTGTACCAAAAAGCTTATTTGAAGCAGAAGAAAAGAATGCAGAAGGATTTGCCAAAGAATGTGCTGTTGTGACCCACTATAGATTGAAAAACGATCCAAATGAAAAAGGGAAGTTAATCGTAGATGAAGCTGCTAAATTAGAAGAAGAGTTGGTGGTAAGGCCTACAAGTGAAGCAGTAATTTGGAATACTTACAAGGGATGGATTCAATCTTATCGAGATTTACCAATCTTAGTTAATCAGTGGGCAAATGTTGTTCGTTGGGAAATGAGAACCAGATTATTTCTAAGAACAGCTGAATTTTTATGGCAAGAAGGGCACACTGCGCATGAAACCAAAGAAGAAGCACTAGAAGAAACTAGTACGATATTGGATGTTTATGCAAAATTTGCTGAAGAATTTATGGCAATGCCTGTAATAAAAGGAAGCAAAACCGAAAGTGAAAGATTTGCAGGTGCTGAAGATACTTTGTGTATAGAAGCATTAATGCAGGATGGCAAAGCACTTCAAGCTGGAACTTCGCATTTCTTGGGCCAGAATTTTTCTAAAGCGTTTGATGTTAAATATGCAACTAAAGATGGGAAACAGGATTTTCCTTGGTCTACCTCTTGGGGAGTATCTACAAGATTAATGGGAGCATTAATTATGACCCATTCCGATGATAATGGATTGGTGTTACCTCCAAAACTGGCACCTTATCAAGTAGCAATGGTTCCTATTTATCGAGGAGAAGATCAAAGGAAAGAGGTGGTAGAAAGATTGAATCAGATTAAAGAAGAGTTAGAGAAAGAAGGAATATCTGTAAAATTAGATGATCGAGATACGCATAAACCAGGTTGGAAGTTTGCAGAATATGAGTTTAAGGGTGTACCAGTTCGCTTGGCATTAGGTGCTAGAGATATGGAAAATGATTCCATTGAGGTTGTTCGTAGAGATACCTTAGAAAAAAAGATATATGACCAGCATGATTTGACTTCTAAAATCAAAAATTTATTGGAGAACATCCAAGATAATTTATATCAAAAAGCAATTGATTTCAGAGAAGAAAATATACATCATGTAGAAAGTTATGATGAATTTAAAAATGTGCTGGAAACAAAAGGTGGATTTATTTATGCATATTGGGATGGTACTGAGGAAACGGAAGATATGATCAAAAAAGAGACTAAAGCGACCATAAGATGTATTCCTTTTGATGGTGAAAGTAAAAATGGTAAATGCATTTATTCTGGTAAAAGCACTAATTTGCAAGTCATATTTGCAAAAGCATATTAATCGAAAAGCATGGGAGATAATTCTCATTTTAATAAGATTGTTGAGGTAGTAAAGAGTAAGGCCTCAATTAAACAGAAAATTTACAGAAACACCTTAAAGGCCTTTGAGGAGATTAAAGCTTCAGCCAAAAGTTTAATAGAAGAGTTGGAGAATGAAGCGGAAAGCTTCGATGAGGGAGTCAGTATTTCATTTACGGAAAAGAGCGCTTTTGAATTTCAGATTAAGGTAGGAGGAGATATTATTCTCTATCACATGCATTCTAATGTATTCAACTTCGATAAATCACACCTAATTTGGAAATCTAATTATACGAAAGAAGACCTAACTAGAAGTTATTGCGGAAATATCAATATATATAACTTTCTAGCGGATTCTTTTAAGTATAATCGTTTCGATGATATAGGATATTTGATTGGGCGTGTTTTTGTAAATAAGGAGAATCACTTCTTTGTAGAAGGTAAAAGACATTTGAACTATATCCACAATGATTTTACCAACCAAACGATTGATAAAGTTTGCGTGAGAAATATTATTGAACATTCTATATTGTATTCAATGGATTTTGACTTGTACACACCTCCTTATAAACATGTGCAGGAAATATCTGTAGGACAGTTACTTACAGAGAGGTCTGGTATGCGTCTGAAAACAGGCAAAAGAGTAGGGTATAAGTTTAGTTTTGAGGATGAATAATTTGAGATAAAAAAATATTTTTTCTTTTGCATTTATTTGAAATTCTCCTACATTTGCACTCCTAAAATTTTTTAGGAGAAAAACGGTCCGTTCGTCTAGGGGTTAGGACGCCAGGTTTTCATCCTGGTAACAGGGGTTCGATTCCCCTACGGACTGCAAAATATTTAATCATATGGCCAATCATAAATCAGCCTTAAAAAGGATTAGACAAATAAGAAAAAGAAATTTGCATAATAGATATTATGCGAAAACTACACGTAATGCTATTGCTTCATTGCGAGAGACTTCAGATAAAAAAGAAGCTCAAGCAAGCTTGCCTAAAGTGGTAAGTATGATTGATAGATTGGCTAAAAGAAATATCATTCACAAAAAGAAAGCCGCCAACTTAAAATCTAAGTTGAGCAAGCACGTGGCTTCTTTGTAAGAATTTGAATTTAGGTTTAAATAAAAAATCCCACGATTGTGGGATTTTTTTTATTCTATATTTTTTTGAACGTATAGGAATTCTGCATCCAGATCCATGCAAATTAGATTGCCCTGACCCTTAACCTTATTGACACAGCCATTATCTATGCAAACATTGGCATTATTCAAACGAATATGTTCAATAATGGTCGCTAAAGATTTAGGAGAATGCCCTGTAATAACCTTCTTATTTTTTAAATATTTCTTATTTGCATTAAACCTTTTGGTATTCATCATAGAGTTTGCGTCTCCAAATGGATTTTCCAATCGATGATTAAAGCCACCATGAACCAAAAAGAAAAGATCTAATTCGATATAATGAACCGAACTTTTTAACAGGTCTAAATATTTCGTTTTGATCTGGCCATTTTTAAGCAGATCCATAGAATGGTATGAATTCAGAATCTGTCTTCTTTCATCTTCTTCTTTTTTTCTGCTTTTTAAGACGATTTGTTCATGGTTTCCTCTTATGAAGAAAAGGGTATAACCTTTTCTTTCAAGTTCAATCATCTTATCCAGTACTTTCGAGCTGTGGGGACCTCTATTTACTGCATCTCCTAGAATAAAAATCTGGTCCTTCTTTTTTAATCTCAATTGTTCAAGAAGAGCGGAAAAAGTTTCAGAACATCCGTGAATATCAGTAATCGCTAATCGCTTAGCTTCTGCATTATTTTCAAGAAACAGATGTTTGACCTTGGGCATTTAGAATTTATCTACTCAAGACGAATTTATTTTTAAATTCTAAGTTTTGACCATTGATTTGGAGAAGATATACACCACTTTTCAACGAATTGAGTTCCTCGCTTACTAGATGATTCCCTCTGGAATATAATCTATTGCTTATCTCCCAAACCAAACGTCCCTGCATATCATAAATTTGAAAGTCCAGCAGTTGGTCATGTCTTAAATTTAAATTGAGGTTTAAGCTATTTGCAACTGGATTTGGAAAAACCAATACATTATTACTAAAAGTAGGTGTAGAGAAAGTAACTGACCCCAAAGAAAATCGATGATAATATGCTTGCGCTGTATCCGCTGATTCTTCTAATTCTTTCAAGGAATTGGCAATAATAATCGCATAGGAAATACTTTGGATTTCATTCTGTTCTAAATTGAATGGTCCTACTGAATTTACATCTATTATGTCATTACCTCCAGGGTTTATTGTGCCTGCTGAATCTCGGTTAGTACTCAATACCAAATATTTTTCTTGATCTGTAAATCCATCAATTAAATTTACCCCATCTTGAGCTCCACTGGTATTGTCTATAGCATAGTGGATTGCTTTTACATTTTCGGTAAGGAGTTTTATTCCACAATAAAGATTAGTGTCAGTGGCAAAAGAAATGCCCATTTTTCTTTTGGAATCGTATCCAACTTTATTGGAGGCAAAATTCCAAATGTCCCAATCCATTATTAATCCACCATACAATTCATTCAAATCATTCCCACTGCTGTTTTTAATGCCATAAGTAGTAATTATTGTGCTTTTGAGATTATCTTGATTATAGAAGTAATTGTTGTTGATTATCGCCAATTGTTCAGTATTTGAAATTGGTAAATCATTAAACATTGTAGTGGTTTTTAAAGCAGATTGGCTGGTTTCAACTATTTCAATGTTATCCGCAATCATAAAATCGTTATCCGTTCCCTGATCAGAACGAAATGTATTGGCTAGATAATTTGGAGAATTTCCTATTGCAAAGCCCCCCTCGAAAAGAATTGAGTTGCCATCTAGGTAACGCAAGCCAACACCCAATTCATTGGAAGCATCTGAATAACCCATTCTTCCATTAGCAGTCAGACTTACTTCCAAATCATTTTCTTTAATTGTGATATAATTTGAATTCACAAAGAAGGAAAATCGTTGTTTTTTGAAATAGTTATCTGCACTAATCCGAACTTCAATTTCGACCCTTTGGTTGAATCCACTAATCTCTTTTAAACGAAAAAGAAACGGATTTTGAGTATTACTTTTAAATTGTCCGCTTAATAACTCGCCAAATAGAAGATTGGTTTGCAGAGGGTTAAGATTATTACTAAGTTCAACAATTTCAACACTAACATTTCTAGCATTATCTAAGTGATTGAAGAAATCTCCGCTAATTTGTATTGTTTCACCAGGTAGAAATTGATTGTCACCATTGTCTGTAACCGCAATATTTTGAAATTCTATTCCTGGCTTATTGGTATTATTTAATGCTTGAAAAGCGTTAACCCTGCCAGAACCAATTTTACCGGAATATCTAGCATCATTTAAAGCTTCAATATTATCTGCACTATTTAGTAATTGTTCTGCAACCTGTTTTGCAGTGTAATTGGGATATTTTGATTTAACAAGAGATGCAATTCCTGCTACTACAGGTGCAGCCATAGATGTTCCACCATTGATTCCGTAACCTCCAATTGCATTTGTGGTTAGCATATTTTCTCCTGGAGCGAATATGTCTGTCCAATATCCATAATTTGAAGTGGCCTTAACGGTGTCTCCTTCGATTGTAGAACCAACAGCAAGAACATTATCGTAAGCAGCTGGATAAAACCTTCTTTCTGCTCCATCATTTCCAGTCGCTGCTATGACTAATGCTCCTTGATTTATGGCAGCATAATTGACAATTTCTTGTGCAAACTCACTGTATGCATGACTACCCCATGAATTGCTGATAATAAAGGCACCATGATCCGCAGCATAAACAATGCCTTGATAAGCTGCAGTTAATTGGGCTGTTCTTTCATCGTCAATTCTCACGATTAGAAGTCTACTATTGTAGCCACACCCACTTATGCCTATTAGATTGTCTGTTCCTGCAGAAGCAATCCCGGCTACGTTAATACCATGACCACTTAGACTCAAGTTTGGATCATTATCATTATTTGCTACATCCCAACCATTGAAATTGTCAATAAAACCATCTTGATCATCATCTATACCATTGATAGGGTCATTTCGGTTTAGCGCATAGTTATTGATCATATCCGGGTGATCCATATCCGAGCCGGCATCTACTATCCCAATAACTACATTGGTGTCTCCCTTCTCAATATCCCATGCATTGTATAGATCAACCGCATCTAAATACCATTGTTGATTATTTAATGGATCAGATGGGTCAAAGGTTAATCGATTAATGAAATTGGGTTCAATGTATTGCACCGATTCAAATTTTTTAATAGCAGAATTAATCTTCAGAACATCTGTTTCTTTATTAAAATTTAGTTTGTAAATCGTACTTAGGTCTACAAATCCTTTTTTATGTGTCTTTTCATTTAAAGATGTTTTGTTAGGAAACATCTTTTCTGCTACTATATCATTAGATTCCAGGAATTCAGCGATTTCCTTAATCATTACTCTCTCGTTTAAACAGAAGGAAGCGTATTTAGATTTAATCTTCAATATGGCTTCACCTTCAAAATAATCTTGACCAGCGATAAAAGAATTTTCTTGGCCATAATTAGTTAAGCCAATAAACAAGAATAAAAAGCACATTAAAATATTTTTCATTCCAAGATTATCTTTTCAACATCAATTGCGTTATTGGACTTAATCTTTAATAGATATAAGCCTTTACTTAAATGACCAAGTTTGAGATTAATGTGCTGCCTACTCGCCTCTGGTCTATATTCATATATTGTATTGCCCTTAAGATTCACAATTTCTATCGACTCTACGAAAACTTCAGTTATAAATTGGATATCTAAAGAAGAAGTAGTTGGGTTGGGGCTAATCTTATATTTGGAAGTATAACCTTCTTCTATACCTGTTGAGATCACTTTGATGGTGTCAGAATTTATTGAACATCCGTTAGTATCTGTGTATTGGCAATAATAATCTCCACTTTGATTTACAATCAACAATTTAGAAGTTTCATTTATCAATGCCGTTTGATTCCTATACCATTGGAATGATCCATTTTGAAGGTTTAGAATTAGTGAATCTCCATTTCTAATTAAAGCAGGTATGTTGGGTTGATTTAAAAAATTGAATCTAAGTGTGTCTGAATTTGCACGACATCCATTGCTGTCTTCTAAGGTAACGTATATATTTTTTGTGTTTGTGAGTTGTATCTCAGCATTAGTATCTCCTGTATTCCAGAAGTAGCTTTTAGCTTGTATTGAACTTGAAATTAATAATGTATCGCCAATACAAATAGAACTTTTATTGAAATTTAATTTAGGAAAGAAACTTTTCGATTTGATCAGTTGGAATCCATCGGCTTTTCCATTTCCCCATTGTGGATTTGGGAGATTTATTGTGAAATTATCTTTTCTGGCAGTATTACTTAAGTCATTTATTATTTGTTGAAAATTTGAATTGGGGCACATTTGCAGGTAAAGCGCTATCATACCTGCAACTGTTGGTGAGGCCATAGAAGTTCCACCGTTTCTATAGTGTAAACTATCTTGACTCACTTTGGATGGGTTGCTTGTGATGGCTTGATTGATTGTAGCAATTCTTCCTGCGGAAAACATATAATCTCCAGCTGAAGTAATATTTGGTTTAAGGAACCCTTTACGATTAGGTCCTAGGCTTGAATTAATACTGATTTCTCCAGGAGTATTATTAGTAGACCTTAAAGTGCCAGTTACATCAAAATATTCCCCTCTATTTACATAATTGCCAACAGTAATAACGGATGGCAAACAGCTAAAGCTACTAACCATAGTTTGTAAGCTGTCTGGACGTACATAATTAAGAATAGGTGGGAAGGCCGTTGAACTAGGTAAATTGTCCTTAATCATATCACTATGTCTAAATAGTGACCTAGATGACCAAATGTCTAACTTACCGGTACCTATGGTTTCAAACCTAAAATTATAATTTGCAGAGTCTGGATCAATAATAGCAATTTCTAATTTGTACCTTCCTTGACTTTGTTCTGCATATGTTTCAATAATTGCCAATGGATTAGAAGATAAACTAAATAAAGTGTCTCGATAGATTTGGTTTAATCTATTTTGTATCGAATCAAAGGCAGTTCTTCCTCTGAACTGAAATTTTCCATTCTGTGATTTATCGGCACCAAACGCAAATTGAACACCATTAAAATCATTGGTGTCGGACCACATTTCGTAGTAAATACCACCTCTTCCTGACCATTGAGCTGGATGAGATTTAAACCAGGTAAAGCTGCTATCATTATTTGGAGATTGTTGTAGGTGGAAAGAAAGGGTACCCGCATTACCAGCTGCACAGACAAAAGCTCTACCATTCTTTGCTCGAATCATTTTATCAATCATTCTTGCAGCTATATCTAATCCATCATGAGAGCCAATATAGGTGCCTATGCTAGCATTAATAACACATGGCATGCCAAGCGTATCGGCCTTTTTGAAAATATAATCCACCGCCTCTGCAACAGTTTGCAGCCAATTGACTCTGTTGAAATTGGTTGCAACTGAGATAATATTCACCTCTGGCGCAACTCCTTTGAATTGTCCGCTAGCTAATCCATTGGATGCAGCTACTCCAGATACATTACTTCCATGCCCAAATTGACTTGCATCATCATCATGAGTGCTTATTCCATTATTGATATCCGTTGAATCCCATTGCACTCCATAGGTGTAATTAGCCGCCTGTCGATTTGGGTTGTATGCTGCTTTCTGATCCCAGATATACAGTACTCTGGTATTCCCAGAACTGTCTTTAAAGTCAGCATGATTTAACTCTATACCTGAATCAATAATTCCGAGAATTACTCCTTTACCACTTAACCGATCTCTCAATGGGAAATGCATCTTTAATACAGAGTCCACATTGGTATGAACAAGCATAGTATCCGACAATGCCTGACCTTTATTGGTGGTAAATTCAATTTGATGAACAATTGAACTTCTTGAAAATTCAACAACTTTAGAGGACGGAATTTGCAATGAAAATAGATTATCTACTTGCAGTCCAATTTGTCCACCCAATGAACTGACTAAGTCCATCATTTTATCTTTATCTCCTTCCACTAACAATGGAACTAAAACCTCAGTATCTAATTGAGTTAAGTATTCTCGCAATTCAAAACCAAAAGCATTTTTTTTCTGGGCATGAAGACTCATGCCAAAAAGGAAGAAAATCAAAAATAAATTAAGCCTGAAGCTCTTCATATTTTGGAATATGGTTTAGAAACTCAAATTTACCGACTTTGAAATCGACTCGAATGCTGTAATGATCCAAGCCATTCGTAACAATTAAGTACGCCAAACGTTTTTGAATGTTGTATCTGCCAATCTGATCCAACGTATTCTGATCTATTTTTACATTCGCAGCTTTACATTCCACCATTAAAATGGGTATTCCTTCTTGGGAATAAACAAGTATATCTGTTCTTCGCTTCAAGTTATTCCATTTCATCTCCTTTTCAATCGCAATTAATCCTTTAGGATAGTGCAATTCTTCTATGAGGTATCTGGTGAAATTTTGTCGTACCCACTCTTCTTCGGTTAGAACGATATACTTTTTTCGGATTTCGTCGAAAATTTTAATTCTTTTGTCTTCGCGCTTAAACCGAAATTCATATTTGGGTAAGTTTAATTCCTGCATGTTATGTACAAAAGTAATTAGACCTTGACTTACGAACAGATAATAGGAGACCTTAAAAGAAAGAGTTATAAACCAATATATTTTCTATGTGGGGAAGAGGAATACTTTATTGACCACATTAGTGACTATATCGAACAAAATGTTTTAGGAGAAGCAGAAAAGGAATTCAATCAAACCATTTTATATGGATTAGAAACGGACATACTTACCGTAATTGCTGAAGCCAAAAGGTATCCAATGATGTCTGAATACAATGTGGTAATTGTTAAAGAGGCTCAGAATTTAAAGCAATTGGACAAATTAATTAGCTATGTTGAGAATCCTTCTCCCACAACCATTTTAGTATTGAATTACAAGCATAAAAAGGCAGATGGAAGATCTACTATATCGAAGGCACTTAAATCTAAAGCGGTTTACTTTGAATCCAAGAAATTATATGAAAACCAATTGTTTGCTTGGCTTGAGAATTTTGTAACATCTCATGGTTATAAATTGCAACCCAAGGCAACAGCAATGCTTTTAGAGAACATTGGAACAGATTTAAATCGATTAAATAATGAACTCAAAAAGTTGTTTATAAATCTCCAGAAAGGTGAAGAGATAAATCCTGATATTATTGAAAATAATATCGGTTTTAGCAAGGAGTACAACGCTTTTGAATTGAATAATGCTTTAGGGACCAAAAATGTGTTTAAAGCAAATAAAATTATACACCACTTTGGTCAAAACCCTAAAGAATATAGTTTATTCCGGATTTTACCTACCGTTTACCGTTTTTTCATCCAAGTATTAATTTATCATCGTGTCAAAAATGAAAATAGCAGAGCCATATCTTCGAGAGTAGGGGTAAATCCATTTTTTCTAAAAGACATAGAAAGGGCTTCCAAACATTATTCAATCAAAAAAATTGCGAAAATCATAACTGCATTGCGCAAGGCAGATATGCATTCCAAGGGAATAGGCGCGTTAAATATGAATAATGATGCGATATTGAAAGAGTTGGTATTTGAGATTTTACATTGAGTATACAACAAAATCAAACATAATGGTGTCATATGACAATAATTGATTATTGCTAGTAATCCAATTCCTTATATTTGACGCCTTAAATTTTTTCATGAAAAGAATTACAAACAAACTTATTATCATAGGATTGTTTCTATGTGGCTCTGCTGTATTTGCTCAAACGGGTTCTGTTAGAGGAGTAGTTTATGATGAGTCTAATGGAGAAGCGGCAATTTTTACAAACGTCTATTTGAAGGGAACCATTTATGGAACAACTACAGATGATAATGGCCTTTTCAATTTAACCAATATCCCACTTGGGAAATATACCCTGTATGCTACTTCTATTGGTTATGATACAGCCATTGTTGAGGTTGATATAAATGAACCAAATCAGATTGTTCATCACAAATTATTTATTAATGAATCAAGTGTACAAATTGATGTAGTTACCATTGATGCCAAAAAGCAAGAAGCCCAAAAGTCTGTACAGATGTCCGTTACAAAGCTGACTCCTAAGACCATTAAAAAAATGCCGGCGATTGGTGGGGATGCTGATCTAGCGCAATACCTTCAGGTGTTACCGGGTGTTGTATTTACTGGTGATCAAGGTGGACAGTTATACATTCGAGGAGGATCTCCAATTCAAAATAAAGTGCTTCTAGATGGAATGATCATTTATAATCCATTTCATTCCATCGGATTATTTTCAGTTTTTGATACAGATATTTTAAGGACTGCCGATGTCTATACGGGTGGATTCTCTGCAGAATATGGAGGTAGAATATCTTCTATAATGGACATTAAAACCAAGGATGGTAACAAGAATAGAATAAGTGGGAAAGTTTCAGGTAGCACATTTGGATCAAAGGCAATGATCGAAGGTCCTATTAGTAAACCAAAGACAAAAAATGGTGGAAGTAAGACCTTTGTCCTCTCTGTGAAGAACTCTTATTTAGACAGAACAGCGCCAGAGATTTATCCCAATGCGGATACAGCGGGTTTACCATATAATTTCAGAGACATTTATGGAAAAGTTTCATTGAATGGTAATAATGGTAGTAAGGTTAACTTCTTTGGATTTAATTATCAAGATGAGGTAAATTATCCAAATGTGGCTGGCTTTCAATGGGATCAGTTTGGAGGTGGAAGTAATTTTGTGCTTATTCCTGCCAGATCAACAACCCTTATTGATGGAACCATTGCATTCTCCAATTATGAGATTACCACCAAAGAGAATGAGTTAACAGCAGATGTTAGAGACCGAAGAAGTTTGATTAATGGATTTAATGCTGGAATGAATTTTACCAATTTCAATGGGGATAATGAGTCTAAGTTTGGATTTGAGTTATTGGGATTTAGAACAGATTTCTCTTTTGTAAACTCTGTAGATCAACGTATTGAGCAGATTGAGAATACGACAGAGATTGCTACCTATTTACAGTACAGATTTAACCTTGGTAAATTGGTTTTTGAACCAAGCGTTCGATTGCACTATTACGCCTCTCTTTCAACATTTTCTCCTGAACCAAGAATTGGATTCAAGTATAATATAACTGATGACTTTAGGATCAAGGGTGCTGGAGGACTTTATTCGCAGAATTTGTTGAGTGCAACTTCGGATCGTGATGTTGTGAATCTGTTTTATGGTTTCTTGTCTGGGCCAGATAATTTGCAAGATGAATTTACCAATGAAGATGGAGACACAAGAGAAGTTAGCAATCCACTGCAAAGGGCGAGACATGCAATATTGGGATTTGAATATGATGTGAATAGAAACTTAAATGTAAATGTTGAAGGTTATTTAAAGAATTTCAATCAGCTGACAAATTTGAATAGAAACAAGTTATTTGAAGATTCCCCAGAAGTAAATGAGCCAGATGTATTAAAGAAAGATTATATCGTTGAAGAAGGCAATGCTTATGGAATAGATTTTGCCATTAAATATGATAGAAAGCAACTCAGCATTTGGGCAGTTTATTCTTGGAGTTATGTAGATCGATGGGATGGATTTATAAATTATAATCCAATCTGGGATAGAAGACACAACATTAATTTAGTTGGTTCTTATCAGTTCGGTAAAGACTTGGTTTGGACAGCAGATGCAAGATGGAATATTGGTTCTGGTTTTCCTTTAACACAAACCGCTGGATTTTTTGAAAAACTGACCTTGCAAGGTTCTTTAGACCAAGATATAGTTGGGCAAAACGGTAACCTTGGAATTGAGTTTGGAGAGCTAAATGGTGGTAGATTGCCTTGGTACCATAGATTCGATGTTTCTTTGAAAAGAAAGTTTGTGATAAGTCAATATAGTATCTTGGAAATTGTTGGAAGTGTAACCAATGTTTACGATAGAGAAAACATATTTTATGTAAATAGAGTTACCAACGAGCGCATTAATCAATTGCCCATTTTACCAAGTCTTGGAATTAGTTTGACATTCTAAAAAGAATTGTTTTTTTGCCCATCTTATTGTGTTAAATTTGCGCACAGTTTTAACTAAAACTGTGACCTTTCTTCATGCCAGATTCTAAGACCAAGTACATTTTTGTAACCGGCGGAGTTACTTCATCATTAGGGAAGGGAATTATCTCCGCATCTTTAGCCAAATTATTGCAATCCAGGGGGTATTCTGTTACCATACAGAAACTAGATCCATACATTAATGTGGATCCAGGAACCTTAAATCCTTATGAACATGGCGAATGTTATGTTACTGAAGATGGTGCAGAAACAGATTTGGATTTAGGCCACTATGAAAGATTTTTAGATACCAAAACCTCTCAGGCCAATAATGTTACTACAGGTAAGATTTATCAGCATGTAATAAACAAAGAGAGGGAAGGAGCGTATTTGGGCAAAACAGTGCAGGTTATACCGCATATTACCGACGAAATTAAACGCAGAATTAGACTGTTGGGTAAAACGGGTAATTACGATATGGTAATTACGGAAATAGGAGGTACAGTTGGTGATATTGAATCGCTTCCATATATAGAAGCAGTTCGACAATTAAAATGGGACCCTGAAATTGATTGTATTGTAATTCACCTTACCCTGGTGCCCTATCTATCGACTTCTGGTGAATTAAAGACTAAACCAACCCAACACTCTGTTAAACAACTTTCTGAAAGTGGGGTTCAAGCAGATATATTGGTGCTTAGAACGGAATATCCAATTCCTGAAGAAGTAAAACATAAAGTTGCACTATTTTGCAATATTTCTAAAGATGCCGTAATTGAATCTACTAATGTGGATACAATTTATGAAGTACCTCTGATGATGCAAAAAGAGCAATTGGATCAAGTGGTATTGAAAAAATTCGATTTACCCATTGAAAAAGAACCTGATATTGATGAATGGAAGGGATTCTTAACCAGATTAAATAATCCGAAACAAACCATACATGTTGGATTAATTGGAAAGTATATCGAGTTAAAAGACTCCTACATTTCTATTCATGAATCATTAATCCATGCAGGTACGGTAAACGAAACAGAAGTGATTATTCGCTGGATTCATTCGGAAACAATTACTGCATCTAACATTGAAGAGGAGTTAAAAGACCTTGATGGAATATTAGTAGCACCTGGATTTGGTGAGCGAGGAATAGAAGGGAAAATACTAGCAGTAAAACATGCAAGAGAGAATAGAATTCCATTTTTAGGTATTTGCTTAGGGATGCAATGTGCGGTAATTGAATTTGCAAGGAATGTCTTAGACATCCAAGATGCACATACAACTGAAATAAGAAGAAATACAATAAACCCTGTGATCTTTTTAATGGAAGAACAGAAAGCCATTACGAATAAAGGAGGTACAATGAGATTAGGTGCTTATGAATGTAAATTGGCCGATGGTTCTATGGTAATGAATTCTTACAAAAAGAAATTGATTACGGAAAGACACCGACATAGATTTGAGTTTAATAATAAATATTTAGAACGCTACGAAGAAGCCGGAATGATCGCAACAGGGATTAATCCTGAAGGTGGGATGGTAGAGATAGTAGAGTTAATAGATCACCCTTGGTTTGTTGGCGTTCAGTTTCACCCAGAATACAGCAGCACAGTGCTAAATCCACACCCACTATTTATTGATTTTATTGCTGCTACTACCGAAGGGAATAAGTAAAATTTGCAGATTTTAAATGGATAAGAATACTTTCATAGGCTTGTTGCTCATCATGGCAATCTTAATTGGGTCATACTTATTAAATGCTCCAACAGAAGAGGAAATTGCGGAACACAAAAGAATAAGAGATTCTATTGAGCAGGTTGAAATTGAGAAGGCTAAAATAGAAGAAGAACGCAAGCAAATTGAAGCGGCTGATATTAAAGCCGAGGCTGCTGAAACTAATTCTTCAACTGCAGAGGACTCGCTTCAATTGGATAATAATGATTCTCTAAAGGCAATAGAAAACATTAATCTTTATGGTGGATTTGCAAATGCTACTCAAGGATCTGAAAGCATAAAAGAAGTAGAAACAGAATTGTTCCTGCTAAAATTTTCGAATAAAGGAGGACGATTACTAAGTGCAGAATTAAAGGAATATTCTACTTATTCTGGTCAGCAATTATTGCTTTTTGACTCAAGCTCAAGTTTTAACTTAAACTTTTTTACCAGAGACAACAAGAATATATATACCGATGAATTGTATTTCAATTCGGACAATCAAAATGTCAGTATCAATGGAGAAGATGAAAGGCAAATTAGCTTTCAATTAAGTGCTGGAAACGATAGGTATATTGAGTATATCTATACCATTAAAGGAAATGATTATCTCATTGATTTTGATGTTAATCTGGTAGGAATGGATCAAGTGTTGGACTTAAGGAGTGGTGAGATCTACCTTAATTGGGCCATCAATGCACCAAATCAGGAAAAAAGTCTGAAAAATCAGAGAGATGCTACTACTATCTTCTTCAAATACAAAGATGAAGATATTGACGATTTGGGTATTGCTGCAGAAGAGAAAGAAGAGTTTGAAGCTTCTTTAAAATGGGTTTCTCTGAAGCAACAATTTTTTAATGCCACATTAATCGCTGACGATTATTTCGATAAATCCAGATCAGTTGCAGAAGTTACCACAGATGAAACTTCTTTGGATTATGTAAAAACGCTCAAAACCTCATTGACAATTCCTGTAAGTGGAAGTAAAATTGAAAATTTTGGGATGTCTCTTTACTTAGGGCCGAATAAGTATAGTATCCTAAAGGATCATGGGAATGAATTACAAGATATTATCAACCTTGGTTGGGGAATATTTGGATGGGTCAATCAATTTGCAGTAATACCAGTATTTAATTTCTTAGATAGTTTCAACCTTAGTTATGGTATTATCATTTTGATATTGACTATCTTATTAAAGGTGGTGCTCTCGCCAATTACGTACAAAACTTATTTGTCGGGTGCTAAAATGCGCGTCCTTAAGCCGGAGATTGATGAAATCAATCAAAAGCATAAAGACGATGCCATGAAAAAGCAGCAAGCAATGATGACTCTTTATCGCCAAACCGGAGTAAATCCTTTAAGCGGTTGTGTGCCATTATTGATTCAAATGCCAATACTATTTGCAATGTTTCGCTTTTTCCCAGCTTCAATTGAATTGAGGCAAGAGAGTTTCCTCTGGGCAGATGATCTTTCAACTTATGATTCTATTTACAATTTTCCAGATGGTTTCAGTATTCCTTTTTATGGCGATCATATAAGTCTATTTACTTTATTGATGGCAGCTTCCATTATGGTTTACACCAAATTCAACAGTCAGATGACCATGAGTGCAGCAGCGGATAACCCAATGGCCGCACAAATGAAAATCATGACTTATCTAATGCCTGTGATGATGCTTTTCTTCTTTAATAATTATTCTTCTGGTTTAAGTTATTATTATTTCTTGGCTAACATCATTTCCATTGGACAGACCTTCTTGATAAGAAAGGTATTCATTAATGAGAAAGCGATAAGGGCTAAAATAGAAGAGAACAAGAAAAGACCAAAAGCCAAGAAAAAGTCGGGCTTTCAGAAAAGGATGGAAGATATGGCTAAACAAAGAGGCTATCAACCACCTAAGAGATAGGAGTTTTATTCAGAGCTTGAATTTGATTTCGGTTTCCTTGAATTTCTTTAATTCTTTAAGTTCAGTATAGATCTTTTCTTCCCAATATTTCTGCATTTTTTTATTGTTGGAATGATTGCTTTGTTTATCGTATTGATTTTGCATTGCTTTTAGTTCTCCACCAATCTCTTTGTTTATTTTCTGAATCTCTTTAATCAAATCTTTTCCGGTTGTTTTAAAGTTCTTTTCCAAGATTATTCTTCTGAATTTTCTTGCATACAATTCCGTGATGTCAAAATGTAATTGTTCATGTTGAAGCAATTCTGCATCTTTTTTTTCTTTTGTCCAAGAACTTTTTTTGTCGAATGTTGAAACGATACTTATTTGATAATCATTGCCTTGATAGCCAACCTGAAACTCAATGCCCGCATAAGTTAATGCCTCATAATTACTCATCTTATTTGCTTTTCCTTTGAAATCACTCCATTTCAACTTAGTTTCTTCTTCCCAGGGTATCATTCCAGATTTGGATTGACCTATTATTGTCAAGCTTGAGAAGAAAAAGATGCAGAGTAAGGCAATTTGATTTAACATGCTATATCTCATTTATTTATCCAGTTTTAAGCACATTCTGTAATTATTCAGACTTATTCCCTGAATTTGAACTTCATTCTCTTTAATAACTTCGAAGCCCTTTTTCAGGAAGAAATTTTTTGCAGTTTTACTTACATCTGAGTTTACCTTTAATGCACCTAGAGATAAACTTCTTTGCAATAATCTATCCAAGATTTTATCTGCAATACCCTGTCTGGTATAATCAGGATGTACATACATAAAATCAATATAGTCTGAGCCCTCTAAAGACCCAAAACCAAGTAGTTGATTTCCTTGAAAGGCAAGAATAAAATGTTGGTTCTCGATTTTATCTAACCACCTCTTTTCATTGCTTACTGAAGATGTCCAAGCCTTAATTTGTTCTTGAGTATATTGCTTCGAACAAAGTTTTTGAATGCTTAGAACAAAGACTTCTTTTATCTGATTAAAATCTTTTGGCTCTGCTATACGAAATTGCATACTATTATTTAAGCAAAGAAAAATAATTCACCCAAGGCCCCATTTGATCTTTGTATTGTTTCAACATCACTCTGAAGATTTGATTCAAATGATTTAGATCATGAACTGTCCAAGTGCTTAATAACTGGCGTAAGGTAACCTCTCCAAATTCTGGGTGTACGCCTACTTTATCGAAATCAGAATCCTCCAATTCGAATGACTTTAATTCTTCCAGATTTTGGATTCTCAATTGTTTAAACTCATCCAATAAGGTGTTTAAACTTTTGCCCTTACTATTTTTAAATTGGGCAAAACGATCAAATGGAACGAAGGTTTTATTAGAATTTTGATCAAGAATAATTTTAGTTCTTTCTATCCAATCTGTCTTTTCTCCTTGTATGAAATGACCAACTATATCATATGCACTCCAACTGTCTTTCCCTTCATTTTGCATATACCAACTCTCATTCAAATCCTGCATTATCAATCGCAATAGCGCAGGTGTTTTTTCTAAGATGATAATGCTTTGATGGAGGTCAAACTTCATCCGATTCCAAAATTATTTTGCGAATCCAATCATTAGGAATCATATCAATAGTAAAGTTTACCCGATCAATTTCCGATTGATTATTAATTCGATGTGGATCTGTTAACCTTAAATACCAGCACTCACCAGGTTTCATTGGTACCACTTCATTGTTGAGGTAAAAATCGACGCTTTCTTCTTTTATAATTGGGATGGTTAGTCGAATTACTGATTTTTCTATTTCCAATCCCAAGGTGGGATCAGTATGTTCATCCACAACATTGCCAGCAGCCAATCGAAGTAACCTAACAAGGGTCACTTTGGTATTTTCCATAAAGAAATCTACGATGCTTTTTAAGTAAGGAGATTGTTCTAGTTCGGGAGTATTCATCCAATCTGTCCAAGATCCATCTGCATAATCATCTGCAGGAGGAGGAAAAGGTAAAGAGGTATCTACCAAATGTGCAGGAGAACGCAAAGGAATCACATTGTAATAAATAAATGTATTTACCTTGAGGTTTAGAAATTCGCTTTTCATCTTTTCGACATCGAATTGAAAAGGCAGTTTGATGCGATCTTGTTTTGTTGCAGTAGTTTCCATGTGGTAAGTTTTGTTTTGTATTTCTAAAAATAATCAAAAGCAATTCAAAATCAATCTCTTTCGAAGATTAATTGGAAATTTTATTGGAAAACTTGCTCTTCAATAGGGATATTCGATACCGATGTTTTCTTTGCAATAGAATTGGATAAAAATTACCTATGAAATTGATTAACAAACAGTATAAGACAAAATAATAGTGACCATAGATCAAGATAATAAGTGAACTGATTCCAATGACAACAAAGGCTCCTAAATGCCCAAATTCAGATTGCTTAGACTGAAAATCTAAATTCTTCAATCCACTTCTTTTACCATCAAAATATTTCTTGCGGTTTTTACGACTTCCCCAAAAAAAGACCATCAACAACTTTCTAAAATATTTCACACCAAGGTATTTGTACCATAAATTCAAATGTTTTGCATTCCTAATTGAATAATAGTTTAAAGGCAATAGTTTATGTGTAGGAAATACAAATCCAGGAAAAGCAAACACACCTGTTACAAAAGCATTGAAAAGGAAAGCTAGAATAAAATATTCTGAATGGTTGAGATTTGCAGATCGATTAGATTGTAGGTTTTGAAATATCTCTACCGACCTGTAAAAGAGGAATATGGAGAATAGGCAGAAAAGTATGGTTTTTGCAAATCTCAAAATAAGCAATATCTTAGAGAGATTAAATTTAAAGCTATCCTTTTAATTCTTTAATTCTAAATTTTGAAACCATGAAAAATAAAGTACTTACTGTTCTTACCATATTGTTCGGATTGATGATGATCAATTCTGGACTGAATAAATTCTTTTGGTACATGCCCCAACCCGAGATGTCCGAAGCTCAAATGAATTCTTTTGAGATGTTTATGGGTATTGGATGGGTTCTACCATTGGTTGGATTTGCAGAAATTTTGGGTGGATTGCTTATTGCTATACCAAAATACAGGGCTTTGGGAGCTGTAGTAATATTTCCAGTTATGATAGGTATTGTGCTGGAACATCTAAGTCACGCTCCAGAAACCATAATTGTACCCTTGATTCTTCTAGTCATTAATTTATGGGCAATACTTGACAATAAAGACAAGTATATGCATATGATTAGTTAGAGAACCGATCTTTTTGTTTCTATTGCTTAACATTGCGATTCCTTACCATAAAGAACTGCAATGGCATGAAGAAGTTATTTCTATTTTTTACTATCTCTATAATATTTCTATCTCTAGAAGCTCAGCATGAAGATTCCTTAGAGATCAGAAAGATATTTGATGTTGCTTTAACTGAAGGTCATGCATACGAGAATTTACGTTCATTATGCAAAGATGTTGGTGCTAGATTGAGCGGTTCTCCAGAAGCTGAAAAGGCAGTATTGTGGGGCAAAGAATTGTTGGAATCTTATGGTTTTGATAAAGTTTGGTTAATGTCTGTTCAAGTACCACATTGGGTTAGAGGTGATGTGGAAGAAGCTGGTATTGGTGAGATGGCTTTTCATATCAAGACTTTGGGTGGTTCTGTATCTTCGAATGGGAGAATTGAAGCAGAAATTATTGAAGTTCAAGATTTTGATGAACTAGAACAATTGGGTCGAGAACAAGTAGAGGGCAAAATAGTATTCTACAATCGACCAATGGATCGTAAACTAATAAGTACTGGTCAAGCCTATGGTGGATGTGTAAATCAAAGATGGGCGGGTGCCAGTCAGGCCTCTAAGTATGGAGCTGTGGGAGTTTTTGTGCGATCTGTTACCCACCATAATGACAAGCATGCCCATACAGGATCAATGGGTTATGAGGAAGGGATAAAAAAAATACCTTCCGTTGCATTAAGTATAGTGGATGCGGAAAAGTTATCGGAGCGCCTAAAATCGGAACCAAATATCAAAGGATATTTAAATGTAAATCCCCAAAGTTTGCCAGACAAAGAATCGTTTAATGTGATTGCAGAAATTACTGGATCATTTGAGCCAGAAAAAGTAATCACCTTTGGAGGGCACTTGGATTCTTGGGATGTTGGTGAGGGTGCCCATGATGATGGAGCTGGTGTAATCCATTCCATTGAAGCCTTGAGGATATTAAAAGCTGTTGGCTATAAACCTAGATATACCTTACGTTGTGTATTATTTATGAATGAAGAAAACGGGAATCGAGGTGGAAAAACTTATGCAGCAGTAGCAGAAGAAAAAGGGGAGGTGCACATTGCAGCCTTGGAAAGTGATGCAGGAGGTTTTGTTCCAAGAGGATTTACAATAGATGGAACAGATAAGCAGGTTCAAAGGATGCAATCCTGGGAAGGACTTTTTGAGCCTTATAACTTGCATATTTTTAAGAAAGGATGGGGTGGAGTAGATATAGGACCTTTAAAAAAGCAGGGTGTACCCTTGATTGGTTTACGACCAGACGATCAACGTTATTTTGATCACCACCATAGTGATACAGATGTGTTTGAGAACGTTCATCGCAGGGAACTGGAATTGGGAGCAGCTTCCTTTGCTTCCATGATTTATTTGGTGGATAAGTATGGTTTGGGACAAGAGGTAGATGTACCACCAAATCAAGATTAAATAGGCATTACACTTCTATTTCATCCAACTGGTAAAAAACCGGTAAACCTTTTTTAAGAAATACTTCTACTTCTTGATCAGCACCTTTTGAAGGACCACCAATTCTCAATACCGCATCGCATCTTTCTGCCAATGCTAGTGAAATAGGCATCATTAAATCATCAAATGAATCTTCACCAACGGCTTCAATTATTGGCAGCGCGGCATTAACCCCAATTACAGGTATATGACCCATCAGAAATACTTGATGCGCCATTTTGTTTAATTCTTCATGGTTCTTCTTCCACTGTTCTTTATCCGAGCTTCCAGAAGTATAAGGGCCAGCTATCATGATGAACATTTGACTCATCCTTCTCTAATATTGCTTCTGGTTTGATTCTATTGTCTTTTTTAGTGCTGCTAGGTTTATATCCTCTTGTACTTTAAAAGAACTGCTCATAATAGCTACCATGGATTTGGAAAACATTCCATTTCCAACAGCAATTGTAGTTGAACTAATTTTTGTTTTCCCATCCACTTCCATCATGTGCATGGAATATTTCATATTCATAAAGTCAGAATCAAAATCCATGGTGATAGATTCATAGGGTTTAATTTCTTGAATCGTTTCCCGTATGACCATTTCTTGTCCATCGGCATTGAAGTAAATGTCAGACACAGCTCCAACTGTACCAGGAGTACCTGATATAGATTCCATCTTTTGATAACCAATCAACCAATCCGCCATTTTCTCTTCATCCTGCCCAACTGCCCAAGCTTCTTCCAATGATTTATCAACTATTACTTCACAATCATATTTGATTTGAGGTTTAACTAGACCAATGGCAAAAAAGCCAATTACTAAGATTAGTATAATTCCAAGAATGTATTTTAAATATTTCATTGTCTATAGATTTAAGTTCTAATATAGCAAATAGAAGTGGTCTTTCAAAAACGTATATAGGTAGAGGTAATAAATAATAACATTCTAAATACTATTGGATTAAATTCAAAAACCAATTAACTAGATTCTGTTCATCTACAATATTCCAGCTATGTGGATGTCTTTCTCCATTGTCATGAAAGCCCTTGTTTTGTGTAACTATCAATTCTACTTTATCGTTCCCTAAGATTCTAAGCTCATTTATAAGTGCTGCTAAGTCAATGGCATTCATGGAATAATAATCTTTTCTCCTCGTTTCTATCCACCAATTGACATCTGGTTCTGTATAACATCGAATGGCGATATCTTTAAAGTATTTGATATTCGTTCCGCCATTTGCAGCATAGCAGTATGGAGAATAATCGACATATTCTTGATAAGCCTCTTCCGGTGTTCCTCCTAAATTTTTCTCTAAGTAAGCAGATACCCAGTTTCCTTCATTGGTGGCAATTGGATTGAAGTTCAAATTTTTAGATCTAAGCATTTCTTTATGGAACCTGAGCATGTCTAATGGGGAATCGCAAATGGCAATAGCTTTGGGAATTAATTGATGTTTCGATATTTTGCTTTGTCCATATATTGCAAGTTTTAAAGCTCTGGTTCCTTCTAATGACATTCCACAATATAAAAGATGATCTTTAGGAATATTATATTTCAATATAACTTCATGGATATAACGCTCTATTTCTTGCATAGACTTATTATCGAAGAAAAATTCCAATCTATTTTCAGTAATCGCATAGAGAATTGCCAATCCTTTATCTAAAGCATAATCTATAATAAAATCAGAGTTTGCTGTGTCTCTACGTGGATGCGTAAATACAATTAAGCCTTTGATGGAGCTGCCATCTGGAATCCATAAGGTATACCCTTTATTGATCTTTGGTATACTAATCCCTTCTTTAAGTTTAATATCGCCTTTAACTTCGATTTCTTTATTAATAACTTTTTGAGCATTAACTTCTAGCGCAATATAAGTGAACAGAAAAAGAAGGACTATTCTCATTGCTTTAGGAAATTGTATTCACTTCTTTTAATCCAATCAGAATTATTATCAAATTGAACTTCTTTGCGTATGATGAAGCTAGATGCCCCAATAAAATAGGTATAGCGAATAAGCGCATCCTTGTTATCATCTTTACCATCATCTAAGGTTTGAATCTCGATAATATCATTCTCTAATACTTTTCTAGAAACTACCTCTTTCTTATTTATTCTGCTGCCAGATTTATCCACCTTTATTTTATCTGAACTATTTGCTTTAGGTTCATTAGGATACATGTAATTCAGGATTAAATTGAATTGATCTTTCCCTGCTTTGACTTCTAAATTAGCGGGCATACTAAAAGGTTTATTGCTTTGATAATCCAAATAAGTAATTGTTCCTTGCCAATTGCCTATAATCATTTTGATATCTTCGGATAAGACCTTTTCTTGCGCAATGATGTTCATCGAGATGAATAATAATAGAATACTTAAAAGATGTTTCATATGCATTAATATTAATTTAAAATGTGAATATTATACTCTTTCCTAATGTCTTTTATTGGAACATTTAAATATGGATTAAAATCGTGCCAAGGCCAAAGTTTGCTCATCTTCTTTGCCCGAAAAATAAGTTTAGGAGCGCAAATGACTAATTGAAATAAATGTTTACTGCTTTGAATCCAATTAAATCTTTTAGAAATTTCTAAAGCATTAGCCTTCTTATAAGAACTTATGTGTTCCCTGAAACCTAATGTTGTACCAAACAATGTCCAAATTTTAACAGATCCTTCTCCAAATAATGAGATGTTGCAACCGAACAAAACATGGACCACATCATGAGACAAAAAGAAAGACCGAACCTCTTCTGTTAAACTCTTTTCTTCAATGTTCAGTTGCCGAGGATTATCTTGGTAAAACTTATCTAGACCTTCTTGTAAGGTTAAATTATCATCCAATATCATTCACAAAATGCTTCCTGACTAATTTTCAGATAATAAATATAGTGTATTGGCTAATTAAGCCAAAGCCATTTCTCTATTGTACTTCTGGCGGTATTCCTTGGGATTCAATCCGGTATACTTTTTGAATACAGAGCGAAAGGCTTTTTCATCTTGATAAGCAATTCCGAACATAATCTCCATAATGGTTTCTGTTGTTGACTCTAATTTCTTCTTCGCTACTTCAACTTTTACCCTTTGGATGTATTCTAGAGGTGTGTTGGAAGTAGCTTTTTTAAATCTTCTCAAGAAACTTCTTGCATTAAGATTGACTTTAGATGCAATAGCCATTATGTTTAGTTTCTCTTCAAAATTTTGTTCTATATAATGCTGTGCCTTTAAAACTTCTGCGTCTTTATGGTCCTTTTGTCCGCTAAATATGATAAAGGCGCTTTGACTGATTCTGTCAAACTCAATTTCAGATATTTTAGAACACCAGATAGCCGTTTCTCTACCAAAATATCGTTCGATTAAATAGAGTATAAAATTTAGAATGGAATAAGCTCCACCGCTAGAGTAAATTCCATTGTCTTCACAAATGATTTTTTCTGGTATTAACTCCACTGTAGGGTAAAGTTTTTGAAATAAATCATGAGCGGTCCAATGCGTTGCACACCTTTTCCCATTTAACAATCCAGTTTCAGCCAATAGAAAAGCACCTTTGCATAAACTGGCTATCTCTGCATTATTTTTTATTCGTTGATCTCGGATCCATTCTACAAAATGCTGGTTTCTTTCAATTTCTTTCTCCAGATTACCACTAATTGGACTTACTACGATTAAATCTGTTTTTTCAATATCAATAATGGACTTCGTTGGTTGAATGCTGAATAAACCCTGATATGTCACCGCATCTTTTGTCTTCCCTACCAAATCAATTTGAAAGAGTGGATTTGCCAAATCATTCATTTTTTGATGATAGGAATTGGCCATTCTTAACAAATTATAAGGAGCTATAATGGTGTCTACTATGCTATTGCCCTCTGGTACCAATACACTTATATGTTTCATCTAAGAAAATTTAAACGACAAATTTAAGTAGCTTGAATGTCTTAAACAACCCTATAAATAGTCGTAATAGACACCTATATAGATTATATATGCGACATACATTTGTCCTGAATCATAATCTTAAAATCAGAAACCATGAATACACAAGAAGTTACAGTAGTTTACAAATGGACAGCAAAGGCTGGTAAATCAGAAGAATTAAAAGCCATATATAGGGAAGTAGAAAGTCAGATGAAAACCAATGAACCTGGAGCATTAAATGTACAATGCTACTTCGAGGAAAAATCATCAAGTTTAATAGTGATTGATGTATTTGCAGATGCGGGTGCTGTTGGATTCCACTTGGGTACTACAGCAGCTGCACACTTTGAAAATCTTTTACAAATTGCAATTCCAGGTGAATTTTTATTCTGTGGGAATGTGCCTGAAGAGATGCAACAAGCAGCATTGGGCATGGGGTTAAATGCCACTTTTGCTCCCAATGTATTTGGATTTAGCAGATAAATTTATATTTCTAATGAATATGAAAGTCCAAGATTAGTCTTGGGCTTTTTCTTTTTGTTTACTCATAAAAAAAGCGAGCTTTTTTATTCGATCGCTTAAAAGAAATTTTGGCGATTTGATCACCTAGTACCCCCGACGGGAGTGACTTTGTCTCGCCCGTCTAGTCGAGGTCAAAATAAAAACATCAAGCTACGCTTGTAAGTCATTTCCTCACAAACAAAAATGAGCAAGCTCTTTTTGCCTGCTCATTCATGACTTTGAGATGTTTTTATTCTCTAGTACCCCCGACGGGAGTCGAACCTGCACGTCCTTGCGGACACATGGCCCTCAACCATGCCTGTCTACCAATTTCAGCACGGGGGTAGGAGGGAACAAATTTAGTATTTATGCTTCTCTTTTATTGTATTATTTAAGCATACCTTCTATATTCGCTTTTACAACAAAACAATTCTTCATGAAAACAATCAATAGTTTCCTAACCATAGGATTAGTCTCTCTTATTATTTCTTTATCAGCACAAACAAATAATTATCAAGCGGATTCAAATATTTACAGATCTGCCATTCAAGATGCCATGTATCCGGAACAAAGCAAAGTTTACAATGGATTAATTCCCATTAATAAAAGCAACAAAGAACTCCAATGGAAAAGGGTAAATGGAACAGATTATATCTTAGTTGTGGTATGGATGCGCAAAAAATATATTGGAAGTTACGAACCATTTGAAAATCAATGGGGTTTCTACAATACTGGGGAGTATCCCATGTGGGTTACAGCAGCTCCACAAATGATGAATCGCATGAAGAAAGAAAACCCTAAGGATCCAGAATATCGATTAAAACAACTTCTAGGTCTTTCTCCAGCTGCAACATATGATTTCTTTATTGAGATTTGGGTGAATCCAGAAGATTTGATTCGCCCTTGTCCAGATCCAGAAACAAATGATACCAAATGTGATGTTTGTTTTTCAGATAATGTCAATCCAGCCCATAAAGAATGGATCAACAATAATCGCATCAGCAGTTATTACAATTGTGGTTTGTTCAATCAAGTGCCTTGGACCGCCTTAGGATATACCTACGATTGGAATCCTACTAATAAAAATCATATTGGCTTAAGTGAGTTTATTATTCCACAGAACACCAATGTAGTAATTGAGAAGATTTATACCAATCAGGAGTATTTCACAAAAATGAAATAGATGCTACATTTTCACGAATCGCTTATAATGTTGCGTTGCTCTAATGATGTAGGTTCCACTCTTTAAGGAAGAAATGTTATAAATTAACCTTCCCGATGAATTTGATATAACTTCCAATTGTGGACTAACTTCTTGTCCACTTAAATTGAAAAATTGTATCTGTCTTAATTCTTCCTCTTCCCCTTCAATCGTGATTTGATAAGTACCAGGATTTGGGTATATCTTGAACACTTTATTGGTTTTAGGAGCAATATTTATCCGTTCATTCTGAGAATAGGTGAACTTTCCGTCAAAGTCTGTTTGCTTTAATCGATATAAAGAGAATCCGGTATATGGTGTTTCATCCACATATTCATAGGGTATTCTTTCTGTACTGTTTCCAGCACCTAAAATGGTAGCAAAGGCTTCCCAATGATCTCCATCATTAGATCTTTCAAGCGTAAAGTAATCGTTGTTTATTTCAGCGGTAGTAACCCATTTTAACTTTACAGTTTGATTGCTTAAAGCTCTCGCTTCAAAAGTTTCTAAAACAATAGGAAGGGGAGTGTTCGATTCATCGACAGATCCAATGGTAAATCTCTCATTGTTATCGATGTCAATCCCTGTCCATTGAAAAAGATCACTACCTAAATCAACAGCTCCCGAGATTACACCACCTGTACCTACAGTCTCATCATTAAATAGACCATCATTGTCCTGATCAATCAATAGTCTTAAATCGGAAGCTGTTATAGAACCAAATACAGCAGAAAGGTCAAAAGTGATGTTTATGGTTCCAACTTCACCACTTTCTGATGCTCTCCATTCCCTAATCAATCGAGCTTCAACCCCGGTAGGTAAATCTGTTTCTCCAAAAGAGGTGAGTGCCCCATCATCATGTCCCCAAATCAAATATTCACTATTGCCTAAATCAGTGGGTGTATTTATACGAACTATTCCAGTCCCTTGAGCATCTAAATGATTGCTGCCATCCGCTGCTTGTCCAATCCCTGCTACATTAAAATCAAATCCACTACCATCCTCATCATAATTGTCATTGGCATCCAAACTAAAGCCATATTTAGCTGCCATTGCATTGTGCACAATAATTCTTTGTGCATCATTTAACGGAGAAGAATAGATAGCAATTTCTCCAATAGAAGCATCTACTTCACGGCCAGTAGAACTTTCTTCGTTGCCAATGTATAATTCATTGGAATTGGTTTGAGGTGTCCTTGTTTCCGCATTGGTTTCTGTTTGGTCTCCATCAATGTGAATTTCAAAGTTTGTTTGATCATAGTCCAATTGATAAACACCATAAACGGAGGTGGAAAAGGTTTCTCCAGCTTCACTGTCTGAAGATCTGCCGGTTGTGGTATAATAAACCGGAAAATGGATATTTCCAGCTCCTGGAAAATTGGTCAAAAATTCATAATTCTCTTGAGCATCAGGTCCTTTAACTACAAAAGCGTTGTAGTTTTTGTTTTGATTCACTATCCCAACGATTACAATACTCCAAGTAGTTAAATCCAGACTATTGTCATCGGATGCAGTCAAGTAATGGTCTGTTCCATCAAAAGTAATGATGGGATGACTATTGGTTCCGGTGGCATCATAATCTGGACGGTTTGCAGCTGCCGGAGGAGTAGCATGATTGGCATAACCAGATTGGTCATTCCATTGGGTGACTTCATTTGAACTTTCGGTAACTCCTTGATTGGCATCTAACCATAGACTTAGTGTCCCAGAGCCATCTGTATCACCAACACCTCCTGGTCCAAGATATCCCAAAGTAGTTATACCAATGGTAAATCTTTCGCTATCATCAATATCAACACCAGTCCATTCATATATACTACCACTGGTATTGGTAGCGCCAGAAATAACACTTGCGCCACTTTCATCACTAAAAGAACCGTCATTGTCAGAATCTATTATTAAGCGGAAACTTGCAGTAGAATAACTTCCTGATAGACTACTTAAGTCAAAAGAAATCGTTGTCGTGCCAACTTCTCCGCTTTCAGATGCTCTCCACTTTCTAACCAAGATTTGTCCAACTCCGGAAGGAACATCTGCACTAGTGAAAGAAATAGAACCATTATCATGACCCCAAATTAGAAATTCACTATTGGCAAGACCAGAGGGGGAACGCATGCGAACAATTCCAGTACCTTGAGCATCTTCGTGATTTGTGCCATCGCTTGCTTGTCCAATTCCAGCTACTTCATAATCAAAATCACCATTAGCAACATCGTCTTCGTTATATAAATCATTAGCATCTAAAGAGATATTGTATTTGGCAGATAAGTAATTGTATATGATAATCTTTTGAGCCAGATTTGTATTGGTAGAAAAAACGAACACTTCGGCAATGTCCCCTGTCAATGGGAAACCATTTGTTCCAATTGCGGCCAATTGCAGATTATTGGATGTTTCTGGATCATGATTTGCTGTAAAAGTGGATACAGAGGCCCCATCAATATATAATGAACTCCCATTGCTTGCATCTTCATCAAAGTGCATACTAGACATTACAGGTGTTGATGCTGGAAATAATGCGGCTACATCTGTACATCCAGCACCTGTAGCATAAGCAAAATTACATCCACCTGCTCCATTCGCATCTACAATAAATCTATCGTAACCACCATCATCTTCTCCCCAAATTGCTCCTGAAGTACCAGTAAAATTATAAACCGCAAAAACATCTAAATTCGAATGAGTCCCAGCATTGATGTCAAGGTTGGTAGTAATATAATCTCCTGTACCATCAAAAGTGATCACATCTCTTCCGTTGAGAGAAGCGCTTGTCAGTGCTGGATTACCAGAAATTGTATTGCTTACGCCATTGCCAGATTGATCTGTCCATGCAGTAATTGGAGAGGATCCGGTTACTCCTACATTGGCATCAACCCAATAGATCAATTGGCCAGTTCCATCTGTAGCTCCCACACCACCTGGGCCATCAATACCATCTAAGCTTGCAGGCGTACCTGTAACTAATATATTGTCAAATCTTCCTCTTTCATTATTTGCATTACAGTTAAGTGTTACAACTATCGTTAGTGTAGTACCACTTAGTCCGCTAATTGTATTGGTAACATTATTAAAATCTCCATCACCATTTCCGTCACCAAATTCAACATTACCACCTCCTATATCATAAAATGTTTCCATTTGATCAGAACCACCATTATCCCAGTTGACCTCTTCCATGTCTAAAGAGATCGTTACATTGGTAAAACCACTAATGCTAATAGACTCTGAGGTCCATGTCATTACCCCATCAGTTTCTTTAGCTTGCATAGAAAAACTGCCTGTTATGGCATTATTTTGTTCTACTCTCCACCAATCTGTTGGTGTACCGGTTTTGGTCCAATCTGCTCCTGTTGGTAAATTGTTGTCTTGTGCGGTTTCATCATTATCGGAATAACCGGTTTCAAAATCAACAGACCAAATGGTGGTTTGGGCTTTTACTTGAGAAATAGCAAAGCCTATGAATATAATTGATATGAGAATGCTTCTTTTAAGCATCTTGTTCTGCAAATAATACGATCACAAATTTATCCAGTTTCAAATGAAAAAAGGCTACATTATATGTTAACAATTAGCACTTTGGGTAAATTTTATATAATTATTTTAGATTTTACTTTACCTAAAACTTCACAAAGCGCTTATAATATTTCCCTGCTCGAATAAGGTAGGTGCCGTTTTTTAGATTTGAAATATTATAAATCAATCTACCGCTCTCATTAGATAATAATTCCAATTGCGGACTAATCTCTTGTCCGCTTAAATTGAAGAATTGAACATTTCTCATTTCTTCGGGATCCCCTTCTATGGTGATTTGATAACTTCCTGGATTTGGATATATCTTGAATTCGCTTACCTTTTGTTTGGCAATATTAATGCGCTCATTTTGTGAATAAGAGTATTGCCCATCAAAATCTGTTTGTTTCAATCTGTATAACGAGAATCCTTCGTAAGGATTATTATCTACAAAATCGTAGGGGATTCTCACATTACTATTACCAGCGCCATAAATAGTAGCAAAAGCTTCCCAGTTTTTACCATCTATAGATTTTTCTAAAGTAAAGTAATCGTTATTGATTTCTGCAGTGGTTACCCATTCTAATAATACTTCTTGGTTGTTTAAATGTTTGGCTTCGAATGATTCCAAAACAATAGGTAGAGGTGTATTGCTAACGTCTATTGAACCAACAGTAAATCGATCATTGTCATTTAAATCTACACCAGTCCATGCATAAATGTCTCCACTAACATTGGTAGCACCGGAAAGAACATTACCACCAGATTCATCGGAGAATCCATTTGCGTCATCATCAATTAATAATCGGAGATCAGAGGCAGTAATAGAACCAAATACTGCTGATAAATCGAAAGAGATAGTAACTGTTCCAACTTCGCCTGTTTCAGAAACTGCCCATTCTCTTGCGAGTCTTGATTCAATACCCGTTGGTAAGTCAGTTTCACCAAAGGAGCTTAGAGGATCATTATCGTGACCCCAAATAAAGTATTCACCATCGCCAAGACCAGAAGCAGAATTTACGCGCACTATGCCAGTTCCTTGAGCATCTAAATGATTACTTCCATCTGCAGCTTGACCAATACCAGCTACATCATAATCAAAACCACTATCATCTTCGTTATAAAAATCACTACTTCCTAAACTTAAACCATATTTAGCGGTGAGATAATTATATACAATGATAAACTGTGCGTCATTTAATAAAGTATTATACATAAATATTTCAGGGATATAACCTTCCAATACATAGTCGTCATTGCAAGGGTTTATTGTATATCCACCAATTAATATTTCATCGCTAGCATTGTAATTTATGGTTTCATCATTTGCGCCATCTGAATCTGTGGAAGAAGCAATAACATTATTTATATAAAGTGACTGTGTACCTGTAGAATATACTCTTCGCAGAGCCAATGCATAATGAGTACCATTAGCTAGATTTGCATCATAAGAATCTCCTCCATAAGGATCAATTCCTTCATCAAAATCGTTGCCTGCATAGAAAGTATAGTCATCAGAAGATGCATCTCTACATCCAAAACAATAACCATCTTGCCATGAATCATCATCTTCATGCATTAAGATTGCTCCCCATTGATTATCATTACCCGCATCAGCTGCCGGTTGATAAACACCAAATATGCTAACATCTTGAGTAGGTTCCATAGAACTAGAATTTTGTATTTCTAGTATTTCAAAATTATCTCCATCAAAATATACAGAAGGCACTCCATTTTGACCAGAAGCAGCTGCTTCATATTCTGGGTCATTTTCACAAGTATAAATCGCAGAAGACCCAGCATCATTGCCGTAACCCGATTGATCTGACCAACTGCTAACCGCAGCGCCATCTGCAAGCCCAGTAATTGTATTTGCATCGAGCCATAGTACCAAGTTGCCTGTGCCGTCTGTACTTCCCACACCTCCTGGGCCAAGATATCCTAGTGTAGTTAGACCTATGGTAAATCGTTCACTATCATCAATATCAACACCAGTCCATTCGAAAATACTACCACTGGTATTACTTGCACCAGAAATTACACTTGCTCCACTTTCATCACTAAATGAACCATCGTTATCGGAGTCAATGATTAACCTTAAGTCTGCTGCATCATAACTTCCAGAAAGATTGCTTAAGTCAAATGAAATGGTAATTGTTCCAACTTCACCAGTTTCTGAAGCTCTCCATTTGCGTGTCAATAATTGTCCTACTCCAGAAGGCACATCTGTACTAGTTAATGAGAAACTTCCATTGTCATGTCCCCAGATAAGAAATTCACTATTGGCTAAACCATTTGGTGTATTGATACGAACTGCGCCTGTTCCTTGAGCATCTTGATGATTTGTACCATCACTTGCTTGGCCTATACCAGCAACTTCATAATCAAAATTTCCATTGCCACCATTGTCCTCATTATATAAATCATTGGAAGATAAACTTAGTCCATACTTAGCGGCTAAATAATTTTGAACGATTATCCGTTGCGCCAAATTCGCACTAGACTTAAAGGCAATCATTTCCGCGATTTCACCATCCATGGTTTCTGTTCCTTGTCTACCTATTCCAAAATCTGTCCAGCTTTGGAGTGTGCCATCATAAGAGACTGTTCCTGCAGTTGCTCCATTTACATACTGCGTTATATCAGAGCCATCGTAATCTTGTGTAATGGCATAAAATTGTCCAGTAGATAAAGATGTAACTTGAGATATGTTTCTTTGGGTACCTCCAGATTCAACACCTCTTCCCCAAATGTCCCCATCACTGGTTGCAACCCACATACCAATGGTTTTGGTAGAGCCTGTTCCACTAAAAGCATTACCAGAGGTAGCCGCATGAACAATGCCATCGTTGGCACCTGAGCCAAAGCCATTCAATTGAAAAACTGTAAATACCGTAGCTTCATCATTGGTAGTTAAACCTGTAGATAAAATCCTTTCATCAGTATCATCAAAAACTACGGTAGAGAAACCATTTACTGCATTGGTATTTAAACTTGGCTGCTCAGAAGCAGTGGTTTCTGTTGCATGATGTGTATTTCCAGATTGATCGTTCCATTGTTCGATGTCTTGACCATCAGTTGCAGAGGTTGATCCAGCATCTGTATAGGTATTTCCTTCTGCAACCAACCACAACTCTAAATCTCCAGCACCATCTGTTGCTCCTACACCACCAGGTCCATCTTTTCCCAATCCTGGAGTTCCGGTTACTACTATATTATCAAATAAACCTCTATCACCACCATCGTCGTTGTTTACTTCAACTACAATAGTAATGGATGAGGCCGAAAGTCCACTTACAGAGTTAGTAGCTGTTCCCCCAAAATTTCCTTCTCCATTACCAACGCCAAATTCTACATTGCCTGAACCGATATTATAGTAGGTGCGAACGTAGTCTCCATCATTGTCATAATTAGTTTCCCCAATTAGGATTGAGACACCGATATTTGTAAATCCTGAGAGGCTAATACTTTCAGAGGTCCAAGTCATCACCCCATCCGTATTTCTTCCACTCATGGAAAGAGAACCGGAAATGGCATTCGCACTTTCTACACGCCACCAATTGGATGGAGTGCCCGTTTTGGTCCAA